>Ga0210059_1014331_pt1 | contig 11737 bp, 8 predicted proteins | sample Ectturendosymbi2_FD_188042 | JGI IMG/M metagenome (GOLD analysis project Ga0210059, IMG submission 188042) | Ecteinascidia turbinata endosymbiont from Florida, USA - Sample 2 (SPAdes) (version 2) | ecosystem: Host-associated > Tunicates > Ascidians > Unclassified | place: Key West, Florida... | reverse complement strand
CTCTGCACGAAGCATACACCGTTACTTTTGTCGAACAACCAAGTTGTCACTCTCTGGATATCTGTGAAAATAAATGGTATCACCTAATTGACGCGCAAATCAACATTGAGAACATGATCCTGCCCCATGTGAAATAATTATTACGATGCTTTGTGTTGTTTGACTCAATCCGATGTTGTCTTCCGTTTTGTGCGCTAGCTTTTCTCTCAATTCAGCTTGCTTACTCCCACCGCAGCGTTTAAAGCGAACTTGTGGCAGGTTAAAATACGTACCCCAGAGACTTACTGCCCACACATGGCTTACTTTTTTTCTCTACCGTTGTTAGTCATTTCACTAAGAGTTAGTTTTTAGTTGGAGAACTTTTTCAGCCATTAGCATCAACTAGTTAGATGTTTCAGTCATTTATTTATTTGAGTAAACGTCTTTTAAATTTTGAGTAAACACTTATTTCATGAGTCAGTTTTTTTTGTCGCCACTAGAATTCTTGACGTCAGTTAGTTTGTTAAGATGTTATGATTTATTAGCTTGTGTTACGAGATTTTGATTGTAGCCTTGAGTTTGTTTTTTCTCTGCTGTTACTTCAGCCTTTCAACCTTTCACCCGCAAGCTTTGCTTGCAATTTTCAGGACTGAGGATGCGTAATTTTACGTGAAATCGATTTCTTATTAAAAATTTGCTGATCGATTCCTTGCTTACACCCATCGTGGAAAGTACATACTTGAATAGACATATGTGCAAGTTTGAATCATCGCAAAAAGACGAAAGCAGATGGCAGTCGACTGATTCCTCAAAAGCATACAGAAACACTAGTGCTTTTAAGTGAAAAACCACGAAAGTTAGACACTCTCACAAAACTTTCAAACAATGAGAAATGGATCTGTATCTTGACACAACTATCGGACAACTTACTAAAATTAGAACACCACGCAGGCGTAAAAACTGAGTAGGGAAAGGTGGGGCACAGTCGTCTTTTTTGATTTATTCAAAAAGTTGAAAACGTTGAACTTTAAAGTTTCCATGGTGATTAGTCTCATACCAGCCGTAGTACTAAAGTGAATTTTTCCTCGATAGGCAGCCGTTGTTACGAATTACAGAGCAAGTTGTGTTTTCGCTACCCAAAAGTAATTTATAAAATCGCATTTGGTTTTGGTTTTGCCCACGTTAATCAACATCTTCTGATCTGAGTTTTGGTGACGTTGTAGTCAGGGCAGTGCAGCATTACAATATTTGATAAGGCCAGCTTTTAATTTCTTTTTAAGTTGAGTTGGTACTTCTTCATTTTATTTTTTGGATATGAATGGGGCACTTCTGACAAAAAATAGGGCACACTCGACACATTGCCACGAGGTCAGTCTAAACAAAGTAAAGCTTGAGGGGATGTATTGGAATGCAGTACAGAATAACTTTAATCTATGAGCATTTTTAGGTTTATTATGTGCTTAGAGGCACATTATATTTGTATGGTAAAGCATGAATTTCAGCATACTGCATTGGTTTCAATCAATGTTTGGTAATAACACAAATTTGTTTTGCGATGCAGTGATAGTGGGAAATCAGAATGCGAAAAAAGTGGAGAGGCAGTCAGTTACATGAGATATCATGTGAATTTTATGAAATGCATGAAACCCAACTTTTTATTGACCGGTCAGGTGTACCCCATGCCTGGGGCACACTCGACAGAAAAAATACCCTTTTCAAATTGATTGTAAAATTTTTTCTGAAGGGCGTTGATTTCATGTTTTGGCATGATATTATGTGACAAATTTTAAGCTTATTTGGACATGAAATATACGTAGCAGTGGTTGCAAATGCAAAAAAGTGTCGACTGTACCCCACCCTCCACTAGATGAATTGTGAAAACTCGCCACAGCCAATATAGCTTTGCAGTTAGTAGTCAGAACTAAGCCTTAGCGATTAAGACTTATTCCCACAAGCCTGTCATAGAGGTATATCTAACAAGCGACGTAGTTTGATGCTGTGTGAAAAGAAGCCAGCATTAGCGTAGCTTGACTAAGCTATTCACTCAGGCACATTGGTCGGACTCACAACCTGGCACTACAATGGATTTTTCAAACGTATGGAAGCACTGCTACGGATTCATTCATGCTTCTTTTCACACAGCATGAAACAACATCTCTTAGGGGGACCATGTTCCCCAATATTTTTAGAAAAAGTGGTAATTTTTCGCTTTGAGAGGCGGTATCCCCAAAATATACTGTTGCTCGCCTAAAATCAAACATTTCGTCCCTTCCAAATTTTTTGGTCCCCCAAATAAATTCGGGCTGGCTACGCCACTGAGTCCCTGTATCGCTGCATCACCTATCAAAGATATCTGATGTCTGCAGTCACATGCGGAAAAGCGCATTAACTATCGTAAATCGTAACTTGAAGTGAACCTTTGAAGATCCGTTGTCATATTATTGTTACGCAACAAAGAGCAACAGCAGAACAGTACGCTCGCAAGTTTCGTAATATTTTGAGTGTGCAGACGCAAGAGTGGATATGAGTGAACTGTAAGCTTATCACTGCATCACACTAGACACAGTGAAGTTGGGGAGCTTTGGCTTTGCAGTAAGCTTTTTGAGGAAATCTGCTCGGAATTGCTTTCATCTTTTTGTGACGATTCGAGCATGATTTATCATTCAGCAGTAATGGCCACAGCAGTGGCGCACACAATCATGTCGCCATTTATTTGCACAAGAAAACTAGATTCGTGTATTAACACATCTTCAGTTCTGGCTCTTGTACAGTGTCAGTGCCATGCCGGTAAATAAAATGTTATTGCAAGAATTAAATCAAATCAATCGGATTCGAGATGCCGACTTAAGATTTTCTAGAAATTTTGGTTCTTAGTCCAATTCTTGGGGGGAAATGTCCGATTCGCCCAGCCTGCGGACGACAATGAAAGTAGCCTACCTATCTCTTTTGTAAAACAAAATGTCCTTGAAAAAATTTCAAGTGATCTGGCAACCCTAGTGCCACTCGTAAAATTGTTCAACTGTATTTATAATAAAAAAACAAAAATAAATAGTCACCACAACCTCAGTTTGCGCCATATGTGAAATTGCCTACCTATAACCGACCCATAATACTTTACTGTTATTATCCAGAAACATCAGCCCCATTAATGCCTCTCTAGCTAATGCTTGAAAGTACGAACAGCTGTAAGCGGAACACAGCCTTCAGCTTTGCCTCAAATGCCATAGCTGAAGAAATGCCCGGCTTCAATTTTATTTGGCTTGTTTCAAACCATTTTTCAAAAAAAGTTATGGTGCGCTTGCGTAGTGGGTCAGCAGGTGGTAGTTGCAAAGAAAGAAACCAATGCTATAATGTTAAATTCCGCTTTAGCCGACTTACCTGTGGGAAAAAATGAGACAGCTGCTACCACGAATAAGATGATAAGTGGCAGTCTTGTCGGAATCATGGTGGACCACTGCAAAATAATGATTATGTCAGAGTCATGGGCAGCCAAGCTCACATAAATTTGATTACGTTTACGGAAACAGCCTGCCTTCAGATTTTCGGAGGAAGAAATTGAAGAGCAGCATCGTGAACAACCATGGAGGAACAATTCGACACACCTGTAATAGGCTGCTGGCTATTTCTGGGCTCAGAGACATTATGACAATTCTAAAACCCTTCAAGTGCCGCGCCCGCCACTTTTGTGCAAGATGCTCATCCACTTTGCAACTCCATAACTCGTCAGCTGATTGAGTTAGAGAGCTGTTCAAACCATCTACGGATTCGGGAGTCTTCTCGTTAGATTAAAAAACAATTTTTTAGTTTTGAGTGTGGGATTTCTTGTGAGTGACGTCATAATGGGGGCATGTTTTCGCACTTTTTTGGCTGAGGTTACCTGGCCCTGGGTGCCAACCCAACGAGCCATATTTTTGGCTTAAGTATTTTTGGAAACTAGGCTATCATCCGAGTCTTCAGAGCGCTTGATGGGCTTTCTAGCATATCTGGAGTCAAATATATGGCTCAAAAATTGGGTAAAATTCAAGTTCCACAAAAAGTAACCTTGACCATTTTGGCTAAAGGCCACAACTCGCCAGCCGATTGAGCTAGAGAGTTGTTCAAACCCTCTAGAGATGGGTGAGGTGTTGAAGTTTAGAATAAAAAATATTGTAAGTTTTGGATGTCGGGTTTTTTGTTGATGCTGACATGATGGGAGTATGCTTATGCATATTTGCTTACATTTGGATGACGTCATCAGGCCCGGACACCAACGCCATGAGCCATTTTCTGACTTGAGTTTTTGTTGGAAGCTAGGCAACGATACGAGTCTTTAGAGGGCTTGGACTTTTTAGCGTTTCAGATTCCAAAATTATGGCCAAATAAATGCATATTAATTAGGGAAATCCCCCTTATCCCTTAAGGAAATAATTTTATTTTGGGTTTTTTTGGTCATAATTTTGGCACCAGAAACGCTAGAAAGTCCATCAAGGGCTCTAAACACTCGTATCATAGCCTAGAATCTCATAAAACTTTGAGCCACGAAATCGGTTCAGTGGATCGGCCGATGACGTCATCAACCAAAACTCCAAACCCAAAGCATAATTTTATTTTATTCTAAACCACAAGACTTTCCGAGTCTTTAGAGGGTTTGAACAGCTCTCTAGCTCAATGTGCTACTGAGTTATGGCTGACCAAAACTTGCCCTGAGAGGGCAAATCATACCTTTCGAGGAAATTTTTTATTTTTGTCAAAAAGTGGATTTTTGAGCCATAATTTTGGCTCCGGATATGCTAGAAAACCAATCAAGGGCTCTAAAGTCTCGGATCATAGTTTCCAAAATAAATTGAGCCAAAAAATGGCTCGTTGGTTGGTGCCCAGGCTAAGGTAAACTTGGCCGAAAGGGAGAAAACACGCCCCCATTGTGGCGTAACCTGCAGAAAACCCCAAACCAAAACGAAACATTTTTTTATCTAAATTAGAAGACTTGCCGCATCCTTAGAGGGTTTGAACAGCTCTCTAGCTCAATTGGCTGGCGAGCTATGGTGTTGCAAAGCTCTGCAAAAAGTGGTTTTTGTGCGTAGAAAACGTCATGTACGTTTTAAATCCGTTTTTTCTTCATATCAAGTCAGGTGTAGGAAGACTCTTCACACATAAGATTTCCGAGGTTATATTTGGCCAAACAGGTTTTGCACTTAAAATCACTTTGAATTGTTAAGGTTGTAAGTTACCCAAAATCTGCTACACATCAGGTAGCCATGGGTGGTACAGTACTCATATTTTCTCGTATAGGCTATCAGGGACATTTTTGTAAAATAACTCTGGCACCGTTTCATTTGTCTCTGAAAATCAGGAAAAGTCATGGAAACACAGGTTTCTAACATTTTTCTAAGTATATAAAATCAACAAAAAGAACCCCCTGGGTGGTGGACCACCCTGGATTCCTGAGAATAGGGTTGACAACTTTTTAGTAATGCTCCCAATCGCAGCGGAAGTCAATGTGGTGATTTACTGGTAGTAATGTTACGATTGTTGAACCATTTTTAGTATCTTGAAAGAAACTGAAAGTTTTCCTTTTTCAAAATGGAGTTCGGCCAATTAGGTATTTTCCGATAGCTATATCAGTATTGGTCGCTTTCAACCAATATTAGTATAATAAAACGTACGTACTACTGTATACGAGAAACGTCCAAACTTACGCGGGTGCTGATATGCAAACAGGCTTGCAAATGTCATTGCTTGATGTCCCCTATTTGACGCTGCTCGTGCAACGACTGGGCCAACAAACTACTAAACTACTTATTGCAACAGTTTCTCCACTGAAAAAAGAGAGGCTACGTATTGCGCTATCACTTGTCCTGAGTGGTCAAGACGGTCGATGTATTTGGTCTCTTTCTGCCACAAGCAACACCCTGAATTTAATTTTCTTGAGAAAAGTGTTGATAGCCTGACAAGTCTATCAGTATATCACTGCTCATATCTCATTTAATATATACAAGATATTTTCCTACAAAAAAGGTGGGATGATACATACTATTACATACATGTAAAGTTTATTATTATAACTCAATTGCAAAATTTCTACAAAAGGGTACCAAGTATTATCATTTTTTTGTGACAATTTATTAAATTTCCAGGATTACAAAGGGCTCCGCCTCCTACAGTATCTAACCTACTCGCACTCAGCTAATAAAAATGTTATAGGCGTTTATTATCTACGGCGACATAATTGCTTATAAACACAAAATGCTGACAGCCTTCACTTGATAGAAAACTTTTTATTAAAAATCATTGAAAAAAATCTTAAAAAACTGACTAATAACGTCTCTATTTGGCATGAAAACATTGCACGTTAATTGATGACATAATCGAGAATCTATACTGAAATTCATAGCGCAGATACAAGAGAGAGTTGAGAAGTCTTGCTCCTATTCTCATCTGCTTGACTTGTTTGTGTCATTGTTGCCAGTCACTTTCAGTGAATAAAATCCATTCTAATTGCTGACTGAAAACTGTATTACCTGTTTTAAAACAATATAGCAAATAAAAAGTGTTTCGTTCCCACCTCTAGGCAGATAGACCTCTTCTATAGGCCTTCTTTACTCGTACTTAAGTTATAATTATTCAAACCTGATGCAGTACTTCCATCAGTCAGTCACTAACCAGTCAACAGGCCTAAATTTTTATAGGAAACAATTAAAACTACCAAAAGTTTTTCTGAGCTTTTATGATCACGACATTTCCTGACTCGGTGCTTTGCAGTGATTACGAACGTAATTCTGAGTCTAAACGTGGGTTTCCCTGCCAGAATTATCCGTTTCAAACAGTCACTTTTCAGAGCCAAAAATCAAGTTCATCCAATATGGAAGCCTGGGCGAGGTGATGACCTTGCGCAGGCTTCCGTACTGGAGGGATGTAAAATCGTGTTAGATCAAAAGCAGTTGCAAATATCGGATCGGACTTACCGTCTTTCTGCCTTGAAATCTCAACCGAATGTGGTTTTCACCTTAGAAATTCCTGTTCTCAGGCAGAATTGTCTCACGAAAGATTATGAGCTCAAGCAGCCCTGCCTAGTTTGTAAAATAGTAAGTACAGTAGCTGGTGCTTCAAAATTGTTTTACTGCATTGTTGCATAACAAGGCTTGCTCTGGTAATTCCCCGTCGATTAACTTTCAAATAACTGATTTTCAAGCAAGGGTTTCGACACGAAGAGAAATTTCTCCACAGCTTTGAAAATGATGGTGTTGTAGATAAATGTGTAGAGAAAAAATACGAAGCACAGAGAAATAGTGAATAAATTTATCGTTCGTTTACTGATTTCAGCGTTTTCTGATCAATGCCTCATAGATTTTTGTGAGAAAATAAGAAAGTCAGCATCAAAGACTCACAAATAACATTATCTGCGGCCGATCATCTCTCAATTTCTCATCAGTGAATGCGTTTCTTTAGAATAGAATGTTCATCATTCACATACTCTTTACAAAGTTGTGATGGAGTCTACAACTTAGAATTAATTTAGTTCGGAAATATAAAAAATGGTTCTCTGCCTAATACTGAAGCATTGTGAGATGCTTAAAAGTTTAGGATATTGTATGAAGAAATGCACAGATTTTTCAAGAAATTTCAATTTTATGTGGACAAATTCAGGTTTGGAATTGTAATTTAACGTAAAACGTTCGTGGTCACTCGCGTTTTTTGGGGAATATATTGCGAACAAATTGTGCAGTTTCTTGCGGTACGTGCCCGGATGTAGGTTGTACTGTGACGTAATAGTGATTGTCACGTGATTCGTGTCTTCGTTCTGAGACGAGATAACGACAGCGTGTTGACTGCGTAGAGCAGGGGTTCCCAACCATTCTCTGACCATGTACCCCTTCAGCATTCCAAGAGGTGAGCATGTACTCCTTCAGCATTTCAACAATAAGCATGTACCCCTTCAGCATGTTGACAGTTGAAAATGTACCCCTAAGATTTCCTATGACAAAATATATTATCATGTTCATTCATAGAAGTATTTAAAAATAAGCATATAATGATTTCAGAAATAATACTCCGTAATACATGTATAAATCGTTGGAAATAAATAATATGTGGAAATATATTTCACATCTTCTGATAGCCTTAAATGTACCCCTTCAGAAAGGCAAATGTACCCCTGGGGGTACATGTACCCCAGGTTGGACACCCTGGAGTAGAGGGACAAATTTTCGGGAATTATAATTACAAAAAAGGTATGTCCAAATCTACTGGCTTCACACACAAGGATAGAAAATGGCTCTTTCAAGGTCAGGTTAACCTGCTCAAGCGAAATGATTACGACAATTCTCACCACGCTGTCAGAAAACACTCCGCTATAAACAGTGACGTAACTAGTGGTTTCAGTCAGGGTGAAACTTAGGTGAAGGGGGTATAACGGCCAACGTATGAGGGCCACTAGCCAATACTCAGAAAAAAATTAAGAAATAATAGTGAATCCGGTTGTCGTGGATGTCCATACTAGCTAGATAAAATGAAAGCACCCCGAAAAACGCCATAAAAACAACCTATTGAAATCCAAAGTATAGTGAATATCAAAATGTCAGCAAAAGGTCCCCAGTTTTTACATTTACCTCTCCAGGGGGTGTGGATTGCTTCTCTGCATCCCGTCAGTTACAGCACTGCATGGCTATAAAGTTTGCAATTTATAACATTGATAAACAACGATTCGTGCATTTAATCTGCATCCATTGCCTTTGCCCAGCAAGATGGAGTTTTTCAAGAATAAAAAAGCTCTCTTCTCTTCAAAATACTTCCTAAGCGCAAGCTACCAGCAATTTACGAAAACTTTACCGTTACAGCTTATAACAGATTGGCTATTACATGAAAAAAAGACAAAAATCGCAACGCTAATTTTGCAATCTTTATGTGGCTTCTTTACTTTTTTTCAAGGGAATGCACTATTTTACCATAGGCTACAAACTGCATCAACTCATGTCGCACAACGTCTTCTGACATAGATCAAGGCGTTGATTGCACAGAGTTTGATGCGTTTTCTCTTGCGATTTATACATTTTAGTGATAGGTGATGTCGCAGCTATTTCACTTTCGCTGCTACGAAACTTCTGGCTAATCTTCACAACAAACACAACGTAATGAAACTGGTTTATGTGGCCTGCTCTGACGAAAATGAGATACTGTTGGTCTAGAAACACAAACGGAAATTAACGCTTGGTGTTATAAATTGGACCTAAGAGGAGCACTCTGCAGTCAAATGGACCAGGGCTAGGGTGGCTGTTCGACGTTGCGGCTCCAGCACCCCAGCCAGGGCCATCAAGCCGCCTCAGGAGTGCGACGCGTGATGTTAGCTTCTTGCGAAGTGACTCAAGGTGTCGGCGGTACGTGAGCGACCTGTCCCACGTTACTCCGAGGTATTTGGGCTCGGAGCAGAAGGGCAGGGCTTCGTCAGCTCACGTTTGGCTTCCTTGTTGTTGAGATGTAAGACTGCCGACACCGTTTTCGTGGTGCTGAGCTTCAGCTTCCAAGTCTGGAGGTATTCACCTAGTGTTGCCATGTCCTTGCTCAGCGCCCCTTCCACTGACAGCCAATCTCCATCGGCATGCATGATTGCTAGGTCGTCAGCATAGGCATACTTTCTGGAGATGGTGGCTGGAAGGTCAGAGGTGTAGATGTTGAACAGAAGGGGCGCCAGGACAGATCTCTGTGGGACGCCATTCTTGAGGCGTCGTAACCTGCTCCTTTGGCCATTTCCATTGGTAAGGGTAAAGCTGCGATTGCTAACCATCTCCATGATCATGTGGACCATGTGTCTGTCAGGCAGGAATCACAGCAGCTTGGAGGTAAGGCCGCGGTGCCATACGGTGTTGTAGGTTGCTGTGAGGTCGGCAAGCACAGCTCCGGCCTTCTTTTTAGCTGAAAAACTATCCTCGATGTCCTGTGTCAACAGGGTGACCTGATCTACGGCCGACCTTCCGTGTCGGAAGCCCGCCTGCTCCTGTGGGAGCAGTGGGTCGGTGATTGTTTCGACACGAGCGTAGATGAGCCTCTCCAGCATTATTAAGGGGCACACAGCAGAGATATAGGACGATAGCTCTTTGGATCCCCCAATGGCTTCTCTGGCTTAGGGATCGCAACTACTAGTGCTCTTCTCCAGATCTTTGGAATTTTGAGTTGGCGCATGCAGGAATTGAGGAAGTCGCAGAACCAAGATTTGAGAGACGACCTGGCGTGGAGTATAAACTCCGGGAAGATGGAGTCCAATCCCGGAGATTTTCCTGGCTTCAGGCGTCGGAGGGCAGTAGCAAACTCTTGCGGCCTGAAAGGTGCAGAGATACTGTGACCCTCAGGTGTTGGAATTATTGTGACGCAGTGTCACAATATGGATGAATTTATCGAAGTTTGTTAAAGTTTTATTATTAAAAGTGTTGCAATTATGCAAACCGATCTGTGCATCGCAGCCTTGTTGTTGTTTTGTTGTTTTTGCGAATCACAGCGAAAGCTTGTGACAGGAAGACATTATGCTTGATGAAAAATCTTGTGACGTAAAACTTTCTGGCAATCAGTACCCGCACCGCAGCTTTGCAGAAGCTTAAAAACGCTTGCTACGATAATCATAGGCTCTTCCAGCGCACGTTTCGAATAACGGTCTCTCTGCAGGTAGTCTGCCTTCGAATCGCCGTCCTTTTATCCTGGTATCAATTTGATTCTCAACTGTGAAGTGATCACAACAGAAAGTTCTGACCAGTCGTAATATTCCGCGGGGCCACTTGGCCTTACGCTATGGATGTTATGAAGTTCATTGGTTTATTCGCTGCAGCAAAAGTACAGCTTTACGACTCACCATGAGAATAATAAAGCACGATGCAAGAAATATTTCTTATTCGTCAAGATGACAATTTCAATATGCGTGAATAGAAAGCTTCTTAGAATGAAGTCAACGGCAAAACAGGAAAATAATCAAAACTTTAAAAAGAACAGTTTTTTCCCCATTAAAATGTTCAGACCCTAGCCCCGGGGGTCTGCAACATAATCTTCCATAGGTCGGACAGCTCCTTGTTGACGAGCCTGGTGGGCTCGCGGTCGCTAATCTTGTGTGCCCCGTTCTTCACCAATTGCGAGGCGATGGAATTTGCCGAGACGGGGCAAACGCGGGAGGAGCGTCCAGACCTGCCAGTAAGTTTGTTGATGGTTCTCCACGTCTTACGGCTGGAGTGTGAGAAGTCGCTGGAGTTGACAGCTTCCTCCCATCGCTCCTGCTTTTTCTGTTGTAGTGGAGAGAGTAGGGACGAGGCAGCTCTGTCAGAGGCAGTCCTCACTGGGGCTCGGATAAAGGAGCGATAGAGGATCTCGCACTCTTTGTCCCAGCATGGCACATAGCTCTTCCGGCGGCCACGTGGGATACATTGTTTAGCCGCCGAAAGAAGATTCTCGCTGAAATCCCGGTATGCCCTCTCAATATCAGGTGTGTCCGGATGTGGCAATCTCTCGACGGATTTGCCTGGGAGAAGGCAAAAGCGCTTTTAATCGGCCTTGCGAAAGTTTGAATGATTCACCGGATCGCTGTGGGCAGGAACCTTGAATCTTGGTGGCGTTATGAAGGAGAGCCGATGTTGTGACCACGAGAACTTTCCTAGGAAACAACTGTCCGGCAATCGGCTGTCCTGGCCGAGGCTCGCGAAGGCCAGGTCTGGGTTGGTGCCGACGTTCCAACGGCGAGAGAAAAAACTGGCTGTTTCCTTTGGGTTGTACAACAGTCCAAGGTTGTTGGATGTTGCCCAGGAGTCCA
>Ga0210059_1014330_pt1 | contig 11738 bp, 5 predicted proteins | sample Ectturendosymbi2_FD_188042 | JGI IMG/M metagenome (GOLD analysis project Ga0210059, IMG submission 188042) | Ecteinascidia turbinata endosymbiont from Florida, USA - Sample 2 (SPAdes) (version 2) | ecosystem: Host-associated > Tunicates > Ascidians > Unclassified | place: Key West, Florida... | reverse complement strand
AGCTGAAAACCGATCAAGTGCATGATGACTCCGTTCAGAGGATGCAAGCAGTGGCGTAACTGGAGGTTTGAGCCAGGGGGGCAAAGATAGCTGAAGGGGGTCTACTGGTCACCGAAGGGGGCCCACTAGCCAAAACTCAGAAAAATGTTAAGAAATGATAGTGAATTGGGATGTCTTGGAGGTCTATTCTAGCTAAAAATAAAACAAAATCACCTCGAAAAACCCAAAAGGCAACAACTTACTGCAATCCAAAAGAATATTAAATATCAAAATGTCAACTAATGCGGGCCTAGTTTCACATTTAGCTTGCGAATAGGGTGGCTCGCCCCCTTGCCCCGGTGCCCAAGGAGTAGCTCTTAGTTTCAAAATATTTGGTGACCCCTGATAGGAAATATCGTTTGGCTTCCTCGACCAGTTCATGCTCTTCTTCTGCAAGGGAAATAACGTGCAAGTTTCCAATCATCAGCTTATGCCAAGATTGCCGTTTACTCTTGGCTTTCCAAGTCTCTCAAAGTAGAAGCAGTCTGAGCTGTTCCCGTTCTCCACCGCAGATACGTAACGGGCGCAAAGAGGGGCATCCACATGTTGATAGCTGATGAGGGAGACTGTCGTGATCATGTGCGCGACGACCAATGCTCGATGTTTTGATTAATTTTGCACATTCTTGTTAGTAACAGCACCAGTTATGCCGTCGCGCAAATCGGTCTCCACATTTTGTTGAAACAGCGTTTGTTGAATCAGAGAGTTCTGTGCGGGATGGTGTAGCTTCGGGCACGTTTGTGTTAGAGAGGCCTAGCATTGAGTCTACTGTACTTCTGTTGCAGATATGCAATCACTACACCAGAAAAGGAGAGGCTGCGTTTTGCACTATCACTTTTCTTTTTTCTTGTAAACACAGGGGGACGATGTTTTAGTCTCTTCTGCCTCATAACCTCCTATACGTCATTCACTGACACAAAACATCTGCAACGCCCAGACTCAGTCTTTCCAAAGACTCCGACACAAGACCACTCCACAAGCACCCGCAGGTGCAAGCCACATCCGGGCAGTAAAAACGCTGCCCCTCACTTTAAGAAGATCAGCTTATGTGACTTTAAATCAGTGCGGAAGCAATTGACATTATTTGATATCATGTTCGAGAATCTACACTCTGAATTGTATTGTAAAGGATCCAGAATTTGTCAAAGAAAATCGCTTATTTCCGTTATCATTTTGCTCGCTTCGTTTGTGGCTATTCTTTTGACAGTGAACAGTCTACTTCAAAAGAATAAATTAAAGTCATATTGCCTATTTCGAAGAGTACAAGACTTAAAATAAAGCTTCACACATCGCTTCAAGCAGTTTGACCTCTTCTATAGCCCTACCTTTCTCATACTTACCTGGTATTTTCTTGAAACCAAAACCTATTGTTTACATTGCAGCTGTTTTTCCAGTCAGTCAGCCTGTATTATTACAATAACCATTAAGTAGCTGGTATTATTCAAGCTTTAACTATCGCAAAATATAATGATTCCAGGCTTCGCAGTGTTTTTTCTAAAGCAAAGGCTTAACGGAGGTTTTTCCAACTAGAATCTACCATTTCAAACAACTACCCTCAAGAGCTCAGAAAACATGTCCATCCAGTAAGGCGTTTTGTTTCAAGGAGCTGAAAAATACGTCCGTCCATCAAGGCGTTTCCTTTCATTATGAATTGCTGTTGTTTTGCGATAAATATTTTCATGCAATTCCCAGTAGTGTGGACGATCTCTCGGTCGTTATATTTTTCACTAACTTAGATGCTTTATCTGACTCAGTGTTTTATTGGAACCGAGAACTGTTTGGACATGAAAGTGACAAGTCACCCACTGTTTATAAAACGCAACCTCGCAGTGCAAAGCCAGAAGTGACCGTAAACCGTGTTTGGAGTATTATAAAAACATTTTTCGCTGTTCTTCAATGCGTATAAAACGATGGGCTTGATGGAAAAAACGTCGGTGATCCTTCATAGCATATGATCCAGTTTTCCTTTTGTGTTTGCACAAGCTATGGAGAAAGACGGCAAACATTTAAAATAATGTGAAAACAATAGGATTGATTTTGTGACAAGAACCGCTCGGTGCGGATATTGGTTTTGTGGTAAGTATTCACTTGAATTTTAAGCTGTTCCATGTGTTTTTGTAAGATCTTTAATTTGGTAGACTAAAGACAGAAGTATTGAACAGCTTAGTGATAAAAATAACGACCAAAGTAAACAAAGTCAAAGACGTGACGTAGACGTTTAGGCAAACACTTCATCCATTGTTACCATTGCGGTGAAATATATTCTGAAGGCATAATTTACTGTATTGATATATTTGTTTACTTTGGCCATATGTTCACGTAAGGTCAAGATGTATTTCACCGTAATAGTGATGGTAGCAGTGTTTATGTGTCCACGATATATCTTTGGTTTCGTTCGCTTTGAACGTTATTTTTGTCTTTATTTCAAACGATTGTTTACAAAGCAGTGATTCTGTTTTTGTACTTCATTCAATTTGCGAAAACACAATTGGAACTAAATAAATCTAGCAGTCCAATAAGAACCGGTACCAATAAGAACCGGTACCAATACGAACCGGTACCAGTACTGGATTAAGGTAGCCGGGGGCCTGTAGCACTTCAAGAGCGCGGGACCCTAATTTTAAAATGCATCTCAACACCTGCTAAATCATAAAGTGTGTGGGCAAGGCATCCCTGCTACTAGCTTTACTCTCTGCATGCTCTCTCCAGTTCGCATCGTGACATGACCGTCTGAGTGCATCGTACTGACCGGTGACCGCAATCTTATATCTTTTGTACAAAAAATTGTACAAAAAGAATCAGACAAGAATTTCTGGACACAAACAGTGTTCAATTGAAAACCTTCACTTACTGCTTATGGCAGATTTAGAAAAATACTGACTTCTTAGACTGAAAAAAAATCTTATATATAATGTAATAAATAAGCTTTATTGCAGAAGACCGCGGGATTCCCAAAAGCGCAGGACCCGTAGCAAGTGCTACATTTGCTACTATTGTTAATCCTGCACTGACCGGTACTGTTGCTATATTTTTGCATATTTTTGTAAGCGCGGAATGCACCGGCACCTACCGCTTGACAATTGCTGTTTACAATATGTATTTTGTTGAAAATCAACATCAAAAGGAGAAAAAACGTGTGGCAGTCATCTGAGGAAAATGCACTTAAATCAGACTTGCTAATTGTTTCACGTTGTGCTGCAAACTTAAAAAATAATACGGTCACGTCAGGCACAGAAAAGTATTTTCTCGCCAAGCCCACCACTGTAGCTAGCGGCAGAACCTCTGCGATAGAGGATAACCTGTTTCAGAAGTACGGTGAGAGTTCATAGCCATAAGAAATATTGGCGAAGGTGTGCAGGCAAGTCCAGGGTTTTTTAAGAACGCTTTCGAGACTTTCTTCTCATGATCTCCTGAAACGAAGGTGGCATGAACCAAATCTTCGCGTACCTGGGTTATTGCTCACAACAGTGAATATTTTTCGATAAACAACAATCAGAAAGACGGCGGATGCTACCAAGCCAGATCAAGCGCCTTGTTTTGAGAAGCGAAAGCAGGTGGCTACAACCGGTGATCTCATTCATGAACTTTTCCCTCCACATGATGCCACAAAAACTGCGGAAGTGTCATGTGTGAAAACCATCTATTTGTCCATCCTGTCACATAAATGTTGGCCAAGTCTCGGAGCTGCAAACAAAAGTATTTAGTGCGCAAGCCTTGCAGATGTGGCCTGTTCTGCACGATGTAAGGTTTGCATTGCGCCATTCTCTGGAAGTGACTCGACTGAAGGTGTTATAGTTAGTTGCTTTCCCGATGTTGAACTGAATTTCTTTCTCAAGAGAACAGCTCTATAAAAAAATCAACTTAGGTAGTAGAAACTTTGGCAAGTAATGTTGCAAAGTTAATTAAACCATCTGGGGGGTGAGCAGGAAAACTGCATTTTCGCCATCACCATGGAATGCACGGTGTAGCAACGTAGAGAAGATTCCGAACTTCTTTAGAGCCAGAACACAACCCTGTTTTACGCCATTTTTAAAGCCCTAGGGAGCTTTTAAGCTCCTAGCGACGAGGCACAAACAAATAAGATGTGTGCTTTCAGGTCGTCATATAAAGACCTGATAAGGTTGAGAACAGTGGTTGGACAACCTATACATATTTTACTGCAAAGATGATATCGATTACAAGCCACGCAAGTCGGTTGCCAACGTCACTCATCACCTAAACAGGGTTTCCGGATCAAGTAAAGTCTTTAGCCAGTGACGCATTCATCAGCAAATTGTAAGCTTTACCAAGAAAAATACAAGCTGGCTCAGGTCGACATTATGGCATTGGACTCTGTAGCAAACACCGTCAAGTAAGTTGCCGAACTTGAGCAATGTAAAAACAGCTGAAAAATATGATTGTAGTTTTACAAAAAAAATAAATTGTTCGCATTGATTTTTTACTGCGACTTTGCCAAATGCAATTTTCCTCAAGTCTGCGTAGAGATCCGAAGAACTTGTGCCTGACCCTTTCAGTGAAAAACTGTTCAGTGTATAACCTTTTCGTTTCTATCAGTGTGTGATTTCTTCCAAACGGAATAATCGGCGCTTGTCTTCTGTTTGGCTTTTATGTAAATTGTCTTAGGAAATGATCGTCAAATTCGCGCGAATGCCCAGGTCGACAGACTGCCCGAAGGTTCATGCTAAAGATTTCCTTTTCAAACCTATGAAAGCTTATAGCCAGTGCCATCGCGCGAAAACGCATTTTGCCTACTAGAAAGAAAAATTTACATCACAAAGGTAAAACAATGTAGCTGCAGTAAGCAAACGTTTGTACTGAAGATGAGGAGACACGACTGTTCATTATTTTCACAGGTGTGTGGGAAAAATAGAAAGGGCATAGACTTTGCAGATACAAGTGAGTTCAGGTAGGTGACAAATAACAGCAACAGTCTTGACAATGTTGTCGCTTTGGTCTGCGCACAGCTTCTCACTGAAAACGCCTCGGTGATTTTTCAAACGTTTGAAACTCTGAGTTTGTATTGCTGGGCTTTCCTTAATGATGCTTCATTTCTGACTGAAAAAGGATGAAGATCAATTGTAAACATCTCCGAACAAACCGTGAATAAAAAATTAAAGGCTTTATTAGTGTTGATCCAGAATATTGATTTACTATTTTTCAGACTGCGTTAAAAGAAAGCTTGAAGGTTAATATAATAATTAAATTTGCCATGAAAAGAACTAAACTTAAGGATTTTGTACAAACATAAAGATTAGTTTCACTGCCTTGTTTTTATTTGTTTTCAATGGTAAGATAAAAATTTAACTACAAAACGAGACTGGTTTGACTAACTCGATTTGCAATAGATATAAGAAAGGTCGATGGCAATGCATGTTTGAAACCTTGAACGTCATTTCACTCTGTACTTTACACACTAATTTTACGTTTTAGCAACATTCGCCCAGATTTTCTAATTGAACTAAGACTTCAGTGCTCAATTTATCTTGCATTGTACGAAATGTTAATTTGCTGGTCCACCCACAATGTCCAAAAACAGTTTTTTAAAGGTGTTTTAGGGACCCGGTTCGGGTCCCTAGAATTCAAAGTCGGGCCCCTAGAATCAGAGAAATTTATCATTGGGTCCCTAGAATCAGAGAAATCGGATCCCTACAGGTCCATACTGGTTACCTGACATTTTCTTTAAAAAAAAACTGTCTAAAAGTATTTGATTACGAGCTGCAAGTTAAACTGGCCATTTCAATACAACCACCATGCAAGCTGAAGCAAGGCTTCACTGGAGCGGTATTGAGTATGCTTTTCACATTACGCCCTTACTAAATCATGGATTGCTGCAAAGTATAAGTTACTCAGGTAGACCAGATAGCAATGACAATTAAACGATGCTTTAATGGCAGAAAAAATATTCTAGTAAGATTTGCACAAGCACAACCATTCAGAAGAATTAGTATTTGACTGTGACCTAAATGAAATGATCTGTAGAAACTACCGTAGAAATCCTGCTGTATTTCCGATAAGCAACTGATCACTCTCTTGGGCTTTTGACCAGTAGCTCAGTTAACGCATTAAGCACAGGCGGGTCGCACAGACTACATGCTAACTTTGTTAACGCGCGTTTTCAGACACCACTGCTTTGATTAAAGAACACCTGGAGACTGATGTGCGCTCAGCTATCGATTCGCTAACAACATTATGCATGTCGGATTGCATCCACGTTGGGGTTTCAATGCTTCAGCGTGTCACGGACGACACGGCCCGACAGCTTCTCTCGCTCTCTCTCCCTTGGTGAATCGCCCAGTAGCAGTTTCAGTACAAGAGGCGAAGTGCAACTTCGACCCTGCTCAATCAATAAAAAGTAAAAGAAAACAGATCTCTTTTGTGGCTGGAACCCGCACAGCAATTCTGCTATCATAATGGCGAGATAGGGCCTTACCGAGAAAACCGATTGCGTACAACCAGATAAAGTGATTTCAAAATTCGATAAAAGTCAGTTATGTGTCTTTCCGACGCAGGCTTTGAGTCAGTCACATCATTAAAGAGGTTAGTTGATCTGCTAGAGGTAGTTTGGTGGTTCAAATACAAAAATAAATATATTGTGATCAGAACATCGTACGATTTAGTCTCATGTGCGTTAGGTATGTATGAGTGATCCATTGCTTGAGATATTTCTTAGTTTTAGGAATTTCAATGTAGATCATAAGGCAGAATACGTAAAGGTCCTGACTTAGTTTATTGCAGTGTGATAGTGTGACTTTTCCTGATTCGGTAATTAAACGAGTTGCTTTCTGCATTCTTTCTGGTCTCTGCAGCATTTTCTAGTATCATACTCCGTCAACTATGCTTTCACATGCCGTAAAAATGAAAATAAGCGGCATTTTGCACATTCTGTAACTGTTGCATTATGAAACGTCATATAGATTCTTGACAAAACAATGAATTCAAGCTATCCTGTGGGCGGTATTACTTCGATTCAGTCAAAATATCCAATATGAGAGCTCAGCCCACAAACATGCAACAGTGTAATGAAGTTGATGTGGTGTTTCAAATTTAAAAAAATGATCGAAGGAAGCGCAGTGGATGAGAATTATTGTAGTGCTCACAAATTATGCAATGAGATGGAAGCGCCTACATTTTAGCTACAAGATTCGGATTTCTTGGCATTGTTGACGACAGAGCCTGAATAATATCCTGTTCAACTTCAAGGTTTTTGACTTTGTAACGTCATTTTGCTTTTAGTTTGGCTTGTATAGAGACGATTTTTTTACCCAGGAATACTAAATTCATGTATATGCTCATTGATTTCCCAAAGAGAGAAATCCCTAAATTTGGAAAAGTGTTTTCTTATTTGTATAAAGTCAGTAGATCCTTTACCCATAACGTGCAGCTTTGAATCTCTGGAAAATTTATTTTTGTGATATACACTTCTGTACATAGTCATCAGCAAACTACAGCATACCACACATCAACTTAGCGTATGCTTAGTTTATGCTGAAGCTGTAGAATAACATACAGAACGTCCCATAAAAATCGCAGCCTTAAAGAGTTTTTGACTCTGTTTTGAAACCGTGGAATAAAGAACGACCTCGAAAAATCTCGCGTAATAATAGCAACAAAGCTGCCAAACGCGCATAAATATTTCAAAGTTACGTTGGAAATTCTATCTTGACATCTTCAACGTTTTTTTTAAATAGGTCTGTTACAAACAAATGTGTTTGATAGGTCACGCATGATAAGTTTTTATGCTGCTTCGGGCAGAGTTTGAAATTGGGTTTTGTAAAATGTGACACCTTGTATTAACTTGACCTCAAAATGTGACACCTTGTATTAACTGGACCTCAAAATGTGACACCTTGTATTAACTGGACTTAAACTCTCATAACGTTTGAAAGCAGGTTCATGGTCTGTGTACGGGAAAGTGAAGAACGTTCACTGAATTCTTTCGTAGCTTTGAAATCTGCGATGATCAGTCAGTTTATTCTTGAGAAGGAAACCTAAAGCTTTTGGACACCGTATTTTCTTGCCAGTAGTCAAAAGGCCAAAGAGAAAGGAACCGAAAATGTTATATTAAAACTTGTTGAAAATTTAAACATTATGAGGTCACTTTTAGCAAATTCCCAATTTTCTTTAATTTTTGTTCAAACCCATCAAAAAACTGCCAACGTTTTTCACATAGTTTTAAGTGAAGTCACGACCTAACAATAAGTTCATGACCTATCAATGTTCGTCACGTCGCATGCTCGCAGCTATACCGCGGATGGACGGGTGTTAGGCTATGAACGTAATCGAAAAACTGCATGTCGATGGTAAATCTTGTTTCAGGAAGTCTTTTACTTTGGACAGAAGCAAATGCCGCAAAAGAAGTGAGCGTGTGAGGAAATTTTCTTCCATTATTGTTGAAAGGAATTTCAATAGGAGGTCAAGTAAACCTTACGTTATAAGAAGGCAGTACAACTTATCCGTTACATTGTACATCGGCTCTACAAAATCTATAACCCGTTCATTCCAAGGCCACTTGAAATTAATAAGTTATTGCTCAGAAAGCTAACATCGTTTCAGAAGAATTATCTAAGATTCTTAAATATCGGTGCCTTCAATTTCACCAAGGAAACTGAAAAATAAAATATTTATAATATTCTCCATGATGGCCAACTTTCAACAGGTAAAAAGCTAATTGTATGCAGCGAGTGGAATGGGCACGGTCACAACTGGAGAATTCGACAATTAGACGATGGTGACCACAATATAATTACTTCTACAGCTTACACGTGATTGTCCTGCTGTCGAGTGTTCGAGATAATAGGTCGTCTCGCAGCCAGTACGGCAGGGGTTCTCAACCTATTCAAACATGTGGCCCACTTAGTAAACAAACAGAGGGTCCGTGGCCCACCGATTGTACAAATTCTCCAAAGCGACAACTGTCGCCAACGTACAAAGCAGAAATAAAAACAGCTAAAACCATTTAAAAACACAACGTGCGCTGCAATCAATGCGAAGGCTGAGCCTGTTTGCTCAGAAACAACCCACGTTTTCAATTAAAGGTTCATCTTGCAAAACATATTCAATTTTAATAATACAAGACCGTGACCCATTAAAAATTCTTCTGTGGCCCGCAGGCTAAGAAACCCTGCAGTACGGCGAGTTGAGTAAACATCGTTGGCACGTCTTGGAAGTACGTGTTTTTGGAAAAGTGTGGGCCTCGGCGCTCAACAGCAATTTTGCTACGTATCGATTTTGATCTCAGAAAGTATTGACAGGACGATAACACTGGCGGATTGGGAAATGCTGGAAATTAAAAAGTAAAAGTTGTGCAACGGTAGCAAGAAGTGTCAGCTGTTTTCTGTTGCAAGATTAGAGACATCCATATTAGAAAAAAATTGTAGAAATGTGAGTGGCAAGAGTTAAGCGGCACTTCAAACCAATATACTTCAACGAGTAGTGAGGTTTCGCAAAAAATCAGATAGCAAGAAAATAAATAAGTAATAATTTTGTTAGCAAATAATAAGTAAAACTATTTTGTGTAAAGGTTTGATGTTGAAAATTACGTAGGAAATTTTGTAAGCGTTTGAAATTTCTCCGTATTTTGTCCTCTGTGACCCACGGTCAAACCCGTTCCAATGAATTAATTTTGCAGGAAAAACCGTTCTATGTGAAAACGTCATGATGACTATTGGTGTTTTCATGTTTGGTTCAAAACTGGATCCACGTTCAAGGAAACCGAAACATTCGACTTAGCAAAATATTTACTGATTTGCTGCCGGCTGTAACTGCTCATAAACACGCATCACACTCATCTCATCCCGAGAAGGACATGATAGACGTTTTTTGGCTGCGCCTGGTACTTGACACCAAGTAGAGCATTAGGGAGGAGGTCACAATTTTCGCAGGCATTAGAAATTCCAAAAGGTGTCTTCCTCAACGGCTTTCCGTTGAAGGATGCCTAGAACAGATTATCTTTAGATGTCACACTTGCGTTGTAGCCAGGGTCGGATTTACAGGCTTGTCCATGGGAATGTCATTCCCATGGGATGGGATGGGACAGTACACATTTGTATTTCCCATGAGACTCAGAAATAGAATGAGAGTGTCAGAATGTTACTGAATTGTCATACTTAGACTACACTTCTGAATTTTAAAGTCAATAAATTTTGTCGTTTTGCATGTCTCTTTGTACATGTAGTCCTATTTAGTAGACACTAAATCTAAACTTTCATAAATTTAATAATTTTAATTGAATTGTATTCCGTATTAATATCATAACAATGTAATGGGAATCCCATGGGATGGGACAGGCAGAAATTGCTATGGGATGGGAAAGATAAATATGTCCCATGGACAACCCTGCGGATTTACCTATAGGCTATATATGCTTAAGCCTAGGGCCTCAAGACCCAAGGGGACCTCCAACAAACTGTGGTGCGCATAAAGTCATTGGTCGGTATATGATCATTTAGGTTAAATTTCGTCAAAAATTTGTGTCTTATTTATTATTCACGAAATTTAGTTTTATTTAACTTTCGTGGTGATAACGCCAGAGTCTTCCAACGAGTTTCCATGAATCTCAATATGACGGTTGATCAAGCCGCATACCGACTATTGTGTCGATATACTCAAAGCATACTGGTTGCGTCCTGCGTTTGCTGAATCGTATCGATAGTTACGTGTGACTCTATCAAAAGAACTTGTGACTGTTTATGTTTGAAATGCACCTGATCAGTGGCATAACTGACGGGTGACAGAGGTGCGAACCCCCCCCCAGCCAAGCTTAATGTAAAAAAAAACGGGCCCCTAGCTAGCTTGTATTTTGGTATTTACTATTCTTTTCGTTTCAGTAGATTGCTGTTTTATTGCGTTTTTCGGAGTGTTTTCCGTTGATTTCGGGTTTTTGTATAGCCGTTCACTAGCGGATTTGCTATTGTTTCTCAACTATTTTCTGAGTGTTAGCCGGTGGGCTCCCTTCAGCTAAATTTATCCCTGGCTCAAACCTCTAGTTACGTCACTGCACCTGATCAAAGCAAGGTTGTAGTGCAGATAAGAGCTATGTGTAGGGCTAGCATCAGTATCCTGCAATAAAAGCATAATTGTTTCTTAGGTGGCTGAGCAATACAGTACTTTTGTCAGCGTTTGTATCGCGTAAAGCTCGATTGGTATTTTTAGATGTGATTTTTTTCCATTTGAATTTTCTTCAGTAAAGTCATTTAGAAATCAGATTGCTCTTGAGTACTTTCGCAAGTTTTTACTGCTCACATGCTAAGCCAATCAGAGAAAATCTTGATGCACTTGAATAGCAAGCAAAAGCCACTTTGCCAACTGGCAACCGCAGAACTCTTCCCCAACGGTACAGGGAAACAGCAAAAAAATGACAAAAGCGCGTTTGGGTCTGATGCCTTAGATCAGTGGTTCTTAGTTTATCTAACCACGCGAAGCCTTATTTCTTAGCTTGATCGTCACTAACTGGTCAGGCAGCGAAAGTTTCTTTTCAAAATTCAAAAGGATTAAAAATGAGTTGAAGGGTCGCAATGTGTCCAGGAGAGGTTGTTCACATTATGCATCCGGTACATTAAAAGTGACAAACTTAGGCAAACAAATTGTAACGATATCTTGGACAATTTTCTTTTGAAGAAGGTAGGGCAAAACCTTTTTAACTGTTTACTATGTTATGTTCAGCCTTACTTGATTCGATGATTGTAGCTTATTATTTCTTT
>Ga0210059_1014329_pt1 | contig 11738 bp, 8 predicted proteins | sample Ectturendosymbi2_FD_188042 | JGI IMG/M metagenome (GOLD analysis project Ga0210059, IMG submission 188042) | Ecteinascidia turbinata endosymbiont from Florida, USA - Sample 2 (SPAdes) (version 2) | ecosystem: Host-associated > Tunicates > Ascidians > Unclassified | place: Key West, Florida... | reverse complement strand
TTTTCAATTTTACTTGTTTACTGATATCGTTTGCAAGGTATCTGCTTTAAAATCGATTATTTATCAGCCTTCTCTAATAATTTTTATTGTGTTTTTTTTAGATGAGTACTTTTTTCTGTAAAATTAAAAGACTAACTTCTGCTTGATCGCATTTTGCAAAAGTGAGAGATGAACGTGCATTTACATCAATTTAAAACAAGTTTCGTATTCCTGGAAAGTGCAAGTAGGGTTTATGAATTCATCCGAAAAGAATTATCACTTTAAGTAACTAATACAGTTGAAGGTCGGAGTCGGTCCGGAGTCGGAGTCGGAGTTGGAGTCGGATAATCGAAATTGCCAGGAGTCTGAGTCGGATGACGGGACTTCCGACTCCACAGCCCTGGTGACAAGTCAACGAACCGTCTGTTTGCAGTAAGGAAGCTAGCAGAGTGGCCGTGTGTGTAGTAAAACTTTAAAATGTTACATAATTCCAAACAGGGCTGTGAAGCCGGAACTCAAATTTCAGACTCCCGCTCTGCCTTCAGCTCCAGGCTTCTAAAATTTTTTGACTACGGCTCCAAAATGATTCGGTCCAGTGAAAACTGAAAATCCTTGTACTGTTTGTACAGTGTTGTAGGAGCTGGGGGTGCACGGGGTGCAAACGCTCCCCCAAATTTTTGATTTACCAAAAATTTGGGCAAAATCTCAAAAAATTTGGGCAAAGTAGCTTCGATATTTTTAACAATATAAATGAAATTATACTTCTTTGTTATAGAGTGTAAAATAAAAGTTTGTCGTAGAAAACACATTACATATATATAAATTCAACTGTTTCTTTTCTAGTAACTTTGTGTTTTAGTTTGTGAGAGCTGATGAGTAATTGACTCACTTGAAAGTTTGGGCAAAAGAAGGCATTTCATTCATGTGTTAGTAACTGTACACTGAGGTAATCGAATATAGTGTAGGGCATTTCTACTTCATATTAGTGCAGTCCATACCAGGCAAGTACAGAACAGTTTTTGTTTTAACTGCAGTGTTTGGATGAACACATTTTGCCATGCAGTTTGTTGCGTGTTGCATGTATGTGCAGTTGAACAAACAAACTCGTGAGACCAACGGCATAGTCGTAATATAAACAGAATTATATATGCCATATATATCCAGTGGTGGGATTCAATTTTTTTAAGAACAGGTTCTCTTACTCCAGGACTCCTATAACAGGTTCTGATTTTAGTCTTGTTTATCACTATTAAAAGCTAGTAACAGGTCTACGAGAGGTTTGCCAAAGTAAGTTATACAGTAAGTAAAAGGTGTTCATCGGGGAAAATTGAGAACACCTGACTTAAACCAGCAACCTGCTGGCTTCTATGGATTCTCTCTGGATTATAGAAATTCCAAGAACAGGTTCTTGCGAACCGGTCGAATCCCATCACTGCATATATCACGTACATGTCTTCAGAGAAGAAAGCTGCTTTAAATCTACATCAGCATCAGCTAGGTGTGAAGCTCCTTTGCTGACAGCAACATTTGGAATGTGAATGGAGCGCCAAACCTCAGACCTGTGGGGCAGATGCTCAGAGTACTGAGCTAGCTGGCTTCTGTCCATGTTCTTGCCCAGCCTATAGCGTACATTTTCTCAGTTGGGTTATTAATAACCAAGTTCCAAGTACCAAATTTTCTATTTTCAAGTCTATGGCAACATGGTGGAAGAAACTATATTGTACCAACAAATAAAGACAATTTGAAGGGAGATAGTTTGCCGCATAAAAGTTTTTCGTGAAAAATAACCTTTGCACCCCAAAAAATTGCCTGCTCCTACACATATGTGTTTGTACAATAGTATTTTTACGCTGGCATAGATGAGGTGTTAGATGTTGCGAAATTATATATTTGGCGGATAGTGGGACATATGCAAAAACGTTGGAGATGCCCTGATCTAGATACAAACGAGGAAAATTATGGACACATATGGCAACCCACGCTCGTCCCGCAGTACGTTAACTCGCTTGCCCAACAACCAGGGCTGTGGAAGTGTAAACCAAATTTCGGGTTCCGGTTTCGGCTCTACCATCTAAAAGTTTTTGGCTCATGCTCCAGTTCCAATCATCCAAATTTACTTGGGCTCCAGTTCCACAGCCCTGGTTCCAAATACGTATTACTCACACAAGATGATATAGCGATAACGTTTTTTGTTCCTGTAAATTACCGGCATTAGTTGAAGATTGGTACCACTCGTGTTTTTTATCGTGGGCTTGCTTCAGAAATCTTTTGGAGTTGGTGGTACTGACAAAATACGAAAATATCTGCGATGAAACCACAGCGAGTATAGTGGCGTTTTCGCATTTTAATCTTTCCCGAAATTGTGGAAAACTGACATTATTCCAAGGTTGACGTGACACAATCACCCATAATGTAGGCAGTACGCTTAGAGTAGACCCTGCATATCTCGCTGTAAAATTAGTTCCGCCGCCCCTAAGAGAGCAACAATCAGAAGTTGTCAAAGCGAAATGAAAAGTGACGTTGTTCAGTTGCTGAACAAGTTATGATAGTTTCTCTAAAGTGAGCCAGAATTCACTTCGTCGTTTCGAAAAAGCATAACACTTTTGCTACTTATGACCTCAAATACATTCAAAACAACTTTGCCAAGCTAAAATAAGCAACATATACATTTACATTTTCTGCAAGAAAAAAACATTGAAGAAATAAACAAAAAGAAATATTATTTTACTAATCGCAACCAGTGGCGTAACTAGAGGTTTGATCCAGGTGGAGAAAACTTAGCTGAAAGAGGCCCACTAGCCAACACTCAGAAAAAAAGCTTAAGTAATGATGGCGAATCCGGACGTGGATGTCTACACTAAAATCTTATATCATACTGAAAATATTCCGAAAAACGCAAGAAAACAACAACCTACTGAAAATTAAAGAATACTAAAACCTAAATATAAGCTAAGTGGGGGCCCGGTTTTTACATTTAGCTGAGGCATTCTCCCCTCTGTTCCCGTCAGTTACGCCACTGATTGCAACTGATCTACAAGGAATGAAAGAATGGTATATACGCTTGTGAAACTCAATTCTTGTAAAGCACATGTATAAAACTTACTTTCTAACCCTAACATATTGAACACACATTCAAACGAAAAAAACTTTGCTTTCCGTGTTTCACGGTGTGAATTTACCTCGTGTGCATTTCAACAGTCACTGGACCCAGTGGGTCATTCAAAGCTAGAGCATAAGTCAGAAGAGCGAGGGCGTAAGGTCTTTGAAACGTTGGATGGTTCTTGTTGTTTTTCAAGTAGCCTAAGGCTGTTGTGACGCCCGCTTGTATTCTGTTGTTCAGGTCAGGCAAGCACATACTCTGTGTTTCCAAAAGACTGACGGCCACGTAAGCAGTGAGAGTACGAGAACCACCGACAGCTCCCTAAAATACAACCAAAATTCAACAAAACAAGCAATTAAAATTATTCGGTAATAATGATCGACATGTTTGGTACTGAAAAGGTGCGAATTAACGTTTGCTATGCGTTTTACTCATAAAATTATATGTAACATGCCAGCTGAAGACAAACAGCTCTCACCAATGGTACCTAAGAAATGTATCGGTTTGGGCTGTTTCATGAACTTGCTGATAGTGTTTTTAGATACAGGTTGCTTAAAAGGGTAAGATTGCAACTGCTTCGAAAGAAAAATGAATAACGTTTAACTCCTGGGCTTGAAACGGAACTGACGTTTAACTGTTATACCGTTTCTGGGAAAGTGCAATAGCCTTTAGTCATTATTAATCCCAGGTCCACTCTGGCCCGGAGTGGTGACGCTTGCCAGGACTCCAGTTATGATTGAAATAGTTTTTTTTAAAGGGCAGACTGATCTCTGCAGTCATGCAAGACGATTAGTCTACCTGTGGGGCTAGGCAGGTGGGGAACATTTCTCCACCCACACAGCCCCTGCCGTTGAATCTTGATTCGTGGTATTGGCCACGCCTTTCCTTAGAAAACTCTGGGATATGCGATTGCGAAGTGCGTTTTGCTGATGACTGAGTAACTCAGTTACCCTAACCAATTGGATAATTAATTTCATTAACCAATCGCTTGATACTTTGTAAGAAGGATTTATATTTTATATTAAACATTTTCATCGGCGTAAAAAGCGTTTTTCTTTCAAAGCAGTCGCAGATAAATTACAGTTGACAAAATGTCCACACAGACAATTGAAGTTTTTAAACAATTCTAAATAGTAATTTTACCTTAAAAGTGCTACAGTATGTGACATTTTTGTTGACATTAAAATGCTTTTCGTTACCTCTCAAAACTGCCATGATCTCGAAATGGGCCAATGACACTTTTTTTCTTTAGCTACGAAAGTAATCTGAACTTAAGAGTCTAATGTTGTTTAAACAAAGTTTAGAAAAAATGGGTATGCTTTTGTCTTTCGAAATTTTTTCTTCATTACAGTATATCGTTCATATCTTTGCGGATATTACACTGGGTAAGGATAGTCAACTATTGATATAGTCTTGCTTTGTTCCATGGTTGCAAGAATGGTAGTTTCCTCTACGAAATTAGGATCGTTGGCGCACGAACGAAATTTATTCAGTGTAAATGGAGACAAAGCTCAGTGCAGCCAACATTAAGATGCATTATTGGCTACTCGTGGACTGCCCAGAAATAAAATAATCATCGACTCTGCAGAAGTTCACAGTTTTACAAAAACCTGTTCTCGTACTCAAACTTCTGATATGTTTATCTACTCTAGCCAAACTGAGTTTGCATTATTTTTAAAGCAATGCAAAACATATGTTTGGTGTTACTACCTTGCTTCATCAGCTATTAGAAAGAGTAAATCGTCGTTTCGTGGTGTCACTAAATGTTCGAAGCCGATTTTAAGCTGCCGGGGACAATCTAAGCACAATCTTATGACCAAAACGGAAAAATCTGGCATTTAAAACAAAATGTTCGACTGTGGCGGTTTGCTCACAGTCAAAATCATACACATTTGCATTATAACACGAATGGACAATGAAAAACAAGTTGCCACCGAACGCTCTATGCACTTACATGCATTTCCCTGTGGTATGGTGGACGTTTTTCTCTAAAATGTCCGTCGGGTTGTTGCTCACCTAACAACCAGTCCAGTGAGTTGCAAACAGGTGTTACGTCCATGTCGGTGTAGTACAGCTTCATTTTACCGAACACTTTGTCAACGAAGGCGTTTAACCTGAAAGTTTAGCCCTTAGTGGCACAGTTCGCATAAACAATAAAATCATATATAAACACAGTGCATGAAGTTTGATTTCAAAATAATTAAATTTGCAATATTAGCAACTAGATCGGAAGACAATTACTCGCGCAAACACACGTCAGCAAAAACAGTGCTTGAAAAGTTTGCTTCACATCACAATAAATACGTCCGTTACGTACCACGTGCTCGGCAGAACGTTGCTCCAGACTGCCCATGCTCGTTTTTTCACGTGATCAGACCGATACTGCATCATACGATTAAACGCTGCAAGAAATTTGTGGTAAGACAAGCGCAGAGAAGACTCACTGCTGGACTAGGCCTAGGATAGCTCTACACTGAGGTCATAAGAGTCGTGGACACGACTATACACCCGTCAAAAACAGGTCTTTGTCCAACCTGGAACCAATCTTGGTCAAACGTGGTGTCGATGTCCAAAGGCAGCAGCAGCGGATCCGGGGTTGGGCAGTTTGGACAACTGCCCCGGTCTAAACGTCTGTGGCGTTCCGCTGAATGGCACCCGCTTGATACAAATTCACCCCTTTTTGTGCTTATCGAAATAGAAACAGAGGTATAAAAATACTCTCAAGTCTCAACTTAAACAATGTTTTACACTTCGTTGAACTTCAGGATTTTCATGCCGGACTTTTTCCCAGCCTCTGTTATCGAATATTATGAAACATGCAATTGTTGTAGTTATACTACCGTTCCTTTATTGCTTTCCCGCGTGAGAACTACCCGGCCTTACTCAGTTAATCACAAACGCAGTCGCTTTCGCTAGCACAATTATCGACTTGCCGCTAGGTTGTGCAAAACTGGTCCGTTTTAGTTACAGATTTATTTCTTTAACGCCTAAAGGCAGCCTTCAAGGGAAAGGCAGTGGTGAAAATAGGAATGTAATATGGAAAACGTATAACTGACGCAAGTTCCAGAAAGCCTTCAAAGCAAAAAATCAGTTTCAGGAATCTTGCCAGTGCAGCCGTGAGTCCGCAGTAGGTCAGCATCGTATTTTTGCAACATAAAGGTGAGTTTATGAGTTTTTCTCGGAACTAATGCCCCTGACTGAACCATAATGCAGCGTGTAAAAAGCTATAGCAAAAGTGACTGATGGCCATGTGGTTTTGATCCTTTTGTTGCAAGCGCAAACCCGCCGACATATCACGCCGGCCACGAAAAGACAAATTTGACATGATAAAAGCGAAATCTGTAATCAACAACAAAATACGTAGTTCACTGGACAACCCGTTCCGCTTACATCACAAATTTGAGCAGAAAAGCAATCTTCTGCTGCTAATTTTATCTTTTTTACTGGTGACTGTGGTGTTGGCTGAGATTCGTGGTTTTGAATTGGTCATAGGCTGATTCTCACCTGTGTTTGCTGGCCTGGATAGCAGACCCATCGCCAGATCAACAGCTTTGGGTTGGCTTTGAGCTTGTTTGGGAGGGCTTCGTAGAATACAATGAATTGGAAAATAACTTTTTCGGGGAGACTAGAGCTGGAGTTTGGAAGTATAGAGTAAGAATTTGGGGGATCAATCCGCCAATTCCCCCACTTCCGTTGAACAGTGTCACACCTTTTTTGTCATAACCTGGACTAATGGGATTGACGTTTTTATCTTCACACCAGCAGTCCAATATCCAAACATTTGATACGGTATTAAACACTTGATTGAAATTCTACATCTATTAGTGGCGTTAAGCTTATTTCAGGGCAATGTGTTTTTCGGCCAATATGAGTCTATCATGCGATTATGAGGTTGTTTTTCAAGATAGCCAGCAGAGCTGCCTAAATTGGGAATAATATCATAGCAGATGCCTTTCATTCATATTTTGGTTTCGGCTTGTCGCTTCAGCAATAAATATGTTGTCCATTTAGGACTGCAACCTGCTGATATCTTCGAGGGGGTAAATGATTGCAACGTGTCGTTGTACCTAACAACTAAACATGTTTTTGAAAATTTTGGGGGCATTCGCCCGGTTGCCCCCTGGTTGCGGGCCTGTTTCCATGTACATGTAACTGTGCAAGCTTCGTCTGGAAACGTGACTGCAATTTAGCTATTTATTAGAATCCAACATTGGGACTTGACTTGTCACTTGTTAGTGTAAGACTTCTGAACACGTCTGGAATATGTTTCAGACATTGTTTTTTTTATCTCGCTACGAATAGCCAAAACAGTGTCGAACACCAGCGCGCAGCATGCTTTATGGCAGGCCTGCACAACTCATAAAGCTATAAGGGCCAAATTGATCAACAAAATTCTGCCGCGGGCCGCAAAAGTCTTTTATTTCGTTATAGAGGTTTTATGGTGGTTTGGAAGAAATTGTGCAACAACAATTTCCTGACAGACGTTTGGCTTTTGCAGCATTTTCTGCAATTGAGAAAGATCTCGCGAGCCGCATGTTGTGCAGGTCTGCTTTGGGTATTTCTTTTAAATATTTTTTGTAGATATAAAAGATTGTTTCGGACACCAACTATCTTCTCAGTTACTGTGCAGATTGTGAAAAATGGGGCCCATCTTTTTGGCCCGCTTCAAACGGTTTGTGGATTTACGATATATGGCGCTTTTAAGCTGCGATGCTTCCCTGACAGAACGTACGGTTCGACCAGCAAAAATAACCATTTTCTTGGCCTTTTGCGTGAAACCAAAATGAAACCCAACACACCACTTGTGTGTGAAACCCAACGATTGTCACAGAGAACCTGGGGTATTTGAACAACTGAAGACATTTTTGACGCCCCTATATGACTGCCCCCTAAACGCTTGGTCGATGAAAAACTGCATTCCGAAATATTGCAGTATGGGTGTTACATTTTTGGTAGTACATCTTGTGTTGCAAATTTTAGAAGCTTACTCAAAACAAATGAAAAATGTTATTAATTAAAACTGGTGCTGCGGCTGCTGCGAACGCTTTTCGCGAGTATCGCAATGGTAATATTTGGCACTAAAGGCTTCAACTCCTAGAAATGGCCAAAAAGATCGCAAATATTTTCTGAAATGCCGCTGTTTGTAAACTTGTCAAGCCAAGGGGCTATTTAGAGGAAACAATCTAAAATCTTTGCCAAGGCTAATTTTGTTGTGCTATGGCATTCTACGCAGGTGGGTTATCCGGACCTGGAAAAAGGGTCTCAATTGATTGCAATGGTTTATCATACACTTGGATACTCCTGTCGTTCGTAGAGACAGACATATGACTTCAGCACTCTGCGGACCACGAGACATACTGTGCAGAACGAGACTCGTTTTAACTCCGACACAAGATAAGCAACATTTGAATGTGTAAAAAAAATCGCTGCCAATTGTTTTCATGTAACTGCATCTTCAAGCTCTTCTAGGATAATTACCCTCAATTATAATTGATTGCGCAAATTGTAGACATACCGGCTAATAAAGACACATCACGAAACGTACCGGATTTCATAAATTCGATTGATTGTGTGTGTTTAGGTGAACCTTCCACCATCTTCTTCGTAGAAACCAAATAAAAGTGAACATACGTGTTTGGTCCAGCGGTGATCATGGTCTGTTCACCGCAACCAGATGGTTTTCTGCAATACATACCAATCCTTACGTCAACACGTAGTTTCGGGAGTGTAGTGGGGTGCAAACGGCGTTCCCGCACCTTTTTGCACTATTAACGACATTCAAGATTCAGATTTTTTATTTCAGTTTCTGCGTGTAGCGCCTGGAGCAGCATAAATAAATAAATGACAACTTGTCTCGTGTATAGCATCGCAGCACTGCAGTGAAACAGGAAGTGTGGAAATTCTTTTAGGCGAATGCTCACTTTATTCGAAATATTTGATGCAGTCTTCGTTTTTGTTTGGTGTGGGAACGGCGTTCCCACACCTCTTTCTTCAGCACTACACACCTGTGTATACCTGTTAGTGTTCTGCTTTGGCATCTTACACGCTATTGCTGAGCTTAGCAGATATTCTCATTGCTGCTAACAGCGCTTATTGTGACTGATACTTTGAAAAACATTTGAAACCTGGGTTAGAACATTTACATGCCTCTGTCTGCCAATGACCACGCTGTCATCTGACTTTGTTTATTTTCTGTTAAGTGTTTTAAACATCAAAATGTGATGCTGAAAAGCCTTCATTTCCCTCCCACTGCCAGATCCTTGTATGACGACGAGCGAATAACGTTGTTGTTGGGGAGCTGTAAAAGTGTTGTTTTGCTCCTCTTAGTGTTGACTATGTGCTAACACCTACTCTGTAATGATCAATGACTAACGATTGTTGTGCTCTTGTATTATTCGGTTGTGCCCGTGGTATGTACCATGCGTCTGCGACAAAATAAATAATTCGTTTAACCGGATTTGAAAAACGGAGAACTACAAACTGAAAAAGCAATAAAAAAGCGTGTCCGGAATCGTTTTGAAATGAGTAAATGTATCATTAACGATTTCAGCATGTTCTCAAAGAAACAATTTTTGCTGAACGGGGTGATGATTCGATGACATGACAATTGGCTGTGGAAAATTGGAGACGAAAAATGTTGGACCGACTGCATAAATCCTGCAGCAGAATTTTCATGTTGTTCTACTTTCAAGCCACTTTTCAACAAATTGTCTCATACTAAAGGATGACCTAAAAACGTCGTGACTAATGCTATTTGAAAGTTATTCAAAGCAACCAAACTACGCTGTAGTTTCTGTTGAAGCGATTTCAAGTTGATATGCACATATTTGAACAGCGATACTGTTTGAAACTGCTACATTAATTACTCCTTAAATTGCACAGCAGTGTTATACCTTAATTCAACTGGTTTCGGTTCCTTGGAAATAGGATCGACTTCAATCGAAGGTCCCAAAAAGTTTGCTGGAAAGTAAACATCGTTTTTTGAATTGTTTCAGTTGATATAACAACTGGAAATTGCAGCGCAGTAGCAATTGAGTACAGATCAACGAACAAAAACAAAAAACAGTGAAGAAGTAATAGAAAATACACAGTAACGCTGATATCTGGATTTCCACAAATAATTGGAAACTTGCGTGCTTTTACGCGTCGTGGTTTGTAAAAATTAAAAATTTTAGCTTATTTCAGTCCAACGTTTTTTACAGGAATTTGATGCAAGTTTTTTTATTATTTCTAATTTGAAATTAGGAAGAACACTGCCTTGTCATTTTGAATAAAGTCGGTGCTATAATATAAAAAGCTAAATTTTTGGAAACAAACGGGGCAATCTTCTTGCACAACCACTTTTATATTGCAAATACTAACTACTGATTTTAACTTGTAAAACCGTATCTTCATGGCATTGTGCTCATTCTTGAACCTATGACAGATGCCGTTCAAAATCTCTCCTGCGAGACCTATCCTCGCGTAATTCAACTGGATTTAAAATTTTGCTTGCATTTTTTCATCCACATGCAAAGCTTCAACAGTAGACATTTAAAACATTAAGGTAAGCGCAAATTGTTTCAAAATCCCGTACTACTTGATTGGTCACTGGAACGTCAGCAACGAGTGTTCATCTTCCTAAGATCATATCATTATAACAAAAATTTAAATTCGTTATCATAAAATACACAAACGCAGGAATAAGCAACTGAGCTCCCACCACATTACAAGCGTTAATATTTATTTAAATGGACTTGAGTAATTGTATGCTTGGGAAAAGTAACAGATCCCACAATCATAATTGTTTTGTGTCGGGTTAGTTGCCTCATCGACTGCTAGAATACGTTTCTTGACACACAAGTTTGCACTTACTGTAAGCATAAATTTCACAGTGGCGAGATCCAAGTACGAAGTTTTCTGGAAATGTGAAATTCATATCAAAGCTTGTTCGTCGGTCACGTTGAAGATCGATTGGAAACGTTCCAGTAATGTTTTTTATTTCACCTGGTTCCTGCATTAGTGATGAGAAGTTGAAGATGATAGAAAGGTGGACAAACAGCAAAGTGAGTTTTCAGCAACTTCACCAATATTTTTCAAGGTTTTTCATGTGGTGTCGTGGTGGGTATTAATACAATTTGCCCTTCTGTTTCTTATACTTTTAACTGATTTTCACAATCAACGCAAGTCTCCGTTCAAATATGCCTAATTACTTGAATGCGATATTCACTTCTGGCAAACAAAATAAAAACAATTTCAGAAACAGAAAGTTTTGATGTCCGTGCTCTCCAAGTCTCATCGAACATATCTGATCTTCGGATTCATCTTCACTATTACTGTCCTCTGCATCAACGCTCTGTGCGTCAACAGGCAGGGAACTGTTGTTTCCCGCTCGGCTCGCCGCGATCATATAGAGCGCACAAGTTCTTGTATTCCGCGTTCATCGATACAGTTTGACGTTCTTTCCTTCCCAACCACGTCTGGGCGGCTGGATGAACTTCGGCATCACCAGTGGCGTAACTAGAAGTTTGAGCCAGGGGGAAAAAACCTAGCTGAAGTAGGCCCGCTCGCCACCGTATGGGGGGCACTAGTCACTCAGAAAAAAAGTTAAGAAATGATGGTGAATCCGGATGTCGTGGATGTCTATACTAGCTAAAAAATATCGAAAACACCCCGAAAA
>Ga0210059_1014328_pt1 | contig 11739 bp, 8 predicted proteins | sample Ectturendosymbi2_FD_188042 | JGI IMG/M metagenome (GOLD analysis project Ga0210059, IMG submission 188042) | Ecteinascidia turbinata endosymbiont from Florida, USA - Sample 2 (SPAdes) (version 2) | ecosystem: Host-associated > Tunicates > Ascidians > Unclassified | place: Key West, Florida... | reverse complement strand
ATTTCTTCATAGTGCTTCACATTTCAATTTGGGGAGACTTGGAGCTTTGTTTGGGGAGGGCTAAGCCCACCGAAGCTCCCCCGTGGCGACGGGACTTTGCAGCATGCTGTAGCAGAATGAGCGAAGTTTGGCATTGCCGGTGTAGTTGACTAGCAGTGAAATGGTGTAGCGCCTTCCCGCTGATATTATGGCTCTATGTATAATTCCTAGATTTGTTGTTTTTTATTGTCAGGTTTTTATATTTTCAAGTTTTTCATAATTCCAATATTTTTACGTTAAACTGATATTTACAACTGTTCAAAATTGGCACTCTCTCACTTCTTTTGAATAAGCCTCTGCGTTTCATAACAAAACTCCTGGTAAATAGTTCAAAGATAGTCCTTAGCAAAGTACTCCCAACCTGTCGTTGCAGAGATTAAGCGCTGCGGTTTCATTGGTACATGCACATTTTTTTGAATTCAGTATAAATTTCAAACGGTGTTGAGGGTAAATTGTTTTCTCCATCTCGCAAATAACATAACAGCAAAGAAAGACAGCTTAGCCACTGACCTCTTTGAACGGCTAAATTTTGAACAATCATTTTTAAACCGTTTTTTAAGGAACTGCTTCTTGCAAAACTTCATAAAAAATAACTTATGCAAAAAATCTTGAGACGAAGAGCTCGAGACGAGACCAAGACGAGACCTGAGACCTTCGAGACCGAGACCGAGATCAAGTCTCAAGACTCCATCACTGGTCATCACTTCTGAGTTAATTTTTTTTCAAACTTCTGGCATTTTTTTGGCCTGCTTTGATTGTTGTTACCTGCAAATGCAACAAACATGAAATCGTTGAATTATAGAAATTTTACAATACCATTTTTTCGTAATATTAAAAGTCTTGCGACCTGTAGCCTTCGAGACCGAGACTAGAAACCTTAGAGACCGAAACTCGCAATAATGGGTCTTGAGGCTGAGACCAAGTCTCGAGACTCCATCACTGGAGTTACACCTTTGTGGGAACGCTTTTCATGTACTTTTTATAAACGTTGCGGGTTTAGGTTTAGGGTTTTCGTTTAGGGTATAGGCTTAGGTTTCGGCTTAAGGTTTGTGTTTTGGGTTTAGGTTTTGTAATTAAGTTTTTGGTTGATGTTTTGGGTTGAGTTTTTGGGTTTAGGCTTTGGGTTTGTTTTGGGTTTTGGGTTGAAATTTTGGGTTTAATGGCAAAATAGCTATTGGCAAAATAGCTCCTGCATTGCTTTTGCTTCATGAGGCAAAATAGACACTGTCTAGAGAAACTTTTGAAATGCCACAGACTGCACTTATTTTGATTCATGAGTCAAAGCACTTCTGCAACGATTTTGCCTTCAACCAATCATCTTTGGTAAAAGGCAAAATAGCTCCAGCAGTGTATTTGCTTCATGACTAGGCATACCATACGCCCCGTTTAAGCCGGACAGTCCCAGTTTTGAGGGCTTTGTCCCAGCGTCCCGGTCAGTCAACCAAAATGTCCCGGTTAGGCATTCAGTCAGCCAGGATATTTCCACACAGTGGCGTAGCGAGGATAAGTGCGGCCCGGGGTCAGTCAATAAAGTGCCGCCATTTCCACACCTCAAATTTCTTACAATAATTTAAATTGTATAAAGATCAACGTTAACTCTGTCAACACTTGCACGGGCCCTTATGTCCGGGAACCATTTAGATAAAATCGGTGAAATAGACCTAAAACCGGCTCTTGTTGAGAAGTGCTGGCTTGCAACTTTCATCATGATCTGTAAACTTGGTCTAGTTCAGAGGCGTGCTGAGGTCATGTGATGCCCGTTCCCCAGGACAACTGCTTGATTGTATGCCCCTACCAAATTCTAATTTTGAGTAATGTAAAAATACAAGCACAGCAAAACTACCTGCCCCAACCCTTGTCACATGCAAAAGCATTACGACACAAAAGCTTCACCTCAAGTGAGAGTAAAGTAGCGAAAAAATTGCCCGAGTCCCGTACCACGTCACGCTACAAGAGTAGGACACTTGAACGTTGTAAAAATAAATTTGGAATGCCATTTTTGACGAGAAAAAAGTGAAATACGTTTCTGATGCTGGAGCTCTGCTTAAAAGAACATTAGGCAATTTGAACGGTATGGTAGTGTATTAACAGCTCTCTGACCGATGTCCATTCTGACAAATTTTCTGTATTATTTCGATCTTTTTTACAACAATTAAAAACGAAGAAGCTATTTATGATTGCATTATTGCAAACTTTTCAATAGGCTTTTCTTGAATCAGCAGGACAGGCAGTAGTTAGCACCGAGCCAAATTTCCAATTCTGAATCTTGCAAGTATACATGTCGAAGCTTTTGACAATACTGCATTGCTTTGGCTTAGCAGAGATTTTTTTACCAGATATTACTACTTACCGCCACCGGCGTAACTGAACCAGTTGGACATATCGTATGTGTCGGGGGATAAAAACATATCCTACCAATGTAATATCTTTTAACTTAATTAACGCGCTCACTAACCACGTGACAGAAGCAAATCATTTAAAGCTTTACCAAGCCATCTAATTACTTATAATTATGACGTAATTATCTTCCTGAAGCAGTTTCGTTGCGCCATAATAAAAATTCTAAATAATTGGAGGCAGCTGGTTGTGCCTCGTCGCGGTTTTCCCAATTTAAAGCGTTTAGAAGAAGATAAATTGTTTTATGATGAAGAAGGTATACAGCAAGGTTTTAATCTCCAAAAACTGTTGGAACATTTTTTGCCAGGAATTTGTTACCAGCTAAACCTGCCAAACGGTTTTGAAAATGCTGCTAGAAATCAGCTCACTGCTATATTGAAAATTTTAAAGCTAACAGTGAAAAAAGCTGTTGGGTTTGGCAGCAAATCAGCGAAACGGACAACTCTGCTATCTCGCTTCAAGAACGTCATTTTCCGACACCGTTACATTATACAGAAAAGCAGCAGTTCTATTGAAACTGAGCAATGCTAACTTTCCCGGGTTCTTCATTTCAACCGCCAAAATTTAATATTGATAAGCTCACCTAATGGCCAGGCTGCAGCTTGAGGCACTTATTGAAAATATCTCCATGAACATTTAAAAATAGCATGACGCATGCCAAGAATTATTTGTTGCCAATACCTAGCTGTCAGGTGATGTAATGATGTGCCGTTGGAGTGTTACTAAGGATCGAACGATAGGCAGTGATGTGCCCGAGTCATTTTCTTCGAGTCAGAGTCACAAGCCCTTCGAGTCAGAGTCATCTGAAAATTTGTCGAGTCAAGTCAGAGTCGAGTCATTACTTGGTCAAGTCGAGTCAGAGTCGAGTCACAAGAACGGTCGAGTCACTTCGAGTCATTGGTTTACAAGCTCGAGTCCACGTCGAGTCATACACAATTTCAAACTTTTCCTATGTATTTTTGGCTATAGGTCAGCGTTTCTTAACCATTTTCTACCTCAGCACCCCTTTTGGTCACGCCTAAGGAGCCCAGCACCCCTTACCTTTGGCTAACACCTGGTTACTGTAAGGATAAAGTAAAGACAAGTGCAGTACATCTTGATCATATGCATGGTTGATTCTCTAAAACAAAAACAGCAATTATGACAATAGCATTGACAAAAACAATAAGAAAATAAAGGAAAGTTCATGGACAAACTCACTTTACGCCATATATGCGACTTTCCCCAGCACCCCCTGGGGGTACTCACACCCAAGGTTCAGAAACCCTGCTATAGGTCCACCAGTGGACTTTCAGTGGCTTTAGGTCCGCCAGTGGACCATCAGTGGTTATAGGCAATATATTGAGCTGTATATTTTTACATTGGATTTGTATTTAAATAGCTTAAATTACGTTACCTGGAAAAGAATCAAAGTAACAGTATGGGGCCTACTGCCATTATCACGATATGCAAATACTTGATTGGATCATGATGATGTGTGAATAGGTCTATAGTGTGCCCTTCTGACCCTCAATTAAAAGAAAATCTCAGGTCTGCCTCTGTGCAAGTTATGAATACTTGACCCTTAGGATATAGCATGACACGACGTGAAAGTCAAAACAGAAAATTTGCACCAATTTTGATCATTACTGGACCAAAATGATCATTTCTTTGTATGCAAACAAGCTGGGTTTGTCAATCAGAGGCTCTGAGATTCTCCAAAAATGATTCTGACTCGAGTCTCGAGTCACTGATTGTGTCTCGAGTCGAGTCGAGTCATTCTGTGAAAAACGTGACTCGAGGCGAGTCACCATTTTTCTCAACGTGACTCGAGTCGAGACAGAGTCACCAAAAGTCGTGACTCGAGTCGAGTCATTGACTCGAGTCACGTTATCACTGACGATAGGAGAAAAAAGATTAAGCTAGCTTTGACTATTCACCGTGATTTCATGCTGGGTCTTTTGTATTAGATTTTGAGTGGAGGGGCAATACAAACCTCGAACTACCGGATCAGTGACGTTTGCCAGTCTGCGGTGGATTGTCATCTCTTTGTTTTGTTCAAAGGATTTTTGAGTGGGGTGAGGGAAGTGGCTTTAGATGGAGAGGAAGGTGGAGGTATTGGAGGAATATTGCCCCCAAGTATGTTAAAAAAGCCTTGATTTCAAAACATACATTGGGGCACTTTAAGAAACTGGATTTGACCGATACTTTTGAGTAATCATTCATTCAATTTGATCACTCCAGCCACATTTCCTATTTTTTAAGGCTAGCCTACCAGCCTATGGTTTCTAAAAACAAAGACTGAAGAGTTAGAACTTTCAAAAATGTATTTACTGTAAAAAAAATAAAGAAGAGTTTGAACTATCAAACTCCTTTCAAAAATTGATTTTCAATCACCATGCTGCCGCCCCCCAGAAGGTTCTGCCCTGTGCCCAGAGCCTCCATGGCTCATCCCTTGCTACGCCACTGGTCCTACACTTGGCGCATCAGCTCCCATTGAGAGAATTTGTTATATCTTGAATAACATGCGGTCTGATAACAAAAGCAGAATGTGAAACCCTTATCACCAGCAAAATTGATACTGACTTTTCCTCGTGTGATTTTTACGAGAAAATAAAATCGAACAAAGACTTCTTGAAAAACGTATTGTCTACCTCTACAGTAAAAGTTTGATTGGCCGAATATGTAAATTTACAAAGGCTTATATTGTTTTGTTTCTTAGTAAAAACCATTATTTTTGTTTTTCTTGGTGCCTCAACTACAGGAATCCAAAACGACTACATGCTCAGTAAGATATGAACCACATTAAGCACATTTATCTGATAAAGCTCGTTTTTCTGAAGCGTCCCGGGTTTCAATCACAAAATATAGTGTGCCTATTCATGAAGCAAAATAAATCCATGGTTTGAAATGGGCGGATGACGATTATGAATTTCACTAATTTGCGAATCAGGACTGGATCGGATTCAATTTCCTCGGATCACGATTGCACTCGGACTGAAAAATTTCACAATCCACTCATCTCTGGCGCCTAGTAGCATAGTCGTACTGTTCAAAACATCAATTCTTCTGCAGATGTTAAGAAAGGGAAAAGGTAAAAAAGGGAGAAGGGGATACAGCAGAAGAAATGGAAAAGGCAATACAGAAAAAATGACTGTTTACTAAAGTTAAACTCTTTAATTCCTCTACTCTATCTAGACTCCTCCATTTAATCTAACACATTTTAAATATTTAACACACTTTAAAGACTTTCCTCGTTCTCTCATTCAGAGGTGTATAGGATTCGGATTTCAGGACTCGAGTCCGGCAAGATTCAGCACATTTTGAACAAACCGGTTTGGATCAGGACTACGGTTTTATTCAATTTTCCGGACAGGATCAGGGTTTTCAAATTTCACTGTTTCGGGATTTGACGCCAACACAATCTTAAAAGGATTTTTGCAAAGGTTTAAAGGATTTAATGTAGTTCACATCAACTGCAAATGTGTGAAAAAGGCGCTGGTACACCGGACGTGGCGTGCACTGCAGGCCGCAGGGCACCAATCCACCACAATAGCATCCTATCAGGCTCAATACAACGTCATATCAGATTACCTTTGTAAATTGTGAGTTGTCGAGGTTAGAGATGTGGTGTTGCTGTGCCTATTTTGCTGTAATATCTATTTTAGTGTGCATCGATATCAGTTAGTGCCTATTTGTTTATTACCCATTTTCTGGATCTGAGTTTTAGTGCCATTTTTGGTTATGTGTGGTTTTAGATTTCCCAGTCTGTGTTTGGCAAAACTTTGCTTTTCAGAAAGAAAGTGGCTATAGGTACGGTGAGAGTTAGAATAACATGCTGACTTTGTCACTTTAACAGCATCGTTGTGCTAGTATAGCCATTAGCGAATGCGTCTACGTCTGCTGTGTGAATGATTTTCGGTTCGACTCTCACCTTGGCGCCTTTCATTTTGGTAGCAGTCTGATGCTTGCACTTGTCAAGTCACCACTTTTTTACTTTCTTCAAATGTTTCCAAAGTTTTCTGTTCAAATTTACAGTTTTGGTTCGGGTTTAGGGTTTAGTGCATTAATACCAAACCTAGTGCACTCTACTACACACTCGTTGGGTGTTACTGTCATGTTACAGGTGACAGATGAATAACTTTGCAAATACGAAGGTCCACTGACGAACCTGTAGCCACTACGGACCTTTTAGAAACACAAATGTTGAATAGATGCACATTGATTAGTCAAACAGGATTTTTTCAGGATTTGTATTTCGTAGTTCTGTTGCAAACATGATTCGGATCAGGATCAGGATTCCTACCTCAGGACTGGAGTCGGACTCAAAAAAACCTGAGTCCGAACACATCTGCTCTCAATGGGGAGTCGTGTCGTGCTTCACACCTGGTGCATAAATTCGATAAACAAATTGTGAGTTGCAACAATTCTCAGATAAAGATCCTCAATTTGTTTGAATTCCCACACGTGTAAAACTAGCTGAAAGCGAAACTACAAATGACGTATTAGCCGAACAAAACGCTTCTTACGGATAGACAGAGATGACGAAATGATGAATTAGACGGTGACGAATTGGACGAGCAGAAATGCACACAAAAGATAGGGATTCTGCCTTGACCGACAAAAAAGCAACGATTTGACGAATTAAACGATGACGACTTAGACAAATTCTACTGTTTTTGGTGCCCTATCTGTCAACAGCGGATTTTGCTTGCGGACATAAAACAACATAACCGCAGTCTCAAAAACCGATAATTTGCCATGAGTAATGGCACCACAACGTTGTAAAAATATTATTTGTTGCAAGCCTACGTTTACTTTCAGCCACCATTCCTCTCTCATCGAGATTATTCCATTCTTGATGACAATCTGCAGTGGGACCGAATTTTAGGTTTGAACAATTGTGAAATACAAAAAAAACTTCTTAATTTTTTAGCTTCACGTGTTCAAGGGAAAGTTGTATTGAAATGAGAGATGAGCGGAGTCACCTTTTTCAGACTCCGACTCCACTCCTGCTCCATACTTTAAGACTCCTGCTCCTGCTCCGAAAAATTTTAAAACATCAACTCAGACTCCTGTTAACACTCCGAAAACTTCCAAGTAACTCATATTAAAAAGATACTGTCTGTTTTGCTTCATGGTGCAAAATACATGTCGTAGCTATTTTGCCTTCCATAGGACACAAATGGTTGAAATGGTCACGTGACTAGCACAATACAGAGAGACACAACATGTTGAGGTTTAAAGTTATGGCTTAGCCCGGAGGTCACAAACACGTTGCTGGCGGGCCCCAGGTCGCCCGCAAGGACCACGTTGGTCGCCCGCAGGCCTGTTTTGAAATAGCATTAAGATGATGAGTATCGTCACATAGATTAACATTATTAATGATATGTTGATAACAAAATTAAAGGCAAATTGAACTAAATTTTTCTTTCAGAAGTGTATATCAAACTAGTAGCTCTTAGCGTTAATTGGTACTCAAGAAGTAGCTCGCAGTTACATAAAGGATGGTGACCCCTGGCTTAGCCTATTCTTTACACAACGTACACAAACAGCCACTAAAAGCTTGTCCACATATAAATTAGACATTACGGTCAGCTATGTAGGTCATGCATTCCACACTCGTCATGCGACCACTTCAAACAAATGTGTGCAGCTACTGACAAAATAACTTCAGAGCTGTTTTTGTCTCATGAGGCAAAATAGATGCTGCTTATCAAATATACACTTTAAAAGTATAGGTTCTACTGCATTAAATTATGAAGTGGCAACCACTGAAACACTAGTTTTAGTTAAGTCGTTCATGCTTCAATAATTAACCAGATAGATGATAAGTATTTGAAGTGAGTGCTAATTTTCAATTTTTACAAAAGACTCATTTTAAATCTCCGAGGTCTGGAGCTGATCACCTGTTCACAAATATTGAATCGTACTTTAACCATGTGCTCATATAAAACTCTGAACTATGACTGTGCTAAACTGAGCCATTAACATGAATGTGCAAGCAAATCGTACAAAAAAATTAACAAAATGAACATTTACATTACGCATAACTTGGCTACAATCCGTTTCAAATTCATCATAAGCAATAGCAATGCAAAGCAATATAGGTTATCTTTGAAGCTGCAACTATCAAGGCAAACATCCAACTTTCTTCAGTATGGCTCCAAAATTTGAGCAGAGATTGGCCTATGCAAGCAGTGGCTAGAAATCTACACAATGCGAGTAGGCCTAAACATTATTGTACTACTCCACGTTACTTAGTTCTAACATCATCGACAACTCCTGTCACTAGCTAGGCCTACACTACACTGTGTAGGTCATTTCGGCACACCTTTACTTCTCTATAATCTGTTTTGTTAACCATTGTTTTTGTCATGTGCCTTGTATTATTGCCCACATCATTAGCCCAACATTCTCATAGTTAAGTTACGGCATGGATTTCAAATTCCCGAACTGCACTGTCACTTTCTACACATTGTGTTGTTGCGATCGGAAATGCCGCGCGGCATGTGCGCAAAGCTTCGCACCGTGGCAGCAAGCAACAATAGAGATCACCCGACGAGATCAATCTATTATTGCTTGTTCGCGCCACATACATATATTTTTGTTCTTCGCGCACATCCCGTTCGTGGTGAATCACAGAATCAACGCAACACCACCGGAGAGGTTGCAACAGTATGTTGCATGGACCATAACTTTGAAGCAATCATTTGTGGTGAAATTCTCGGTGCTCTCACCCAGTGTCGCACTTTTGTGCTATATGACGACACTGATCAGAAAACACATCTCAATTAATTGCATTCTGTTTGGCAACAACAAGCATCATTTCATAAATTAGGTCCGTTAAAAATTTTGATTGGCTCCTGCACAGACCTTAATGTTGACTCCGGCTCGAACTTAAAATATTGACTCGGGCTCCGGCTCCTGCTCCAGCCCAAAATGCAAACTCCGGCCAGAGTCCACTCGGCTCTCCGGCTTTGTGATCATCTCTGATTGAAATACAACGAAAAAAATTTTTCTTTCCTTTGTATATTTACCTCTATTTATTGTGCAACGAGGTGTTTTGCCAGTCCGGTGACGTCTTCACATATCCGTTAACGACATCCGCGCTAACGGACATCCGTTCTTTACATTGCATCCAATATTTGTGTGTTTTCTGTGTTATGTGGTCTGAATGGTGACCAATGGGGAAATTGAAACATAAATGGAAGGAGTCTAGATAGAGCAGCGGAATTACATGTTGTATTCAACCATAATGTCATAAACTTGTATTTTACTCCAAATAAAAGCAATATGTATGCATACGAGTTCCTATGATAAAGCATACGAGCTTCTATGATAGAGTTTTCACCTGTTTGCGTAATACGTCCCATCGCCTAATTCGTCACTTTTTTCTAATCCCCTTGAGGTGACGACTTTGGCAAATTCTACTGCACATAAATTTTGAGTATTTCAGAAGCTGTAAAAAAATTTGAAAAACTTGCCTTACACATAACGCCTGAAGACAAGTCTAACAAGCAACAAAATCAAGCTACTCATTGTTTTTCATTGATAACCAAAGCTTTTCCAATTTCGCAGTCAACACATTTGAACGCGTTTCAGTTGTGACCAGCTGTGCGCTAAGCGTTGTTTTATCCAATTAGAAGTGCTGCTAGACTGAATTATTCCTCACCAAATATGACGGTAGCACTGGAAAATGTTCACTTGCCCACCACATGGCGAGAGTCTGAGCTAATGTTTCGCAACAATGGGTTGTTACATCATAATGTAATAACTGCTGCAGGCCTGCTGTCCTAAGCGCAATACTGGCAAACAACTCTAGAACTGTACATCCACGTGTTTTGCGATTTTTGAACTGAAGAAGTTAATGTTCTTCGCCTCAACACTCAGTCACCTGCAAAAATAATTTCTCAACCCGCGCCCGCACCCGCACCAAGTACAACCCGCACCTGCCCCGCAGCAAGTTCAACCTGCACCCGCCCTGCAGTAAGTTCAACCCGCTCCCGCCCCGAATCCGCACGCAAAGCAATGCGGGTTTCCGCACCCGCCCCGCAAACGCAGGTACCCGCAACCCGCGCGGGTTAACCCGCCCAGCGCAGGACTCTAGTCCCTGCAGGTCTGTACCTGGTACTTACGGTAACATTTTCCATAAAAAAAACTGTTAACACTAATGTTCGCTAACCTGTAACACTTGTTACAACACTTCTGCGGAGTAGGGCGCCAATTCCTAAATTGGTCGAGTCTACGTGTAGGTAAAAATGCGAAAGCATTGTGGCATGGCACGCCATCAATCAAACGGATGCTGCAAAGTTCGATCACTCATACACAGAGTAAAATGCGATTATAGTGTTCAAAGAATAGGGACGAATACAAACAATCTGACTGCATCAAAGCACGTAACCACATGTTGTTAGATTTTCTGCATCTTTCGAGAAACAGGTGCGTGTATTTTCGTAGCAGAGTTTCAAAGGTAGGAATGTCACATTGAACCTGATGGCTACAACACTTGCTCTCCAGGATTGAAGGTTTTTGGGTGATAAAGTAAATAACTCAGTGATTTCAAGCAAACTGTGAACTTCGACCCAAAATTTTTAAATTTAGTAAATTTTTTTCTGATTTAGTGAATTTTTTTTCTGAATCTAATGATTTTTGCAGAGAAGCCTGTGGCAGCATTGCGCTGATGCCACTATTTTCCCTCCTATATACTTCTATATAGCAGCTATAGTATCATACATACTAAGTATGTCCAACCCGCGGCCCGCATGCGGCCCAGTCAAAGGTTTTGTGCGGCCCAGTTTAGGTGTTCGCTGTAGTAAAAGTATCTTACATACTGACAACCTGTCCTTATTTTGATAATCTTGAATTTGACATTTTTAATGCAGGTGGTCGTCAGTGCCCCTTTATCACGTCTGTTCTGTACCATTGCAGTTAGGATTCGAACACTTTCAGTAGATTAGCTTAAGCTAAATTTAGTTTGCTAAGATAAAAGTAAGCCACTCAATGTTCGGGCCTCAATAATATGTCATTCAATGTGCGGCCCTGATCAAGATAGTGACCAAAGTTTTGGCTCAGTAACCCGTTTGGGTTGGACATAGCTGCACTACAGTGACTCATCCAAACCCTGTACATAGGCATGCTTTTCCCGGATAACACTAAACGGAGGGCCGGCGGGCCGGGCGGGCTGGAGGGCTTTGTTGCCGAATGAAAAACACGAGTTTTCCTCTGGCGGCTGGCGAGCTGCACAGAAGGGCGGGCCGGCAGGTTGCACCACAGGATGGGCAAATGGGCTGCACATTAAGGCGGTCTGGCGGGTTGCACATT
>Ga0210059_1014327_pt1 | contig 11739 bp, 9 predicted proteins | sample Ectturendosymbi2_FD_188042 | JGI IMG/M metagenome (GOLD analysis project Ga0210059, IMG submission 188042) | Ecteinascidia turbinata endosymbiont from Florida, USA - Sample 2 (SPAdes) (version 2) | ecosystem: Host-associated > Tunicates > Ascidians > Unclassified | place: Key West, Florida... | reverse complement strand
ATTGTGGATGGTCATGCTAAACAGTAAGTCACCGGAAAAAACGTCGAAAATCCCTGAAAAAAAACTACTGCAAACCACAAGAATACTGAAACAAATATAAGCTAAGGTGATTCCGGGTTTTTACATTTATCTTTCCAGAGGTACGGTTCGCAAGCCTGCCCCCTGCTAGTTACGCCATCGGTTAAGGCCGGCTCTGGTGATAGGAACCTGAGAAACCAACTTGCGTTAGCACAGAGTGTGAGTAGCTGCTGCCGTCACTTAAGATTATGTTCAACATTGAGTTGTCGTGATATCTCGACATTGGGAAAGTGGTTGAGCGCCTCACAGGACATGGACAGGGGCGTATCGAGGCTAGAGGGCAACCGGGCAAGAAACAAGTTTGACGCCCCCGTGGTCGAACCTAAGGTCGTTTGGGAGTAGATCTACTGTACTTACGACATTGTTGGGACTTTTCGGCGATCGGTGCATTATTTCCCCTTTGACCCCCTTGTTACGCCCCTTGATGGGAAAATAGTGTTGGACATCTTCTCGGAAAAGAGGAGAAAGATGCAACCAATGTAGAGATTGCCCTTAATTTCCATGTGGCACTATAAAAACAGCAGCTTCCGCCATTTTCATACGGGCAATTTTCCCTCCATCTGGCAAAAAAATGTATACTGCGTGGAGTTCACAAGCAACGTGAAGTAATTTATTCATCCAGCATTTGTATGTTTGCTATAATTCCTGCGGCAGAAAACTTTTGTATGTTCATGAATTTACAAAACTTTTTCAATGAAACAGTTAATGTTGCATGAATACGATTTGTTTGCAGTAAAGTAATCCATGTGCCGTAGAAGCACGCCGATCTATGGACGTTGGCTTCCGGCATATTGAGGCTCCTCTAGTCCATTTTGTGTGAACTGTGTGTGGAGCTTAACAACAACTCTACTTTGTTTAATGCTGTGATGTCTGGCAATCATTTTGAAATCTACTAACCATCGTATTCATCTACTAGGACTTGCAGTGAGATAAAAACAGCCTCAGTTGATTTGCTTTTACAAATGAAAATATCTGCGTTTAGATCAGATTTTTTGGACAAACCATCTGATATCCTTAATTCTCATTTTTTTTCCAAGTAATCCAAAGCAAAATTCCTCTTCACCAATGATTTGTTTCAGCCGGCTTTTGTTTCTTTTATTGCTCGACGACAAATTCCTGTTTGTGATGGTAACAATACCTCCATAGGCGCACTTAGGTGGAGGACACTGGGGACGCGTCCCCCCGCTTTTTCAGACAGTGGGGATATAATATGCCATTTCCCCCGACATTTTCTCTTAAGTTTTGCAATATATTGGTTTCACACCAACCTGTAGCGGAACTGTACAAACATTTTTTTTAGGTGAATTTTTTGGTAAACTATCTGAAAATATTTTGACAAAAATTTTTGCAAAAGAGTTTTAGTGAAAGTTTTTGAAAATTTAAATGAAATTTTTCAGCTAAATATTTATGCGAAATTTTCAACATTGTGAAGCAACGTACAAACAACTTCAATAAAGCATGAAGTCACGTGGCCAGACTTCTGCTTATTCAAAGCCATTTAAGTCTCACTGACGAACAGCCACCCAGAAAGGCCATGTGTTCACGTTAAAAGCATATTCTTTAGACGTGTAAACTGGCATCAATTTGAAGCCCGAAGCCGGCCCGAGCCCGGCATATATTTCTGAAACCCGATTAAGGACCGAAAGCCAAATTTACCGCGTATGTCAAGATAAGCGCAACTGCGGGGTATTGCTAGCAAAGTAATCATGACTAAATAATTCACATTTAATCATGTTTCGTTCAGGTTGAAAATTCAATCAACTCGATTGCTTCAACAGTAACTGGTGACAAAAGTCTCCGCCGTTTCGACAAAATTTTGTATGCTGGTTCGGAATCGTTCCGAAACATTTTGACCAACTTACGCCCAAACCCTGCCCTACTTGCAACATGGGATGCGCGAAGAGACAAACATCCCTGCCAATCAGTGGCAAACAATCAAGCACTAACCATTTGAAACAAACTAATTTTCATTATCAAGGCCACATCTGACCATAGAAAATAACTTCAATCCATATTGCTTGTAAATGCTTGCCTCTTAGCGGTCTGCAGAAATCGCGCAAGTGCCTCGTGCTTTTGGCACGGAATGGACAATGGCTGCGGTGTTCGAAGTCCAACATACTTCCTTTCGGAACTAAGACGTGCTACGTACTTCAAAGGCGTTTACGAAAACCGAAAGCCCACTGAGTTGCCTGTTTCAACAAAGTTATCATCTCGTGCAAAGGCAATGTTTTGGAGTTTTGACAGGTTTGAATAACAACAAGAGGCTTATCATGAGTCAGGCGCACCGAAGCAGCTTGTTCCCTTAACGAACTTCCATGCCAATCCCAATTACAAAGCTTGCTCTTCGATCTACTTGTAAATTGGTTTCGCCAAAATGTTGCAGGTCATCTGACAAACTTTGGTTCCGCCAATATGTCCACTGACACCTTCAGGACATCAGCTTTGTTGTTCCACACGAACTGACCATCGCCATCCTCACCATATACCCCCTTGAAAACTACAAGCTTGGAAGAACCCTTTGAAAGAATCAGCTTTTGAAGGAATGGAGTTAATAAGTGCCTTTAAAGTCTTGTAACAACTTAATTGATAACTGACGTAGTCTGTGTTGCCTAGAATTACCTGAGCAGGGTTTTAAAAAACTCATGAACCTTTGTAGAGTCACATTTGATAAGGTCTGACGAAGCAATTTATGTGTTTTTTAAAATAAAGCCAAGTATGTGTGCAAAAGTGCCAAATAGGGCCCCTCAACAGCTTTAATGTGTAGACAAGGAGCAATTTAGAATCAAATGACGTCAAACAACTTAAAGTGTGAAATAACTTATAGTCACGCATCTCCCAAGCCCCACATCTACCTTTCGCAGTGGCGACGTTTTGGGTTCCCTCTGTGAGTTTGCCTCAGGCCCCTAAATTGTAATATCCGCACCTGATCTAACCCAACCCCTTGCAGGGACAGCGGTATACTGTAGTACGTAGTAACCAAGATTTATTGATTGCAACATCACGACAAATTCAAATTTAAAAACGTAATAATGTGTTTACGCGAACGCGCGCTTTGACATTCAGCTAAAATATTTTTGTTGTTTTTCAGAAAAACTGTTCCAAGCTTGATGTGGAGAGCCCTTAACGTTGACCCAAACACTCAGATGAAAGACAATCGCACGGGGTTTTTTATTTTTGAAAGTAGAAACCCAGCAAGTATTGTTTTTGACTGTGGAATTAAATCTCCATGCGGGAACATCCGTTTTATTGAAAAACGTCCCTCCGGTAGTGTCATCTACACTTATTCCTTGTGTCAGTCTCTTAGCACTCTTTCTAGCTATTCGATGCTTTATTTTTTCTGCTAGCGATGTTTTTACATATTTTATTAAGAACCATTTCATATTTTTATGGGCTTCAAATACCGGTTACTTTTAGACCTGGTTTGTGTTCACTAAAATCGTTCTCAAGTGGTATTTTCTATGAATGAAATTATTTGACTAGTTTGTGACCAGGATAACTTTGTGTTCCCGACGATTGTTGGTGAACGTCATAACCATTTTGCACCTCAAATCTCGCTATAATTTCGTAGTTATGCACCGTAAAATTTACTCTAATCCCAACCATTTGTGGCGAACCTATGGATACCAAAAGTGACGTGCAACACTATACGTTGTCATTACTTGCATTCATTACCAACGATTGACCTGACATATGCCAAGGCCGTAAGTAAAAAATAATAACTATTACTGCTTGCACCTTTTTCACAACACAAATTCAAAGTTTATCTTTGTCACGTTCTGAAGTAAGGCTGAACCGATGTTCGTCTATATTTTGTAATTCTTAAAATCCCTGCGTTGGTCTGAATATTTGCAAGAATTCGATTTTTTCTTGAAATCCCAGAAGATCGACGCTTGTTCACAGCGATTGCACTGCAGGTCGATGGAATAATTCACTAGTTCTTCTGTTTTACAAGGTGCTGACCTTTCCTTAGAAGAAGGAAATTTTCTCTCTTGAGGCCGGTTTACACCAAACGCTGCACACGAAATTGTGGCGCGAGAGTTGTTTTTTATGATCATGGGAGATCCCTGAATTCGCGTGGCGCTCCCTTCGCAAGTGCCGCGCCACTGATGCTTTAGGAGCGATGCGTTCGCTCTTTGCATGTGTTTCGCGTTGGATGACTGGGCTTCAGTTGCCTGGGCTTTTGCTGTGTGGTATCAACAGAATCCCCAAAACACAGTTAAAGTGTAGTGACACAAGCATGCTGTGGCTTACCTGCTTTCATTTCGCTGTAGGTTAAGCCAAAAAGAAATCGAAAGTTTGTTTCAGTTAAGGAGAAAAAAGATTTTTCCGCAGACGTCAGATATCAGTCATTGGAGGTATCAATTTTTATCAGATAGGCTTACCAACTTTTCTATTGTTTGAAAGGTGTTGGTACAGGACGTGGTCTATATTTTGAATGTCGCCACACGATCCAGATATGTGTTAGAACAGTCGTTCTCAAACTTTCACAAGCCGTGGTCCCTTTCTAAGTTAAACTGGCTAATACTTGATATATCGTGACACTTGGGTTGTGCAATATCACGGCAAAGCTACCCAGTGACGGCCTCTGCTCGTGGCCCCCATGGGGGGGATGAGGGCCCTGTTTGAGAAACCCTGTGTTAAAAGGGGAGGCAGCATTGCTCTTCCTGCTGAGGGGAAGGTAGGTCAGATGAGATATATAATATAATTATATATGTATATAAAGATGCATAGCCCACCTGATCCTCCCCAATTTTGACAAAGTGGTGTACTTGCACGTATGCATCACAGAGGTGAGACCACATGACCTGCTATACCAACATCCTTATTAGTCCTTCCGACGCCCGTGTTTGTTATTTTGAACATTTGTAGATTTGTCTAATTCACAATGATACAGAGAGTTGCTAGACTGCTGACTGCAGTAGTTTAATATAGCAAGCTGAATTAATAGCAAAGCCATTAAACTTATTGAGACAACATCTTGCTTTTACTTCGAACAGTTAATTGCCGTTTGACCGCTCTGTATTGTTGGTATGTTGCTGGTTTGCTGCAGCTGTATTATGGGATAGAGCTCCATCTGCAGGATTATTTGAATGTGTGTCTCAGAATATTACCGGTCAAAAATGCGTTTGCTCAACGGCTGATGGCAAAGATATAAATTCTGCTGCCACGGCACAACACCATTACTGCTTGAAAAGTATGCGGCAAATCGTTCTCTTATATCTGCTGCACTACAGGCATAAAACCTGCCTGAGCGATGGAGTGGAGCGAAGGCAACAGCGCTTTTTTCAATGCCTCCACATTCCATCATGAAATCCCGTGTCCATCCTCGTGATCACCCATGGTTTCCTCACAGTACGCCGAGTCGTTTCGTAACTGTGCAGGCTTTAACTGCTTCGTCAGCAGTGCTGTGTTTCACGGCCAACGGTCTTCTGAAAACCGTGAAGCGGGAGGACATGATCCAAAAGCCTTTTCCACTTTTTTTGGCTGGATAATTGAATATTCGCTTTAGTGTCAGTTGCTGTGTAGGTAACGGTCTCATTAAGTAAAGTATCTTTGAGAGGAAATTCTCGTCACTCACAAAAACTATTGGTAGTGGTTCCTGCATTCGAGAAAGAGGTTAAGCGGGTGGAAGGTGTAAAACAGCGTGGTCCAACTACATTTGACCTACGGGCCATTTTACAAAAACGTGACAACTCGCGGGCCACTTCCAACAAGATGATGTACAAAATCAAAACAACAGATTGACATGATTTGAAAGTGAAAATAGGTGAGTTCAATGAATGTACCATTGAAATTATTACAAAATAGCAATAGACAATTTCTTGCATCTCTATCAGTGCGATGCCTGTGATTGAGGCTTCTCTGACACTATCGTTCCTTTAACGATACCAATGTTTTAGTGGTAGTAGGTCGGAGACACGGTCCAGTGTTTCGTCTGCCATTCGATTTCTGTTTTTATATTTGACTTGCTTCATATTAGAAAATGTACTCTCACACATGTATGTGCTTCCAAACGTTGAGCGCATATTTAGTGCAAAATCTTTCAGTTTAAAAACCTATCTTTGCTGACTAATTTCTAGAGGCTTTATACAGCGTAGTCTCACGCCGTTAATATTGTACATTTTTTTTAACAAACGTTACGCTTGTTCTAATTAAAATTGAATACTATAACTTACGCACAACAATCAATACTAAGAAAGCTCGCGGTCCTTAAAATTTTGTCCGCGGGCCTGTAGTTGGACCACACTGGTCTAAAATATTTGTACTAAAACATTGGGCAAGGTTACAGTTTGCAAACGCATTTACCGTCCCTTTGTTTTGAGCTTAGCTCCCCCAAACAAATCTACAACCCCAAATAGAAACATGAAACATTAGAAATTAGTGAAGTTGTTGTCAATCCGTATTCTATTCTTTCCTATCATTTCTAGATGGTGCAATACGAATAACATCGCCTCATCAGTTTTGATACGTTTGTGAGGAGTGGTGTGTTTAAGGGAAGGCACTTGTCTCGCCCCCCCTCCTTTTAAGGCCCCTCTCGAAGTGTTTTACCCGAAAATTTTCCTAATTTTTGGTGAAAAACTTTTTATCCACTCATATAATACTCAGTAGCAGATCATAGGTACTCTTGCTTTCAAAGGGCGCCCAACAGCAACTGCAATGTGTACTGTGCTTCCAAAGAGCCTTCAACAGCAATTGCAATGCGTAAGTACTCTACTTTCAAAAGGGCCCCCAACAGCCACTGTAATGCGCATGGGCGCAATTTTGTTGCAAAATGTGGGGGGACAGCTTGGTGTGAAACCAATAGATTCATCAATTTTTACTTTTAGTTCAAAGATACTGTTTTCGAGGGCTACAAGCTTTTCATAAACATACTTGATTTGTTCATTTATAAGGTCTTGAATCTTGATCGCGCCCTGCCCCGACCCAGCTATCAAGTTGTTCAAATTCGGTTTTGTCACCTGCGGCAATGCCTTCTGTGGTGTTGCTCTTTGAGGCGCAAGCGGGGGTATTGAAGACACAAGTTTTGATAAAATTTGTTGTGATTTGGGAGTCAACTTTGAACTCGCAAAATCAATAGCTTTTTGTCCAGCCTTTTGCCCAGCACTTCGAGCAATGTTCAAAGCTGTGTCGACAACTTGCTTTTTACTGATGAATCCTGAAAAAAAGTCTTTGAGATTTGAAAAAATCCCAGAGCCGCCAACTTGGTATTTTCGTTTATATCCACGTTTAATAATTAACATCTTTATTTAATGTCAGCATTAAGTTTCTATAAGCATCATGAGACAAAATTTTTTGCCTCAAAAGTTCATCACAAATGCTGACGATTTCGTTTCGAAGACCTGTGTTTCCTGCTTGTTTCGACGCCTTTAACAATTCCAAACGTTCACACAAGGCATTTGGATCGCTTGGGAGAAAGACGCCTCGGCCTTTTCAGCTTCTAGTTGTTGTATAATCTTATATTTGCTGCTGTTGGGTGCTGCTATCTTTTCTTTTCCGTATTTATTAGTAGTAAACTTCGCATTTGTTGTGTTAATAAGATCCAAGTATTTATCTTTATCTTCTTGTGAAATTTTATCAATTTTTGTTTTTTTCGAAACAATGACCTCCCAAAGACCTGGTGTTCCCACGTATGTTTTTTTCACCAACACACAAATTACTATCTCGATCGATTATAACCCTTTTCCCACCCATAAAATATTTTCCTTTATCTCTGCTTATTCCAAAAGCCCTATCGGCACCACCCTTTATTTGCGAATACTTTTCAAGATATTCCCCGGCTAATGATGTTTCATCGAGTTCTATTGGTGGTGTGTCAAGTTCAGGTTCTGGTAACGCTTCAGGTTGTCCTTCGACTTGTCCCCAAAACAATGCTGGAGGCATATTTTCAATCGCTTCTTGAAGTGGGGTAAACCTAGAAACAATTTTTTCAGATGACCTTTTTTGGTGTTCAGTTATTGGCTTGAATATTTTTCCAAAATCTTCATACATTGATTGCTCACCTAATCGTTCTTAGCGAAAATTTTCTTGAATTTTGTTCTTGGTTTTGAGATATACAGCAAGAAGTGCATCTCTTTTGGATGGATCTTTTATTTGTAGAAAACTCATTTATTGTATGCCTTAATTTTTGGAGGTCCAATTTTGGAGAGCCAATTTTAGACCCGGTCCGAAATTAACCTCAAAAGATGAAAACTTTTCATACAGCTTTGGATCAAGGTTCGTAACTTTTTGCAATTCTTTAATTTGCTCTGGTGTGAGCTTGTCGTTCAGAAACGCAGTGACTGTTGTGCTTTGGATTCCAAGATCATTTGGCATTTATTTCAAAGTTTAATAAGATCTTTGTTGTCAACCCAACAGTTGAAACTTTCTGGATACCGTAGCCCTTCCATTTCACCAATGACCTTGTTTTGTCTTTCTTCACAATCTTCTCAATTCTGTAAACTTCTTGTGATGCCTTCTGAAGATCTAGTTCATAGAAAGTCCCTTAAATTTCTTCACCGTTCAGGTCAGTTATTTTATAAGTAACTGGGCTGGTTCTTTGAATTTTTGAAACGGCGAACACTTCTGTCCAGTTTGGGGTGAACCTTTTCTCAAAGAGTCCTTTCTTCTTCAGAATTCGAACTTTGTCACCAGTTTTGAATTTTGCTCTCATGGGCCGTCTTGTAAAGTCTGGATAGAGATTTCTGTAAACTCTCACTTCATTCTCTTTCTTGCTTGCCTCAACAGGAGTCATTTTTATGCTAGAGTTCCTCGTGTGATTGTATCTCTCAACAAAGTCGTCAAGAACGTCAATATATTTGTTGGTATTGTTTGCTGTGAAATACTTGAACATTTTTTCTTTCATTGTGCGATTCCAACGTTCGACCACCGAAAATATTTCTTCATTTTCAGTAGAGTAAAGCTCTACACCCAACTCCTTCACATGTTTGTTGTAAAACTCTCGGCCTTTGTCTGTCCAAAGCTTTTCTGGTTTTCGCTTTGATTTTTTGAAAATCTCCTTGAATGCGTCTGCGACAGATTTTCCAGTTTTGACTTTGAGCGGAAGCATCCAACCATATTTTGAAAACACGTCAATCACTGTGAGAAGATACCTGACCCCACGGTTGGACTCTGAAAATGCTTGCATTTCAACGAGGTCTGCAGCCCAAGTTTTATCAATTCCATTCGCATACATTTTTCGTTTTGGAAAATTTTTGATGATGGGTTTATGAAGTTCATCAGCTGAGAACTCCAATTGACGCTTACGCTGCGCTCGTTTTTTTTAACCCCCATCCGAAGCACTTTTTCGTTTCGATAATCGTAGAAACAACACCTCTCTCCATCCTTTCTCGAAGTGTTGGGTTCTAAATACCATTAAGCTCTGTCAAAATATTTTTATTACAAACTTCGTTGCGAGTTTTTGTGTCTTTGTTTTGAACATAACAAATGTGGTGATAAGCTGCCTTGTCGACTCTCTTGATTGGTTTTGACCATGCCTTTGGAGTCATTTCAGCATTCAAACGTTTGTTCAGCTTTGTGCCTGGTCCTGTGAAGTTGTGACCCGGCATGTGCATTTCAAATGGAAGACTGTTGATTGTGTCATTGATAAACTCTTCCACTTGCGCTTATAAATTTTGACTTTTTCCTTCCGCAAACAACACAGATGCCTTGAAGCGCTTGACGGTTGTTTTTTGTTGTTTTGTTTGATGTCTTTCGTTTCCGTAAATCGTCGGCATTTAACACAATATATTTGATTCATTTATTAAATGCTTTTATAAAATAAATGGAAATTAAAAACCTTTCCTGGAATGAAAACGTGACAAATAAAAACAATCACCCCCTGCTGCCCAAGAGTCTGCGGGGCTGGATTGTGGGCAAATCAGGCTGTGGTAAGACTACATTGTTGCTGAATCTTCTTCTCAGACGTGGCTGGTTGGACTGTTCAAATAAAGAGTTTGTTTGAACCAAAGTATAAAATTTTGAGAAATGGTTTTGAAGAACAACTTCCAAAGGAGATGATCGTGAGAGTTTTTGAAAATCGTGATGAAGTACAGCGCGAACAAATTTCACCAAACGAGCTGATTCATGAGTTGGCAAAGAAAGAGGGCCCCTCTGCGCAAAGAACAAAAACCAATGAGCCTATTGAGTGTAATTTTTATGAATCGGCTGATGATGTCCCAGACCCAAAAGAAATCTCCCCTGAGCATAAAAATCTGATGATATTTGATGACCTCTTGCTTCAGAAACAAAACAAGTGTGAAGCATATTACGTTTGTGGAAGACATTCAAATTGTGATTGCTTGTATTTATGTCAAAATTATTTCACATTGCCCCGCCGGACAATTCGAGAAAATGCAAATTTCTTTTGTCTGTTTCCTCAAGACCATAAAAATATTGATCACATTTTTAACGACACGTGTCTCAAGACATGACGAAAGAACAGTTCAAAAAACTTTGCACAATGGCGTGGTCGAAGGCACACAATTTTGTTGTGATTCATTTGACCTCACCAAAGAACTGTGGGAAATACAGATCGGGGTTTGACGACTTTTATATCATAGAATAAATGAACACTGAACTTCTTGAGCAAAATTGAGAGAAATACTTCTCCGAAAACTTCAACTCAGATTGTGGTTTCAGAGAATTCGACAAAAATAAAGACGACTTTTAACCCACCAATCAAGTTGGATTGAACGCGAAAGTATGAGATGGCTTTGGTGAATTTGGAGACGTATTATTCGTTTCCGAATTTGATGAAAACAACTTTTTTCGATATTCTCCACGTTTCACTAAGGAGGGGAGAGGCGACTCAACACAAAGAGAATGGGTCGAAGTTCAAATTTCAGATGGCAGTTACGATCTCATTGATATTGCAAAAACAATCAAAATTGCAATGAAACAAAATGGGCATAACGATGATGCTGTGAAGATAACAGCAAACACCAACACTTTGAAAAGCGTCATGGAAATTTCAAACGACTTTCAGGTTGATTTCAGAGCGCAAAATTCAATTTCAAGCGTTCTTGGTTTTCGAAATCAGGTTTATGAAGGGGGCATTCACGAATCGCAAAATGTTGTCAACATCTTATCAATAAATTCAATTCTCGTGAATGTTGATGTGATCGGAGGGTCTTATGTGAATGGGAGAACGCAAAACACAATTTACAGTTTCTTTCCAAACGTTTCACCCGGTTACAAAATCGTTGAAAATCAGAGAAACCTTGTGTATCTTCCAGAAATTTTGCATAAAATCAATAAAATGGAAACAGTTGCCAAAGACGAAAACGGAAAGCAATCGAATCTTCGTGGAGACAACCTAACAACCAGATATCTCTTGAGAGAAATTTAATAACATAATATAAAAGAGTTATACCAATGTGAATGTAAACATTTCTGAATATCAACAGCAAAAAATTGAAACACGCTGTTGATACAGAGAGTCCCGTGAGCATTCGTCTCAGCTTCGAAGATTTGTGTGGAAGTGATGTTCTTGCTTAGACCAATTCACAAATGAACAGAATGACAAAAGCTTATCGGGATGGAAAAGGCATCACAATAAAAATGAGTAAACTTCAGGTTTTCACAACATGAAAATAGATGGGGGGTTCCTTGGGCTCCTAGCAGGTCTGGCCGCAAAGGCTTTGCCTTTTTTGGCAAAGACCGTTCTCCCAACATTGGCGACTG
>Ga0210059_1014325_pt1 | contig 11739 bp, 10 predicted proteins | sample Ectturendosymbi2_FD_188042 | JGI IMG/M metagenome (GOLD analysis project Ga0210059, IMG submission 188042) | Ecteinascidia turbinata endosymbiont from Florida, USA - Sample 2 (SPAdes) (version 2) | ecosystem: Host-associated > Tunicates > Ascidians > Unclassified | place: Key West, Florida... | reverse complement strand
CTGCAGAAGAGAATTATATTTTGCGGCACCCAGTGGCGAACCCATACAATTTTGCTTCAAGGTTTGATGACAGTTTGAAAATGTATTTTTAATAGTATATTAAAAAACGCATTAGCTCACGCCACCCCTGGGTATTGTAAATGGCACCCTAGGGTGCCGCGGCACCCCGGTTGGGAACCACTGCTTTAGATTAATGTCATTACGGCATTAGTTCAAGCATGGCAGCGTAAATCAGTACTTTTATTGAAAACATTACTGTGAATACTACTTTTAAATAATGACATCAAAAGTTATTGGCTATGGAAAGAAATCCTTTCTCAGCAAAGAATCAGATCTTGCAGAGTATATATTTTGCCTGCGAAGTAGGCATCATCAGCTCTTATTCATGGTTGTATAGAAACGTGGGTGCTGTTTGCTTGAACAGGAATAAATGTGTTTTCTTAAGCACAGGTGGGCCCCTGGATAAATCTGGATGGACATGAGGCATTATCTAAAGAAGTGCTCTTCAAACCTTTATGTCATCGTGGAATCCCTGATATACTTTTGTGTTTGTCATGGAACTCCCATTATGTAAAAAACATGAATTACTTACACAATAATCAAATTTTTTGTTATTAGACACTTCAACAAATAAACAGTTATTACAGAAGTTAAAAAGCAAGAAATTTAATTACTCGTTTGTTCTTGCATTTCTGAAATGCACCTACTGCATTCAGAATTTGGCAAAAAGAACCTGTATCTCAATGTGCGTCGTCCCATATTTTAACTTTGGCAGCTAAATTACATTTGGTCTGCTGCAGATTAGGTGCCTCTTTTACATTGAACTACATTGCTCATTACCGTCTACACCTTCGCTGTTGTTATTATTTTGCTTCACTTAGGAAAATATGCTATTTTGCTTCATCTGGCTTGGCTAAGTAGTGAAAAGTTGGGTTTCACACTATTACTACTTTATTCCCACATAGGCTGAACAGCAGCTCTAGTCCGTTGTCTACTCTCTACTACTGATGTACAGTACTGTGAGCTGTACAACTATGATGCAACAATACTGTTCTTAAATGCATAGCAATTGATGCAACAACTCAATATTTCTTGTTCTGCTATCTGCACTCACCTCATATACAACTAGCTCTGGCCTAATTGGAGTCTAAAATTTACATAATGATGCATCAATATACTGAAGCAAGAAATCATTTCCCCTAAAACATGAGGAACCCTCATGGAACCCAACTACATGTCTTGCAGAACCCTACAGTTCCACGGAACCCCTGTTGAAGAGCACTGATTTAAAGGGCATTTGAATTTTAAAGAACATATGATGTTTGGTGTTTTAGCACCACTTTTGCCACATTTGATTGTATCAGCCATACATTTTGAGTGTTGTGGCCCAAATGAAACCTGCACATAATTGCAGTTGCAACAGGATTATAGTCATGCAGATGCAAAATGTAACTCGGCTGTGTTCTCAATCTGCACAGCATCACATGTGCAATGCACCATGGAGGGAAGTGCACTAAGAATAGCACCTATATGTATGTGGCACTTGTGGTAGTGAAAAGACATCTTGTTGGGTGAACGCACTGTTACTTGCTACCACAGTGTAAAGCTTTGCACACTTGTCATTCAGACCTTATAATTGCAAGAGCTGCGTGAGTGGAATTGGCAAAAACTCAAAAGCAAAACCACAGTGGGCAGTGAATCTTATAGTTAGACACCTTAAGAAAAACCTGGTTAAGAGACTGAATTTTGCGTAGAGGTAGCTGTACATTGAGAAGAGGCGTGATGAATACAAGATTTTTTCAAAATGTTGATGCAAGGGCTGATGTAAAAGAAGGGCATGGTCCAACAAGTGTGTTTGCAGCGAGAATACAAACGTGACAATGGACTGATGGTATGATGCCTGAATCATTCAAGGTGTTGCTGGATTGCATTTCATATTATACCTTTCCTTTGTGAGTTAAGCAATGTACATGATGGAGTCAGCACAAAACACCAGCTACAACAATTTTTTTAATATTAAAAATTAATAGTTACGAGCTGCATTGTGATGAAATCAGCTCAGATATAACAAATAGCTGTACTATCAAATGATTTGAGTAAAAAGCCAAATAGTTTTTCGTATTTGTTGTTAAATAAAAGTTTGGGGAATGGAATGTTTTGCATGTTATCTTGCAGAAATGTGTATGAAGCATGTCCAATCACAATTGAAGGGGCCATACAGGCCTGTAGCCAGGTTTCAAGGTTTGATGGGACAAAATACATTTTTAGGAGGGAAAACGGTGTTTGTTTTATGTTAAAACAAATTTTCCTGGGCACAACACAATTTGGAGGACACTGCCCTCATGGCTACAGGCATGGGGCCATGTTGGGTAAAAATACTAAATCATGGTATCGTGATAAATTATTTTGCTTCAAATTATGGTTAGAAGTGTTACTTTTAATGTTCCCCATAATTTTATGTAAAATTGCATTACAAATTAAATTGTGTTATAATCTCATTTAATTCATGATTTAATACTTCCGTAATGCACAAACTATATGCTCCAAACTTTTTGTTTCATCTGAGAAATGTTTAAGAAAAACATTAGTTTTTTGGACAGTATTTTTTGCAATTGTTTGGAAAAGTGAATACAATACACGTATATGACTCACCACAAGCAACCTAACTCAGTAACATCAATATTTGCATATGATTTACTTGTATGTAAAGCTAAATAAACCAACATACCTTTTGCAGCTGCGAAAGAAAAGGCATTGAAAGCGAAGAAGGCTGTTTTAAAAGGCCTTCATTCGCACAGAAAGAAGAAGATGAGGAAGAGTGTCCATTTTAGACGTCCTAAAACACAGAAGCTTCCACGCAACCCCAAGTACCCCCGCAAAAGTGTGGCCAAAAGAAATAAGTACGTTCTAATCTTAATTCTGGGTAAACTTGATGGGATGTGTGGTAAATCATGTATTGTTGTAATTCTTTTTGCAGAATGGACCAGTTTGCCATTGTAAAACACCCCCTAACCACAGAAAGTGCCATGAAGAAAATTGAGGACAACAATACACTAGTTTTCGTAGTGGACATAAAGGTTTGTACTGAATGGTGTATTGCTGCGGTAGAACAAGCTGCTGGGCCCAGTGTGCAGTTTCAGTGTGCTTGTGAAAACCGGTGTGCTTAAGGTGATTTTGTAGTGTGCAAACCTTTTCTTTAAGTCAGGGTCTTCAAACGTTTTTGCCAGAGGATCACAAACTGCATCACAACAATTCGAGTGCCGAACATATTAACGTAATGTGATTGTTTCGGATATGTTACGTTCTACCATGTCAACAAATATTTCGTAAATGTTATTTTTTCATTATTGCAAAAATATGTCTTTGTGGACTAGATGGAATGACTTCGTGGGCCGTAGTTTGGAGAACCCTGGTTAAATGACGCAAGAAATGTTTTGAGTCTTGAAGGGCAGACCGCCGTCAAAAGCTGGAATCAAAATCATTTTTCTCAATGTAAAAGACCTTACGCCATTCCGTGCTATGCTTTTATTCACCCGTTGACTGGGTCCTTGATACGTCGTAGGCGAACAAACCTCAGATCAAGCAAGCGGTCAAGAAATTGTACGACATCGATGTTTCCAAGGTCAATACCCTCATCCGTCCGGATGGACGTAAGAAGGCGTACGTCAAACTCGCTCCGGACTATGACGCGCTCGACGTTGCAAACAAGATCGGAATCATCTAAGCTGCTTTCGAGCAATACATTTCCCAAATCAGTGTCTTGTTTTCGTCTGTTTGTCAGTTTCCAGGGTTGGTGCAGGTTGCCGGTACGTGTGCCAGATATTATCGACCCGTGACCAAAAGCAGGTCGGCGATTCCGCATCTGCGTCACGTACGGCGTTCTTTGCAACAGCCTACGCTGAATCAGGGAGTGGGAAACCTGCGGCCCGGGGGTCAAATTCGGACCGCGTGAACGCTTACCATGGCCCGCGTCAAAATTTTTGTTACCCTTAGTTGGAACACAACATCGTTTCAAAACGAAACACTATGACGAAACAAACAAGCGGGCACGTGGCCAGAATGTGGGAACCCATTTACTATCACGGACGGCATGATATATGGAATGGCGCTGACGGGTCCTCCCCCCCTGCAGTAAGTCAAGAGAAATCTCTGGTTCGTTGACAATGGTCTTGTTTTTCTATGAAAGACAGACTTTGTTACAGTATAAAATTAAATTATGCGGCCCGTGATAGTAAATAGGGATGGCCGGTCATGTTGGGCAGTTCGTTCATAACTCCTTGCGCTGAAGAATTGCAGAAAGGCTTATAAATCTCATTGTTAGCAAACGATTATCTCGTTCGAACGAACGATGACTTTCCTGTAATTACCAGACGTTATAAAACGTGCTCCATTTTTATGCTATAGGTCGTATCTGCGCTCACCATGTCCTACTCGTCATGGATGGAAATTGGTTGTTAGTCGTGCCAGTTGAGACTGCAGTAGACCTACAAGCCAAGGCGACTCGTTTTAGTCAGTTCTCAAAAGGTTCTGCTTTGGAAAGTTTTTGTTTGGTTGTGGGTCATTTATTTATTTATTAACAAACAGCCGATGATGGCAGGCCAAGGCCTGAAGTGGTCATTCGCAACGCAAAGGTTAACAAAAATAGGGACGCACATAAATGCACAACAATACAAACTGAAAACATGTTGATGGTTAGTTTGTATTGAAAGGGTGGGTGCTTTGACAAAAACAATCACGTCTGCTTAAATAGCCATAAGGACGGATTTTTAGACAGTTCAGGATGTCAAAACAGAAGCATTTTGATTAGTTCAGTGCGATTTAGTGTAGTAACTCCAAAGTGGGAAAATATTATTTCCTCAACAAGAATCTTAGAAACATTTTTGATCAGGCCTGTAACCAGCTTGGGACAGCAGGAGGGGCGAAGAGTTCTGAGAGGGGCCCAAATTTTTTGAACTATGTCCAATAGTTTCAAACGACGTCCAACATTTTTCCAGAGGGGGCGAAAATTTTTCTGGGGGGGCTGCGCCCCCCTGGTTACTGGCCTGTTTGTGATCAACATTTAGCGTAATTTCTAGGTGGAAGGACATTACAAAAATATCTGAACTTCAGTTTTAACAGCACTGCACCACATTGTAATGGCCATCTGTGTTCAATTTACTACGTCCTAAACGAAGCATGCACAAGATAGCAGTTGCGTTTGTATTGCAACCGTGCAAATGCCAAGCACTAGTTTTTTGGAAAGGAATAAATCCGATACTTTGGAGCAGGATTGGCGTGAACTTAAATTACGAAGGGCACTGGGTAGAGAGTTCCAGAGTTTTGAGCTTTCATGGAAAAAATAATTATGTAGGGAATGTGTTTTACAGGAGGTCGCTGAACATTCATATGGAAACGTGAAGAGTAGTCGGAAAGATTTTTAAAAAATTTGGGAGCAAGGGCAGATATGAAGGATGGTGTGGAAGGCTTTAGGAATGTGAACCTGACGACGGACAAACAATGGCGTAAGACAGGGGTACACGTACCCCTTGGAGGTACGAAACAGGGGTTACGAGTCACCACAATTTGCAGGGATACATGCTCTGAACATTTACTTCCAGGTATATACACCCTGAAAAATTTTAAATGTATTGTCAATTGTTGTGAGTGCAGTAAACTTTATTGGAGGCCAAGCCTTGAACCACCGTCTGTTCAAAGTTTTTTGTAACAAAGTTGGGGCGAAACACATTGTTCTTCTTTACCACACAGAAGTGAGGTGGCTATCTCGTATCTGAGTGCTTACTTGTGTTTTTTACTACGTAAAGAAATCGAGCAGTTTCTGAGGCACCGAAATGGGGGTATAGCAGAGCACTTTAAAAATGAGGAGTTGATTATGCCCTTGGCATACCTTTCAGATATATTCAGCCACCTTAGTGACTTGAACACATCTATTCCGGGCACAGTGATGAATATGATCACAGCTAGGGAAACATGTGGGGGCCCCAGGATAACCTTTGTGTGGAGGCCCTCAGTACCTCAAGGAAATCTTATTCAAGGTCAAGGAAATGCAATTATCAGTTAGCTGTAAACATGTACTCATAAGTACGGCTCATGACTGTGGAGGCCCTGGGTAGGTGCCCACTTTGCCCTGCCCTAAATCTGGCCCTGAAGGAAAAGCATATCTGCCTTCACTAAGAAAGTTTCAATCTGTATTAGTCGCATTGGATCAGACAACTATGCTAATTTTCCACAACTTGATGAAGTTTCCAATGGAAAAATACCGTTACCCATTGTCATTGAAATAAAAAAAACATTTTCAGGTGTTACGGCAATCCTTCCACCGATACTTTCAGCCAGGAAAGGTTTCTGTTCCACAGGGTTGGATGCAAGACCCATTTATTTTTAACCTAAAATCTATGGATGGCTAAGATGGAATAAAGGAAGATCTACTTGAAATGAAAGCCAGTAGAAAAATTAAAATGGAGTTCCATTCGATGCAGTTAGATACCTTCTGGTGCACGCAACTCAACACTTTCCCCCAGTTAGCAAAGGCAGTTTTGGAAGTCCTTGTGTCATTTGCAAAAACCTACTTATGTGAAAGCGGTTTCTCAACTCTCCTGCACATCCAAACTAAGGCCAGGAATCGTTTCGAGCAGGGGCGCACGCAGGAATTTCTTAAGAGGGGGGCTGAAATTTTGAGAAAAATATTTTGCTCTCACTAAAGTACAGGATACCTTATTTACTATAACATTTATGTCATATGTGCTATTTCAATTTTAACACATCAACACTTTTCTTGACCAGGTCCAGCCAAGACGTCTGTTTTTCTTTGCCCGTTTTCCCCCGTTACCGTGATTTTGTTAATCTGTTAAAGTGCGATGCGATGTAGTGTGGCACTTCTCTGCAAAATTTTGACATTGTTTGTGGAAGTTTGTAACATGCTCAGTATCCCGAGAATATTGTTTTTAAAAGCACTCTTATGTTATACAATAGCATTGCTTCATACCACTTCCAGCAAATTCTGGTGTCGCAGTCGCCTATTATTTGTCACGAAATATCATCAACAGCACTTTTCTCAACATCGCAGACATGCAAAATGCACTGCAGTAACACTACAGATCGTAGATTTATCTCACAGCCACGCTACATGGTTGTTGGTCGATACCAAAAGCAAAATACCTTTGTTAAATCACCAAAACAGAATTGAAACAACAGTTTCTACACATACTCGTAAAAGGCAGCACAAGCGTTTGCGAATTGCTAGTGTATCATATAACATATTCGAGGCAGTGGTAGCAAACAAAGCTTAGCCGACATATCACTAACTTTACAGATAATTGCGCAAGGTACAGACAGATGCCACCGTAGAAATTTTGAAATGAGATAATGGACAGGGACATATGTTCTTCAGGAGGCTCTTGGAGCAACCATGCATGCTTATTTGGCCAACTAAGCACGTGACATCTCTCACTCTCTTACAAGCAAACCGTCACGGCAAACGGAATCGTAGCGATAGCCCGAATACACCGGCGGACAGTGTGTATAGTCAGTGGTGATTCTAGAATTGCAAAAGTGTGGGGGGGCACTGCGGGGCCAAGGAAAAAGTAGGGGGGGCCAACATTAATGTCTATCTTGCATGGTGATTTTCGTTGTTTTGAAGATTAATTTGCTATGATTAACCCTGTCAAACCCAATACAGGCTTGTGAAAATCGTTAATTATGAACTAGCGTTATTATTCGCTAGAGATACCGAAACACCACTGTAGATGCGATCACACACGTATACTGCTATGTTGAATATTCTGTGCTAACCATGCAACTTCCACAGCACTGCACATGTGAAGCGAAACACCATTTTCCGTACACAATTATGCCGACCCCACATGAACGAAAACAGCTGCACGAAAGTGAATGCAATTCACATGAAAGCGAAATGGTTCCACTTCCAACCACCTATTCCATATTGACACAGTAGGCTGTTGATAACCAACTAGTTTTGTCAAAATATTCTTACTACAAAACACATAAAAATGAGCCATTTGCCAACGGATTGGTGACTACTGACTAATCCGTTTTTGTGGTAGCTTATGGACATTTTGTGATTGTGGTGTAACCATAACAATGTTATGCAACTGCTATTGCGAGTGTAATGCCCATCTGCAGCGTGGATAGGGTGAGGACTACTCAATGCAGTTAACTTCAGAGAGGTTTCGCCACCAGTGGCACCTAAAATAGCATTGCAGCGCCGCAGTAGGAATATGTGTATCGGTTTTATGGGCTTGTACCTGATAGCAAAACGTAACAGCAGGCGTAAAACTTATTTTGCAGAATATTCCCAACAAAGTTGTTCATTTTAATATTCACACTGAATTTTCCTCTGATTGATCCTCAAAAGCTGACTTTTCAACCTTGCGTTGATTTATGACTGTCTTGCCACAAGCGAAGCACGCACTAACTCTAAAAAGATTCAGACAAATAGACAATGAACAATATGATTCTCACACAGATCCCTGGACAGCCTACGTTAAGAATTTTATATCATCATCACCTCAATATAACTTAATCCTTCGATTGTCACGTCGACTGTCAAATTCATCAACAAAATCAGCTAAATCTATTTTGCAGTTCGTACCTTTCCCTTGAAAGTAGATCAGTTTTACCCAAACTTTCACTGGTCATGGAATTTCTGGAAAATATTTTCACTAATTTCATTTTTGAAAAATCTATCTCGCATGAAGCGCTGGTGACGGGAAGAGTTACAGCTACCAATAACAATCAAACGCAACTTTTTAAGTAGCTGTAAATTAAAAAATTTTTCGAGCGATCTGGCAGCTTCGACTCTTTCCAAAGCAAATTCTTTGCCAAAGTTAGTTTCATTTTTAAAATCATTTTTACTAAATGAATATGATTCGCGAATTATTTCAAGTGTTTTTCTGATAGAAATGTTTGACCTCCGGGGCAATGAGCTGAAATACGCGAAATGAGTGCTTCTGAATCATTATACAAAATCCGCACAAAATTTTATGAGGTTGCAGGACATGTGTGGGTAGAGTTAAAACCGTAGTCACCAACCCTTGTAGCGATTCTCGCTACTGGTTATGACCCGGTCGGATATTCCAGATCGCCATGCTGATTCCGCACTTACTAACCCGCAGCTGGGCAACGGATCTGTCTACGGCCAAATACTGAACCGATCCTGAGAAATCCCACCTGTTCAGTCCAACTTAAGCAACCCCTTTGGTTCACACACTGCTGCCTTACACGTGCCAGACTGTACCCACACATTACAGCAACTAAAACGATGTTTTTGAACGGCAGAAACTCACAAGCGTTACGACTACAACAGTTCACACGTACGATCTTAAAGTTTCGCAACAGAGCAATGGCAATCCGCTGTAAACCAAGTACAAAGCTCGCAGAGGTGGGTTGAACCCAAACAACCCAGTGTCCTGAATCAATGTTGCAATATTAGGAGTTTTTCTGGACCCAGTCTATCACCGCATGCAAAATTCGACCGACCACGCCATCCAAAAAACATGTGGCGGCAACTGGCAAGGCGGGAGTTTTACTTCAGGAGAGCTAGAATCGTTATCGTCACTCATAGGTCAGCAAATGAAAAGGAGAGTGCAGGCCGCCTCGGCTCCCCAGGGTTGCTAGATTTGCTTTTTTGACGCCAAATTTCACAAATTTGACTTTTTTTAGAGACAGCTGACGTCAAAAAATTTGTTTTTTTTCTCAATACGACATCTGACTTCTTTTGGAGGCAGTTGGCACATGCTATCAGATTGGTGTCTTTTTAAATATCTTGCTGAAAAGTGTCATTAGGATTTTTTAGACAGTGCTTGGTGTATTTTCTCAAACGTTATCTGGCAACCCATAGAAGAATAAAGTGGTCGCATATCTGGCAACCCATAATGCCAAAGGTTCGAGTGGAAAATGTGGAAGATGAATAATGCTACAACTTTATTCTTCTAAAATGTCCTACAATTAATAAAGAATTTTAAATTTCGCGTTGTTTAACAATTTGGCTTTTATGCCCGGTTTGGCTTTTTTCTCAAAAGGTGTCTGGCAACCCTGCGGCTGGCAACATTCTTGCTCCCAAAGGCAAAAATTGCTCTACGGCTTCGAAGTAAATAACTGGTTCATCACCAATCAAAATGACATCAGCGTCGAACTACAATCACGTTATGAATCTAACACCACTTACGTAAGATGTTTCAAAGTCATGTACACAGGGCAGTAGAATGCAATACTGCAGCCAGAACAAGTTGGTATAAATTAACTAAAACCAATTCTTAAAAAGATTAATCTACCCATTTCTGCGACTGTGTCTTAATTTCGAAATGAATTTTTCAACACCACGACCGCGGTCTGACTAAATATCACGCAGGCTCTGAGCAACTTCTGATGCGTGTCGTCATAAACAATTCTAGTTCCCGACCGTCAAAAACAACACAGCTTATCATGCATTTGGAAAATATTGAATGCAGGCGAGAGGGTTTCTAAATTATCGTTTAAAATATTGCTGGCCAAAAGTTATCTACTGCGTATGTCAACCAAACAAAGTCGAACGGGAAATAGAAAAAAACTGGGGGGCCATGGCCCACCTAGGCCCCCTCTTAGAATCGCCAATGTGTATAGTTTCTTAAGTGTTGGTCCTACCTATAGGGCCACGGGCAAAGTAGATGCTTGTCGTACAATATTAGTTTCAAATCTTTCGCGTTAGTAAAATCATCCCTTTCACAAATTTTATATATGCTAAAGCACGAAATCAGATCTGCGATTACTGCTGGCAACAAGATCATTCATAATTTTTTCTCTGTCGATCTAGCGGTCTTTGTGTATGGAAAGCAGTGCAAGTCCTGTCATTCGCTCGTTTCCAATCGACGATCTTAGATAGGTAGGTTTTAAGACGTCTCATGGTGCTGAAACTACGCTCACTTGTAGCAGCTGACACAGGAAGAGTGCCTAAAATTGTGAGCAGTATGTAGACATTCGGATAAATGTCAGCATGGCAAGCACAGAGTGCCTCGATGGTACTCGAAGGAACAGGGCTAACATCTTCCTTCTTCCACTTATTTACCCAACGCTGCACTTCAGGAACAACCGCTGCTCTGGGACCAATATCTTCCTGATATATTTCCAGTAACCTTTCTAAGTCTTGAACAGTGTTTGGCGAAGCATCGCAATACTCAGGTATCAAGCCCAAAGACCTCGGCACTTCTGCTTCTGATCAAAGAATCTATCCTCCATTTCCACTGTTGAATCATCTAAATACGGTACAAATATGGCTTCCCGAAAAAATACTCAGGGTCATCAGAAGGATAATCATCTCTGAAAATTTGACTTTGCATCTTCTGGGAATCAACAGTGGAGCATCATATTTTTAACATGCATTCTTAGCTTGGTCAAATATTTTATGAAAAACGTTTTCGCAATTGCTTCTGTTTTGTCGGAGAATATCCAGCACACTATCAATAAGCTCAATCACTGCAAATATATCCAATTCTTCTTTTGCAGCAGTTTTGAAACAGGCAGGATTATACCAGAAGTGTGTTGCATAACTAAACCCGCGATTAAAAACGTGCATTTCTGTACAGAATTGAGCAAAGTTGCTGCGTTGGTCGCAACCTTCACTTGCTTGTTTTCCTGCTGCAATTCCTCAAGTGTAGAAACAACTGCTGGCAATAGTGTCACGAAAATGATGATCGAGTCATGTCTTTCTACCCAGCGTGTGGCGCAAATTGGTTTCAGCTTCTGTCG
>Ga0210059_1014324_pt1 | contig 11740 bp, 7 predicted proteins | sample Ectturendosymbi2_FD_188042 | JGI IMG/M metagenome (GOLD analysis project Ga0210059, IMG submission 188042) | Ecteinascidia turbinata endosymbiont from Florida, USA - Sample 2 (SPAdes) (version 2) | ecosystem: Host-associated > Tunicates > Ascidians > Unclassified | place: Key West, Florida... | reverse complement strand
TGGCATGTGCCATACCCTAGATACGCCACTGAGATCAACGTTACCCAATCTTTCACTGGTCATGGAATTTCTGGGAAATTTTTTCAGTAATTTAATTTTTGAAATCGCATGAAGCGCTGGTGACGGGAAGAGTTACAGCTACCAGTAACAACCAAACGCAGCTTTTTAAGTAGCTGTAAAAGATAAAAATTGTTCAAGAGATATAAGCAGCTTCAACGCCTTCCGAAGCAAATTCTTTGCCAAAGTTATTTCACGTTTTAAATCATTTTCACGAAATGAATATAATTTGCGAATTTTTTCAAGTGTTTTTCTGATATAAATATTTGACCTCCATGGAAAAGAGTTGAAATATGCGAAAAATTGCTTCTGAATCATTACAGAAAATCCGTACAAAATTCTGAGGTTGCAGGACATGTGTGGGTAGAATTAAAACTGTAGTTACGAACCACTTACGTAAGATGTTTCGAAGTCGTATACACAAGGCAGCAGAACGCAAAATTGCAGCCAGGATAAATTCTGATAAATTAACTGAAACCAATTCTTAATGCTTTCACAAACATTTACTACTGGGACAAGCAACAATCTGCTGACAGTTACATAATCCAGCTCCATCTCACACTGAAATGCACGAAAGATCAATCTTCCCATTTCTGCGCCTGTTGCTTAGTTTCGAAATGAATTTTTCCACACCACGATCGAGGTCTGACTAAATTTCACGCCGGATGCGAGCATCTTCTACAGTACTGGTGTGTGTCGTCATAAACAACTCTAGCGATACTGACCGTCAAAAACAACAAAACAGCTTGTCATGCATTTGGAAAATATTGAATGCAGGCTAGAGGGTTTCTAAATTGTCGTTTAAAATATTGCTGGCCGAAAGTTATCTGCTGCATATGTCTAGGGTTGTCAGATGGCTGGTATTTCACCGGCCTTGTCGGTATTTTACTGCTAATTTAGCAAAGGCTGGTAAAGGCCGGTACTTTGAAAATCAGTGTCTGAAGCCGGTATTGTGAAAATAATTTGCAGTAACTTCAAAACGAACTAACGCAGAATTTCTCAAATCATAATGACTCTTGTAGTGAATCTTGTCAGGACAGTTTCTTCAGCGAAGTTTATTTGCTGCTGTTGACGCAATCCTTGGTGCGATTGTCACGTCACACACACACGCACCGAAATGTAACGAATCAGCCAAAATAGGGCAAATTTTTAATTGTGGCTTAACAATACTGATTGTCTCTGTTTCCCCTGTGCTGCTTACGAATTACGACACAACTCAGATCTGCGCGCTGTTGACAAAATAGCTGGTATTTTTACAAAACGCATTTGGCAACCCTGCATATGTCGACCAAACGAACTTAAACGGTAAATTAAGAAAAAACTGGGGGGCCAAACGGGGGGCCAAGCAAAAATCTGAGGGGGCCATGGCTCCCCCTTAGAATCGCCACTGCCCATTATGGGATCGCATACAAATTTTATTCGCAACGAAGGACACCATCTTCGCAAGTTACAGTTGAAGCAATCGAGTAGATTTGAAAATGATTAATTGTGCATTATTTAGACATGTTTACTTTGCTGCACCACCAACACCCCGCAGTTGCGCATATAATGAATAACTCAGTAAATTTTGCCTTCGTGCCTAAATAGGGCTTCAACAATAAATGTCGCACCGGGTTCGGGTTTCAAAATGAGGCCCGTTTACGTCTCTGCTGTAGACATTACTGCAGCAGGCTTATATGATGGTTCAAACTGGTAAATTCATTTCAACTGTTCAAAATTGCAACCATCATAGGTTACTCCACGGCCGCTGTAAAATTGTCAAGCGTTGACCAGTTCGCGGTTACGAAAAAGGTTTGGGACCACTGCTTTAGGGTATATCTTTTAAACACTTATTGTTGATATAAAAGAATTTTTCGGACACCAACAGTGTTCTCGTTCATATTCGTAGCTTGTGAAAAATGGGGCCCATCTTTTTGAACCCGCTTCAAACTTTTTGTGAATTAATGATATAGGGTGATTTTAAACTGTGGTGATACCCTGAAAGATTACATAGTTTGACCAACAAAATATCCACTTTCTTGGCCTTCCAAATGTAAACACTTTTGTGTGATACCCCACGATTATCGCATAGAACCAGGGGTATTTATTAAACAAGTGAAGATGTGAAGACTTTGGCAACCCCTATTTAGCTGCCCCCAAACGTCTGGTCTGGATCCGCCACTGGTGTACAGTACATACGTTCGAACAACAACGCACCAAGTCCTTGCTTCTTACATGTCTCTGTTGTTTATGAATTATGCTAGACGCTTAGTTGTTCGTTTATCTTAGTTACTTTCAATCGTTTAACATTCGAAGGCGAACGAGAATAAAACAAATAATTACATCAAATATGCCCTGAGGGTTCTATGATTTTGGTTGCTAGGTGGTGTGTGAGTGCCCTAAAAGTGGGTGAAATATAAGTCCAAAATGATAGAAAATTTTGGCGGTACCCATGCAGGCGCGAACCGATGTTCGCAATTTTTCTTTTTCATTTTTCAACAGGACGTAGGAAAGCCAAAACATACGTTATCCTCTTACCCTGTTTCCTTGTGCGGCTGAGACTTCTACAATACCGTCAATCCTCAGCCTCGTCAAGCTTCTCAAAAGCTTTACGCAGACTCACAGGACGTTGCCCAGTGTTTCCGGACAAACCGCACTTATCGACAGTAAGACTGCCTCCAGTCTTTTCCTCAGTAACACGGTATCACCTTATCGCCATCTCGTAAACCTCAACAGCCAGCCCGACAAGCCTTTCTGCCCGCAGGTCTCGACCGTGAACTTCAGTGTAGGTGGTTATGTTGGGAGCTCGTGTCTACAAGCACACCACTCGAGGTGGTTGATCTCGCCTGTAGGTTTATATACTTTCAGACTGTTTTCTGGAACATTCTTTTTAGTGTTTCGCAACACTGTTCAAGGTTGCCATGTTAGCCTTTCATAGGCCAAATTTCAGAATCTGGCTTTTTTCATGTTTGCTGGCTTGAAAAAATCACTTGGGCTTTTGTTTTTTTTACGCTGCAAAACTTTCCTCTGCAGAAAAATGTTCATTATTCCATTTTTTCGGCAACACTTGCAAAATTTTTGTGATAAATACTATAGACCGACGGCCACGTTCTGACGTTGGTAAGATTTGATTTCACTGGTTCAGCAGAAATTTCACTGGTTCAGCAGATTTCACTGGTTCAGCAGAAATGCTTAAAAAGTTTACTGCAGACGTCGTGTATTTGTCCAAGTCCAGTGTCAACCCAGATCAGGATTCTATTTTGTGAACCGATTATGAAGAATGTGTTTGTATGAGACTTTGGCACTCTTGCCGTGTATTATTTCATTCCCAACAGGGTCTTTATGCTTTCGTGTTATGTGAGCTGTTTTTGTTTTACTTATCTGCTTGTATTATGTTGGTTTCGGCTTTCATTTCATTAAGACTAGCGTTCACCGAAGGTCTCATTATATGCAACTTACATAGCGGAACAGGGCCGGCCTTTAGCCGACTGGACGGATTGCTTCCAATCGGGCTCCGCGCCGAAGGGAGCCCCGCGCTACGCTTACTAACCCAACTTACACTTCTGTCGAAGCGACTTGCGTAGTGCTGGCGCGGGGCCCGTTACTATACCTAACGGCAACGCTACTTCATAATTCAAAACTGTGAAATCTTGTTGTATTTAAAGTAAACGCTCACAAAGCGGAACTACGTTGGAACGCATTAGCAAGAATTTTGAGGGTAACAAAAACTTAAGATATACTGAAATGAGTCGGTGGGATTTTTACGAGTTTGAAACGAAAACACAGAGGAAAAAGTGTGGCAAAAGGAGCGGAAAGACCGTCAGAAATAGTATACAGATCGGCAAAACAACATTTAGCGGTGAGCCGCACAGTTGTTAGAAATGGTCATAAACTTGGTTTCGCTCTTCCTGGACAAAAGTGAGTTTACTAACGCTTTTCTGTGTTACCAGGATGCACTTTTCTGCGGCAAGCAGATTTCTGTTTTTTGTGCTTTGCATTAAGTTCATGCTATTATTTTAGTGTGAAATCCACGCTTACATCAAAAGTTTCAATCTTCTGGGCTATCAGCATGCTTTCAAAAACGCGTTCGCCAGCTTGTTGCAGATTATACAGATGAAGAAAAGAGCCAATTGGAGAATCTGCTCCCCAGATTCGTTGACCTTTTCCGTCGCGTTTGCATAGTTAGCAACTAGGGTGGTCACAAACGTGTTACTCAGTTAACAAACCGTTGACTAATCCCGGTTTTGCACATAGACCTCGATTTGGAGTTAATTGCAAGGCGTTTTTCAAATATAGCTTTGATTGTTGTTAGATTTTTAGGAATGAAATCCGCCTTTGCTATGCTAAATAAATTACATCAGTTGTGTTTTAGATTTTTCGTTCATGAGGACACTGCTTTGGGACAAACATTTGATGAGAAGTAGGCATTGTTTAAATTTTTTTCATATTTCTCAAAAATGTGAAGTTAGAGATGATCGAAAAATCTGTGGGATTCTGAGGTCCAAAAAGTATCAACTTCGTACGTGATGCAGGAAATTTCTGATGTGACTGCAAGCAAGGCAGAAAACGAAACTACTGACAGAAATGAAGAGGATAATACATTTCACGGAGTCTTATCTGACGAGAGGTGAGCCTTTTTAAGTTGACTGATTGATATAAGCATTTTGCTGTAACAGTGTGCTTTGAGATATTACTTGCTTGACAATTCAAGTCATATTCAAAACACTAACTCTGGTCCAGGGGCGGATCCAGCCAGTAAGGTTAGGGGTGGCGATTTCAGTAATATCTGGTAGTCAAGTCTCATTACGTGTTCACTACTGTAAGACAGGTGAAGTATACTTCAAAACATTACTGTGACAAAACAATGGGCGGCAAAATGGCCTTATATCGCGAATGCTATTTTCTGAATTGTACAAAATTATGGTGAAAAGAGTTACTTTCGTAGGTTTTAGGGGGGGGCGATCGCCCCAATCGCCCCCCCCTGAATCCGCCCCTGCTCTGGTTATGTCGTGGATCATCGATGGGGTTCTTAATTTGTTTTTTTTAATTTGCGAACTAGCTGATTTTCGGTTTCTTTAGCATTTGAACTGCAATAGGCACCTGCATCTGGTCTTGATGCAAGTGAGCTAGCGGAAGTCGCTACTTGCATGATTTTAACAAGAGCCTCGATGTCTTTTATACAATGCGTAAAACTGAAGTAATTTTCGTCCTTATGGCTGTGACAACTGTTGGGGTGTGGGGTTCTCATCACGTGGTGCAAAGGTTAGATTGCGAGGTCTGCCATAGCACTGCACTGCGTTTTTTAGCAGTATGAAACAATTATTACAAAGTCAGTTCAAGATCATTGTCAAGAATAGGATTGGAAAAACCTCAAGTACAAGCACATAGGTTTGCTGTAAGCTTTCGAGGAATCAGCCCGCATTCGAAAATTTTATTCTATTCCAATAGGACTTTAGGACTGTGGATGTGTAGTATAAAAAATAATTGGTAATTCATTCAAACTCGTGGCCTTCGTGAAGACTAGTTACTTGGAAAAATCTCTTCAACTTTTTAAGCTTGACTGTTGATGATATAGCGATGAAAAACGCCCATGTCTTCTAAGTGTCTGTAGCACAAGTCCGTTGGACTTTTTTCTGAAAAAATCTAACCTTTATCCGACCTAGTGAGTGGAGTAACACTGTTTGAACAACTGTGGTTAACTCTTTCTAGCCGTGCTGTTTTTGGCAAGGGCACACGTATCAGTCTGTAAGGTAAAAAAGTTGATTCTTTTTTTTTGCTCGTGTACTGTAACATGACTGGTTCTCTGTACAAAGCTGGCGACATATTTTTTAAAACTTAAGTGAAAAATCCCTGAATGGGTTTTCATACTATGATGCGAAAGCTACAGAATTATTTTTGCGAAATGCTAAACCAAACGTGCCAGGCGCTCAGACCTTAATAGAGCGAAAACAAATGTCTATTCTGGCAGCATCTGCCAGGACAAATTTTTGTTTTTTTGATGTTTGTTAACTTAAGGAAATTCATCAATTTTTGCTGGACTTTAAATAACGTCCACAGTAAGCAACATCGTCAAACTTGTTCTCTGCGTTCCGCGTGAATGCTTATGTCAAAGTCGATGGCTTGCACGGCGCCACAGTTGATTGGTTTCGCCACATGATGTTAGAGACATGATGTTTTACAAACACGACTCTTTTAAGCAAACTTAATTTGGACACTTAAAGATAATTTCTCGGTTGAACAACGCGTTGAAGAATCTACAAATGAACAAGTAAAATTAGTTTTGGATGCACATCTAGAAAGCCTTCGTTAAAAATTTGATAAATTGTGGAAAAGTTAAATGTTTTATCTTCCTGATGCATGCCTGGCAACATTTATATACAGATACTACACAGCTAAAGGATAAAGCTGAAGCACAATGCAACATGTTAAAAAATGTTAGCAAACATATTTCATGGAACCTCAAAGTTTTGAACGAAGTTGGCAACGACGTTAAGTCTTAGAGCAGAATCTTAACCCTGTGCGTTTCGTTTGCAACTCAATGCTGCCAACTTTTTCCGCTCCTGCTGGAAAAATTCTGCTTAGTGCAGTGCAGCTCAGCAAAGTTTATGTCGCATTAAAAGTGACGCTTATTTGGAGATAACGCAGCAGTTGACTGCTTGAAACACTTTCAACTTTGGAGAGCTGCTGGCTGGTATACTGCAAACTAACAAAGTTACTCATTGGGAACGCCTATGCTATTGTAAATGTGTTTCATGTTTTGATTACATGGAGTCAGCAGCGTTGCCATGCACTGACAAGTAATAAACTACAGTAGCAGAAGAACACCAGACAAAATGTGTGCTGAAACGACCAATCATAAAAACGCTCATTTGGAAAATGTATTGCAGAAAAATTTACTTTTACCTTATTCAGAAGAAAAATAGTCTGCTTGCTGTAGCGTTGCAACAAACCGGATTGCTAAGCCAGTTACAGAATGATTTGCAGATAAACTCTACTGCAGCATAATATGTACGCGAATGTCGGGTGTAACAAGAATTAGAATAAAGTTAAGAAATAATGGAACTTCGTAACTTAATGAGGACGTAGCCATTGGCATGCTGAGTAGCTGCGATAGTGACTTAACCAATGAACAGGAACTACATGCGATATCGAACGTTCCTGCAGGTAGGCTTCAACTGGTTCATCTCCTGCTGTGTAATTTGGCCGTTCTGAAAAAATGAGGAAGTTTTCTAGACCGCATAGGCAAACAGTGTACTATTACAAGACTTTAAGATGTAGCAAATTTCTGCGAATTTGTCCTAGTTTTCATCTTTCATTTAACCATTTCTCAGCTTGCCAGCAACCTTTATTGCAATTTCTAATTACCAAACTTTGCTGGAACTTCTGAAAGACAGTTGTCACAGCGTTTTATGGGTCCTGTCACAGCAGAATCGTCGCCAGAAAGTTTTCAACAGGAGGCTTTGCGTTCGTGCGGGGGGGCTGTGCATTTGAGCAGGGGGGCTTGACATTCTAAAAATTAACAAAAACCCTACTAATTTATAGTCTTTCATCTTTCAATTTGGGGGTTTGCAGGTTTGTTTGAAGGGGGGATAAGCCCACCAAAGACCCCCACTCGTGGCGACGGGACTGTGTCACAGGTGATGAAGAGATGTTTTGCACAGTAGAGTATTTGTGACGGACGTGAAAGAGAAAAGTTGGTGAATTAATTTTAAACGAAAATGATATGAAAACAGAAAACGTGGGTGAAATTAGAAAAAAAGTGCACGTTAGGGGCACACGACTAAATTACACAAACCTTAAAGAAAAAGCCGAGCGTCATTCTACGGACCTGTCATTTGGCGACATGGAAGTTCACAAAACTTAAAGGCATTTTAGATACGCAAAAATGAAGTGCAGGACTCTCACAACTTGCAAACAATCAAGATTCTTTAGGTTTCCAAAGGAATAAAACTCATTAGGCACATTCAGCATGTGTTCACCTCGTGCTCGGTTGCGCATCTTCACATATTTTGGAACAAATCGATTTGGTGAAAACGAAAGTGTTTCGCTGAAAAACAACTACAACGGCACAGGATTCGTCTAGCGTCTTAAGTAGGTCGTTTCGGTCATTGGTTTCTGTCGGTGTTTTTCTGTTCTTGTTGGTTGTACCTGTAAATATCAAACAGGAAATTCTCGTTCTCTGAATTGAAAACGAACTCAGCAAACCTGTATTGAACTGCAAACATTTCGGCATGTGTTGGTGAAAAAATGTTGCTGTAATCCACAAACGCCTTCTTTTCAAACACGTACACACAGGCTTGGCTTAAATGCGGCGTTTGGCCTGCTTGAAAGAGCGGTCCTATTTATGCTGCAAGCAGTCGCTGCGGCACTGCTGATTTGTCAGGTGGGAGAGGATCTCTATCTATTTTAAAGCTTTTCTGTCGACATATTATCTTGGTATTGTAAGGAACTCCTTTGAAGCAGCACTATAGGGTCAAGAAAAGGCTGCACTAGACTGAGACAGATTTTGAGAGTATGGCGCTAGGTTTTCTGTAACTGATGTTCATGCCTACAAAACGGGAACTTAATCGAATGCAGCTACGTAAAAAACATATTACTAGGAAAGATGCAGTCAAAATGCACCAATCCCCGCATTTTGGAAGATAACTTGTTACCTTCCATTTTTGGGATAATATTAAGATTTAAAAATTTTGAGCTATAGAAAAGAATCGTGTATTTACATGGTTAACTTTTTTGACAAATGCGTGTTTAGCGAAGTAGAACGAAACCGGTTAAGCAAAAAGCTTGTTTTCATTTGGCATACCTTAGAGTTGCTCCCAAATTCGGTTGAATGTGTTATAGGATGTCTTTGCTTTTGTGCAGACCGGTCCTTTACCTTCTGTGTTTGCACCGCTCTATGGTTTGTCTAGGAAAACAACAGCGGCGAATTTAAAAAAATTCACCGTTTAAGTTTCCAATCTTTTACTGCAAAAACAGCTTTTCCAAGAAAAATTGCCCATATTTTTAGTTCAGCAGTGAGGCTGCATTCACACTTTTCAAATCAAAGCATGTTTAGATTTCCTGTTTGTGCAGCTTAAGAGTTACCTGTTTTGCAGTCTACGTGACAGTGCATGCAAAATTGTCATTAGGAATATTTCTTGTTTTTTGGTTGTTCAGAAGTTGCGCGTCACGAAAACAGATTTTCGTAATGAGGAAATGGTTCGCCAAGCGGTAAGCATTTGAGTATTTTCCTAGCAGACAGGTATGAACAAATGTGGGCTTAAGTCGTTTGCGTTTATAGTCTATGCAGCCCATTTCGCAAAGCACATCGATGCACAACAGTTCTAGTCCACTGTACTTTAATGCATCTAACCAAGCTAGCAGGATTCTTTCCGATTACAGACAACGTGGTCAAAGGAGAAGCCTCATATAAACCAATATACAGTTAATGATACAAAGTACTCATATCCTGGCACTGTGCACTGAATTTTTCATTCTTCATAAAAGCCTAATAATAGCATTTCAGAAAATGCAAAAAACATAGATGCTCGTTTCTGACAGGCCTCACGTGAAACACCCTTGCAAATCTATACCAACCAGTGACAGAAGCTTACGGGCAATCTTTAACTCTTTGAGTACTCATTACAATATTGAAAGCGTAGCAGGTAAAACGCGATTGGTTTAATCTTTAATGTGTACAGTGTAATAAAGAACGTATTTTCTCGCATGTCTTTATTTTAGGATCAGCATAAAAACTTGTAACTAACATTTTCCATGGCGCCACTAAAGTCTCTCGGCCTACGTGGGTTAGCCACACTTGTAATCCTGTTTGCTCTTCGGGAATGCTGGAACGAACCGAGCACTGTCTGCAAAATACGGGAACTGTATTACCCGCGAACTACGGGATTGAATGCAACAAAGCACGCGTGTGGCAACGTACAGTGAAATATATTGGTGACACCTAACATTTAGTCCTACAAAGTAATTACTAGAGTTGGCAATCACCGTTACAAGGTAGCATCATGCCCATGTCAAATTTCCTTCACAGGAATAAAACGCAACAGTCACGCTATAGTCGTTTAGAATTGAAACACAGCAACCGTTAGTTGAAAGGACTAGAGTAGTAGTGGTGGGAGTCACACTTGGTTTTCTCAGCAAATGGAAATAAAAAACGAAGACCTGGCCGGTTTGCTGTGAAATTTCATGGGCAGTTATGGTTTCGCGTCTTTGTATCGAAGGTCCAGAATTGACATTTCATGAATAATATGGTGGACAGCTGCTAAATAGAGCAACTCACTTTTGACTTTTAATGCAACTGATGCTAGCATGTATACCTACAAAATCAAAGAGGAAAGCTTTTTCTCATTGATTCTTTGTTTAACTATCGTGTTGTTAAGCGTTTTGGAAATTGGAAATAAGTTGCAGTTTAATTGAAGAATCGATTAATATTCTATCGTAAAGAATGGCCCCATGGTGAATGCGGTCCATTTACTAGATACAGAGCTGTTATAACCACTGGTGTAGGAGGCGGGGATGCAGGGGGCGCAACCGCACCCCAAAAGTTTTGATTCGGTAAAAATTCGGGAAAAATGCCATAAAACCCGGGCAAAATCTTCTAAAATCCGGGCGAAATGTTTGAAAACTTTCTAAAACTCCCTGAAAATCTAAGCAAAAATGGCGCCCAACATGCTTTGATTTGAAAATAATGGCGCCCGAATTGACACGAAAAGCTTTTTTTTTGGAGATCACATAGCGCCCAAATCGACATGAAGAGTTTTTTTTGGAGGTCACTTATTTTGAAGTATTCTTCGGTCAAGTCTGGGAGAATCCGGGCAAAATTTCTTCGCACCCCCAAAAATTTGCCTGCTCCTACACCTATGTTTATAACTGATTTGCAAAGAAATGAAATGCCACTGTGTTTACCACAATCTCAATTCTGTATGAAGGAAGTTTAGTAATGTTCGTAGTGAAATACCTTGCTATCCATTCACTTGAAGAGAGCTTTGCGTAACCACAGGCGGACGAAACGGGGTCCACGAGGGCGGTCTCCCTCAGAGCGTTGAAAATTTTTCGAACCTTAAGTGAATCCGAGCTGTGTTTGTGAATTTTCCTGGCAAAAGCAAAAAATTAAGTCAGTTTTCCAAGAAACATGAAAACATCTGACTTTGTGTCAACAACAGTGCGGTTTGGAATAAATTACGCAACTTTTTTGTTCGTCACTGTATTTTGTGGGAAAAATTGCAAAAATTCCTTCAAGTTTCTGACCATAGGCATACAATTTGCACGAACAAAACTGGCGTCAGAAATTATGCCGGCGTCAACGTTTCTAGGGTAAACGATTTCCGCACGCTTTCTCCTGAAAAAAGCTTTATCGTACGCATGTGTTCATTCCTATTGTTTGGCTTGTAGTTACTGGTGTGGCTAAACTGGTGTTGACAGTAAATAGCAATTTTTTGAGTTGATGGAAAATTTCTTTCGCGTTTTCTTAAACAGTTACGTCAGCTTACGACTGAGTACTGCTTTGCGCCATTTAAAGGAAAAGCTGCACTGCGCTAAGCGGCGCAGACCGTAAGTCTGACATGTGTTGTTTTAGCTCTCGTGAGATATACTGTAAGTTCGAATTTAAAGCGGTTTTCAGCAACTTTGCATGTTTTTTTTAGTGTTCCTACGAAGACGTTTCGAAAAATACGCAACAATTCTTACCATCAAGCCATTTTAACTCCTC
>Ga0210059_1014323_pt1 | contig 11740 bp, 17 predicted proteins | sample Ectturendosymbi2_FD_188042 | JGI IMG/M metagenome (GOLD analysis project Ga0210059, IMG submission 188042) | Ecteinascidia turbinata endosymbiont from Florida, USA - Sample 2 (SPAdes) (version 2) | ecosystem: Host-associated > Tunicates > Ascidians > Unclassified | place: Key West, Florida... | reverse complement strand
ATCTTAAAACGATCCCAAACCTTTCGAGCATGCTTAAAGTCTTCAGGTGATATATCGCTATCGTTCAACTTTGAGTAAAACTCCTCTTTTGGAGGCAATTGAGTGTCTTCAAATTTACTCAGACTGTTAAACCAGTCATATGGAAAAACTCCTTTTCGTCTTAATAATTCTTCTTCATCAAATGTTTTTTGAAGATGAGTGAACTGTTCTTTTTCTAGATTATTCACTAATTTATCCAAACTTGATTGCAAGAATCTAAAACTGCCAATAAATCTAATCTCAAATTTTTCTTTTTCCTGCTCTTAATCATAAATCTTTTTTGAGAAGCTTATATAATTTTCCTCTGCTTTTGGGATATAATTTAATCTTCCTGGTGTCTTTGGACTTCGTCCCCCCAAGTTCTTAATGAACAAATGAGCGTCATAGCCAGAAAGATTATAAAAAATCACCAGTATATATTGTGGTTCTCTATAAAGAAAATTACATTTATTATGGGCAGCCCCACGATATTTACCAGTTTTATGATCATGATCTCTACACTTTTTATCGTTAGAAGTAAATGTTTTTTTACAAACATAGCAAGTTTTTGCATTTACAAAATCGATTTTATCTTTTTCATTCATAACCATCGGCTTGCAGCAGCGTTTTTCCACTGACCAAATTCTGTCTAGGTCTTTTTCAAGCCTATCTATAAAAATCCCTGCTATGTCTACACTATCTTCTCGCTGAGAGTAAAGACATTCTTTAACAGGTTTACCATTTTTAAGTATATACTAGCAGAATCCAGAAGGTTCATGTTTTTGATACTTCTCAGTGAACGAGTTGTCTAAATCAGGTTGACAACTTTGAATTCTTTTTGTCATGCACTCAAAGTCTGCGTAGACCACGACTGGGACTTTAGTTGATCGGTTGAAATTATTGAATTCCAAAATTTTCCCTTTTTTTGGTAAAGTTATTTTAACCGCACCATTCTTTGGGCAATATTCATTATGTTTTTTTAAAACCTCCTCGGTTGTAAAAGAATTCAAACATCTCAAACAGTAATGTCTTTTTTCTTCATGTTTAGTCTTTTGACAAGTTAAAAGCTTTGACATGTTGTTTAATTAATACATAATGCTTATCTTCCAGCAGTAGAAGATTTACTTCATGTAGTCTTTTATCCATCTCTGAAATCCTCAAAGGATATATTATCTTCTCATCATATCCTAAAACATTTACGGAAATACTGGGATTTTGTTTCTCATTTGTATTTATATCCCTAAGCTTTACTGGAAAGCTTATATTTTTAAACTTTAACGTTTCTACTTGTTCATTTAATTTCCCTGTAATTCTTTCAGGATGATCTTTAACAGGATTTAACGCTCTTGCAATGCATCCCTTAAAGCATTGAATGTCCTCATTCCTCCGCTTCATGTTTCTAAATGTCATATTTATTAATGATTTTTCACTTGCTAGAAATTTTGGTAGACTAACGTAAGTGCCTCCCCTCAAGGGCTTATATCTCACCGTGTGGATATCAAGACTCACAATTGAGTGAAATGTCCACCCAGATCCATTCATTTTAAAAATCGAAATGTTCTCCAAAATTATTTCAGTCATTTCTGTCCACAACTCATTTAAATCAGTTGATGCTAAAATAACCATCGTTTTTGACTGAAAATTTTTTATTGCAATCACAGGCTTGGTAATTTGTTCCATTCTTGCTATCAAAACAAGTCTTGCCTATGTCTGAGGTTTTAACTTTTCCATAGCTTTTTGTTTATCAGTTATCAAAAACGTCTTAGGATCAAACTTGTGATCTTTGGTGGTTTGATACTATGATGAACTGCAAATCCTTTCAAATCTGATCGTTTGCTTTCTTCAAATTTCAATTGTTTAGGATATAAACTCATGACTTTTTTCTTAAAAGCTTCAAACTCATTGCTGATTAGTCTTTTTACTGGTGTTGGTACAAATCGTAACAGCCAATCATTAAATCGTTTAAATTACTTTTGACCTTCAGGATATTACTTTTAGGTGTTCTGACAGCCCAAGCATATTTACTTGGTTTAAGAATACTAGTATTAATATGTATGGTACATTTTCATCAAGTATACTTTTCATCCTTTATATAATATTATAAAACTATCTTTAACTAATTTTTGTTTATAAGGAAAATTCATTCAATTATTTGTTCATTGTTATTTTTAATTTATGATAAAAATTATTCAATTTTTCAATTATTTAACTTATAAATATAGTCTAGCCTTTTTTGAAATTTTTTTCCTACAAATATGACAATCATTCAATTTGTTTGCACAACTAACATGTACAATTTCCACAGGAGAAAACAATTTTCAAGGTGTTACTAAACAAACTTTGCATGAAAAAACTTCTTCTGTTGTTTCTTCATCTACTTCATCACTAAACTTTTCATGTATTACTACATATACTTCATCTTCTTCATGGCTTAACTTTTCATTTATTACTACAGCTTCTTCATTTATTTTTCCAGTTTGTCTTATCATCATTTCCAAGACTATTCTGTCCTTATATCATCTAAACCAATATTTAAACCAATCACATATATTATTCTTCTTAACTACATCCCTATCAGGTATCATTGGAAATTCGCGGAAATCAACTGAATGAATCGTTAACCAAATGTCAAAATCATCATCATCGCCATCTAAAGAGTAAGGATATCTTTTTATTGTAATTATAGTTATTTTTTTTAAATGAAATTTATACAATTTTTTAATTTTAACAATTTCCCTTTGATGTGTTTGATCAATAGTATGTTGGTTAAAAATTATGATAAGTTCTCTTAAGTTTTCTTCAGGAATTATAGTTTCTTCATGACATATTCTTGGTATCATTCTTTTTAAGTCACTGCGATTTTCTCGATTTGCTAAAAAACAACTTACAATCAATTGTTGTCTTCTGTCATAAATCATATTCAACAAAATTGGTGTTAATTTTTCAATATAGTCTTTTTTCTCATTATTTCCCCTCGTTCACCAAGAATTCCATATAACATTTTTAGTTGGTTAACACGTCTGCGTTTTAAATGATTTATCACAAGTCTTTTATCAGTATTCATTCTTTATAAACTTATCTTTATATCATTTTTATTTATAAAGAATTTTCTCTTGTTTCTTTATTTAATTCTTATATTAACTTATTGTTTCTTTAACTTCTTATTATTTTTTAACATTTTCAATTATTATACTAACTTCTTATTATTATCTGTAACTTATTTCTTTAACTTATTCTTATATGATCTTTAATTTATCATTGTTTCTTTAACTCATTCAATAATTATTTTTTTGTTATTCCAAGTTCTTCCATTGTTGTATTTTAAAAATAAAATTCCTTTCCCAGTTTTTCTTGAAGCTTCAACGATACTATTAAAAATTGCTTCTTCACCTGTGAGAATGTCAACAAGTTTGACCTCTTTTCCTTTTTTCTGCTTTCTTTCTTTGCTTAGGTTTCTTGCTTGTTCTAACAATCCCTTTTTTTGATAATTTTAAGCATTTGTTTTTATTCATTTGTGCAAGACATCTTGTACTGTCTTTCAATACTTCCATCATTGCTGGTCTTGTCATATTTTTAACAGTTGCCATTTAAATACTGATACATTTTTTTTAATTAATATTCAACTTTCTTTAAATTAAAAAATTAATATTCTACTCTCATCTTGTTACCATCACTCTGGAAGATCAAACTTTTATCGCTAATCACAACTGCAAAAGCTTCAGTATTTGCAGCTACGTTTTCTGAGAACTGAGCTTTTATCTGAATGTCAGTCACAGAGTTTTTTAGTTTCTCACTTTGTTTTGTCACGTCAAAAACAAACATAGGGAAAATTTTTTATAGTCTGCTGGGGTTATGTCAGGATTTGAAATTAAGTCTTCAAGATGGTAAAATTTTGTTCAGAACGCTGCAGCATCCCCATACATCCTTGAAAATTTTTGCTGTGTAAAGTTTGTATCATCATAATCAATTTCTGGATATCTCCTAGAGTTTAACATCACAAACATGTTAAAGAGATTACAATGATCAAAAATTGAGAGGTTGTGCTCCTGGTTCCCTGATATATCTGTCTGAAAAGCTACAATTATCCATCGAGGTTTCTCCGGGACTGATTTTTGCGATAATCACTAGGTAAAATTTCTCGTTTGTGGGACTGGGATTGAGTCGCATTGAATTATGCGATAACTAACTGAGAGACTTCATTTTGACTCTATTGTTTTGTACAATTCATGCTATTCTCGATCATTTGGAATCACATGAGGTACATACCAAGACAATTTTGTTAAAACAACCTTTCCAGCATCAGCTCTGAAAATCACGTCATTATCACCTTTTCTCACAAGAGTTAATTGATGCTTAAACCCGTCGACAACTTTTTCATAGTCATCACAGAACCCAAAGATATTTTTAAGTGAAACTCTGAATGAAAATGTGCCTTTGGGGTCAGGTTGTTGAATGACAAAACCCTGACCGGCTGCAAATCCGATGTTATTTTGAAGATGCGCTGTTGTGTGTGAATCTTTCATCCACAATTGGTTGAGCCCTTTGGATTTTTGAAAATTATCAAGATATTTCAACAGCCCAAGCATCATTGTTGCTTGTCCCGGGTGGAAAACTGATTCAATTTCTTGTCCTGAAAGTTGATATTTTATGTTGCTAAAAAGGTGCATCATTGCATTGTTTGTGAGTGTGATTACGTCCACGTTAGCATATTCAGCATCATCAGCTGATTTTACCAACTTCCCGTCAAAAACAAGATATGATTCAGCCAGGTGTGTGAACAGGTCCTGCGTTTCAATATTTAATCTAATTTCACCAGGATTGTTGAGATTAGTGCCAGCAATTGGCTCGTAACTGTGATATTCATTTTCTTGAATGGTTTCATCAATTTGTGGTTTTTCAGTAATGTTAAGAATGTCCATTTATAATATGTATTATTTATTCTGCTTATTCAATCGTCTCACAAGGTCTTGAATTTTGATCGCGGGTTGTCGCTGTCGTTGTCTCTGTCCCGAGCCAGCTATCAAATTGTTCAAATTTGGAGTTGCTGTCGCTGTTGCCACTGTAGGCGCTGGGGTTGATAGTGGCGAAGACACAAGTTTTGATAAAATTTGTTGTGATTTTGGGGTCAACTCTGCAATAGATTTTTGTCCAGCCTTTTTCCCGACGCTTCGCATGATGTTCAAAGCCGTGTCAACGACTTGTTTTTTACAAATAGATCATCATAAAAAGTCTTTGAGCTTTGAAAAAATCCCAGATCCACCGACTTGATACTTTCTTTGATATTCACGTTTAATAATTAACATCTTTATTTAAGGTCATCATAAGTTTTTTGTAGGCATCACTAGGCAAAATTTTTTGTCTCAACAGTTCGTCGCAAATGCTAATGATTTCGTTTCGAAGAACAGTGTTTCCCACTTGTTTTGAAGCCATTAACAGTTCAAGTCTTTCACACAAAGCGTTTGGATCACTTGGGAGAAAGCCTGAACCTTTCTTCACCGGCCCTGCCTTCTGTTGACGTTTCATTTTTTTATTTGTTTTTCTCTCATATTTATTCTACATTGCTCTTATGATATTTTGCCATTTATATCCTTTGTTTGCAGCTGGTCTTTGTGGATTTTTCCTGTTTCTCATTGCTTCACAATTAGGCATTATTTCTTCATAATTTTTCTTGTCTTCTTCTGTTGCTAAACCAAGCACTGTTTTTTTCAGCGTTATCAAATCCCAGAGTCCTTTCGTTCTGTTGTATTTATTTCCATCAATTATTAAATCATCTCCATCAAAATCAACACTAGCATTCCCAAGAAAAAATTCACCACCTCTGTTATTAAGTCTAAAGGTTTTATCACCTGCCATTCCATATGAATCAGTCAAATATTTTCTTTCAATTTGCCCTATATCAGTTGGAAGAAGAGGTTCAGGTAAGACGTCAGTTTCGGGTTGACCCCAAGGTAATGCTTGCTGCGCAGGGATCGCTTCTAGTTTGGAAACAATTTCTTCAGACGTTTTTTGTTGTTGTTCTGTAATTGGTTTGAATATTTTTCCAAAATCTTCATAAAGTGATTGTTCACCTAATCGTTCTGAGCGAAAATCATCTTGAATTTTTTTCTTGGTTTTGAGATATTCAGCAACAAGTTTGTCACATTTTGATGGGTCCTCGATTTTCAAGAAACTCATTTATTATACCTTTACATTTTTGGATAGGACCAAATTGGAGCATGTGATTTTGACCCAGTCCAAATTCATTTTTGACCTAGTCCAAATTGGAGCGCATGATTTTGACCCAGTCCAAATTCGTTTTTGACCCAGTCCAAAATTGATTTAGACCCAGTCCAAATCGCAGTGCGTGTTTTGACCCAGTCCAAATTGCAGCGCATGATTTAGACCCAGTCCAAATTGCTAACCATGATAAACAAAAACTTTTCTATACAGCTTTGGATCAGTGTTCATAATTTTTTGCAACTCTTTACATTGTTCTGGTGTGAGTTTGTTGTTCAGAAAGGCAGTGACTGTTGAGCTTTTTATTCCAAGACTTTCTTTTGGCATTTTGTATTAAAGTTTAATAAGATCTTTGTTGTCCACCCAAAAGTTGAAACTTGCTGGATACCCTTTCCATTTAACCAACGACTTTGTTTTACCTTTCTTCACAACTTTCTCGATTCTGAAAACTTCTTGAGTTGTTTTTTGAAGCACTTGTTCATAGAAAGTTCCTTGAATTTCATCGTTGTTGAGGTCTGTTATTTTGTAAGTAATCAGATCAGTTCTTTGAAATTTTGAAATGGTGAAGACTTCTTCTGTCCAGTTTGGGGTGAAACCTTTCTCAAAAAACTTCTTTTTTTTAAATTCTAACTTTATCTCCAATTTTGAATTTAGCATGTATTGGTCGTCTTGTTAAGTCTTGATACAAATTTCTGTAAACAGTTATAGTATTTATTATTTTGCTCGCTTCGACAGGAGTCATGTTTATTGATGAATGCCATGTGTTGTATTTATCAACACAGTCGTCAAGAACGTCAATATATTTGTTGGTATTGTTTGCCGTGAAATACTTGAACATTTTTTCTTTCATCGTTCTGTTCCAGCGTTCAGCGGCTGACAATTTCTCCTCATTTTCAGTAAAGTAAAGTTCAACACCCAGAGCGTTGACGTGTTTATTATAAAATTCTTTCCCTTTATCTATCCAAAGCTTTTCTGGTTTTCTCTGTTTGAAAACTTCTTTCAACGCTTTCGCGACAGAAACTTCAGTTTTATCTTTCAATGGAAGCATCCAACCATATTTTGAAAATACATAAATCGCAGTCAGGAGATACTTGACAGCACGGTTGAACCTTGAAAATGCTTGCATGTCTACGAGGTCAGCGGCCCAGATTTTATCGATACCATTCACATAGACTTTTTGCTTAGGGAAGTTTTTAATGACCGGCTTGTGTAGTTCTGTGGCTAATGGTGAATTCCAAGAGACGTGGTCGCCCTTTTTCAACCCCATCCCAAAGCGTTTCTTTGTTCCGATGATCGGTCTAACAATTCCACGATCAATCCTTTCTCGAAGAGTTGGGTTATAAATGCCATCAATTCTTCCAGCATTTCCTTATCACAAACTCCATTTCTCGTTTTTGTGTCTTTGTTTTTAACATAACAAATGTCATGGTGTTAAGCTCCTTGATCAACTCTGTTGACGGGTTTTGACCATGCATTTGGGGTTAGATCAGCATTCAAACATTTGTTCAATTTCGTGCCAGGTCCAGTGAAGTTATGTCCGGTGTGGCAGTTCACTTCTAAAAGAAGCAAACCATCACACATTTAGGACAATTCCGCAAGAGCACTGGTCCATAGGAATGTCCATGGCACGCCCAAGTTAACAATTAAGAAACCTGGACCTCAGTTTATCACAACAAGATTGTATTCACTCATGGTTTTATTAATATAACTTTAAGCACTGCGATAATTCATCACAACAGGGGTTTATATCAACAAACATTACTTTAAAGCAGACAACATAATTTACTGCCAACACCAGGGGTTAACAACAAGAGTTACCTGCGATTTTGACTCATACATGGAGGAGGGAGTAAGCTTTCCTATTTGACTAACCTGAAATGGTTTGTCTGAAAATTGGTCCTAGCCTGCGTTTGCACAGGTTCTAAACCGTTCTGGGGTATTAGTTAGCTACAAGCGTGTCCTGGTTCACGAATTTACCAGACCCCACAAGTTCGCTAACTATTTCCATTGAGTCTTGATCTCAACTATCACACTACGTGTAGATGAGATGCTACTCAGGAGAGACTCTGAGCAAGACTGACTTCAGCAATGAATTTTGGGTCACGAGGAAAACACAACGCGTTACGCAGTGGTCCTAAGTTCGATCGCATGTTTTACAGTAATTCTGAATTCAAGAATTAAAATTTACGCTTCAGTGATTATCGTTTTTATCATGAATTTTGTTAAGACATTCGATGTGGATATTATTACAATTGAATTCTATGTTATTGCGAGTTTTTCTCCTCCTGAATGTGACCTATAATAAATGTGCAAAATACAGTTTCTTAATACATCAAATAAATGCACATCATAGTGTTCTAAAAGAGTTAATGTCTTTATCCGTTGTGCAAATGTCCACTTCGTTCGTAAACTCCTTAGTACTTCCAACTTGATATTTTTTTTTATATTAGATGATCGAAGTCTTCTTTCGTTGTTGTTTCAGGGTCATAAGACGTTTCATGTTGAGGAGACACAACGAACTCAACACCAGGTAGGTGCATTTCAAATGGAAGACTGTTGATTGCTTTGTTCAAAAAGCCTTTGCCGCTGGTGCTGGCACTTATAAACTTACTCTTTTTCGTTCCACAAACAACACATATGCCTTGAAGCAATTCTCGGTTGTTAGAAGTTTGAAGTTTTCCTACGTTTTTCGTTTCAGTAAACTTTCGACATTTTACACAATATATTTCAACCTTTTATTTTATGCTTTCATTAAATAAATGGAAGTCAAAACCTTTTCTTGGAATGAACACATAGCAAATAAAAAGAATCACAATCTTTTGCCAAAGAGTCTACGAGGTCTGATTATAGGAAAGTCAGGCTGTGGTAAGACTACTTTCTTGCTGAACCTTCTTCTCAGGCCTGGCTGGTTGGACTATTCAAAGTTGTCAGTTTTTGGTAAGAGTTTGTTTGAACCAGAGTATAAAATTTTGAGAAAACGTTTTGAAGAAAAATTGCTGAAAGAGACGATAATGAGAGTTTTTGAAAATCGTGATGAAATAAAACAAGAACAAATTTCACCAAGTGTCTTGATTGACGCGTTAGCAAAAAATCAACTCCAACATCCCAAAGAGCCTATTGAGTATAATTTTTACGAATCTGCTGATGATGTCCCTGACCCAACACGATTGTCCCCCGAGCATAAAAATCTTATGATATTTGATGACCTCCTGCTTCAGAAGCAGAACAAGTGTGAAGCATATTACGTTCGTGGAAGACATTCAAATTGCGATTATTTGTATTTATCACAAAATCAGATATCACTTGAGAGAAATTTAATTACATAATATAAATGAGCTATACTAATGTGCATGTAAACATTTCAGAAAATCAGAAGCGCAATTTGAAACAGACACTTGAGTCAAAAGGCCCCGTAAGCATTCGTTTGGACTACGCAGATTTGGAGGGAAATGATATTCTCGCTTTGACCAATTCACAAGTGAACAGAATGACAAAAGCCTATGACAATGGAAAAGGCATCAAGATAAAAATGAGTAAGCGTCAGGTTGAACACAACAAAACAATTGAGGGCGGGTTCCTTTCGTTGTTAGCAGGTTTAGCGGCAAAGGCTTTACCATTTTTGGCAAAGACTGTCTTATCGACATTGGCGACTGGAGCGTTGAGTGGGGTCGGGTCTGCACTTGCTCAGAAGACTACTAACAATGCTATGGGAAACGGTCTGTATTTGAAAAAAGGCAAGAACATCACAAGGGTCGAAACAGACGGTCAAGGGCTGTATTTGAAACCGTACAAAGGCTCGGGGCTCAGCAAAGTTGGAGATGGTTTGTATTTGAAACAGGGGGGTCAAGTTTTTGACGGTTCTGGTCTTCTTCTTGGTCCGAACAGTCCATTGAAACATATCCCAGTTCTTGGTTGGATGCTTTAGGTTGCAGCAAGCAGGACTTCGTCCAAATTTTCTAGCATTAGAAAAATGTGCAAACCATAGGAAAAACGAATTGAACAAAAAGTCACACAAGACATCAACCATCACAGAAATCAACACATCAACCAGGATGTCGCTGAGCAAAATAAGGGCAAAGAAGTACTAATTAACCAGAAAATTTATCAGCAAATAAATCATCATTGAAATCAACACACCAACCAAAATGTAAAGTAAATGAACCCTAGTTTATACAGACTACATGAAATTCATAAAATTGAAAAAATCTCCATGAAGAAAAGCTCAAACACTCTGCAATGACAAAAAAATATCATTGCTTGCTGAACTTTTTAACTTTTGGTTGCCTTTTGATTTTTCAGTTTTGTATGTTTCTCCTGAACGTTGGGTTTTTGTCAAATTTCGAAGAAATCATCGGAACTATTTCTGGGAAGGTTTTACATGGATTGAACGTGTTTTTTGGAAGTGCTTCAATTTTTCTGAAATTAATTGAAAAATTCCTTTTCAACAAAATTCAGAGTCATGAGAAGCAAAAAATCTTTAATTGAGATGCAGCTCAACTCAATTCGTAACATGATTTCGAAGGCGTTAACTGACAACGAAATTTCTGAAGCCGAGTTTGAGAATATTCTTTCTCAAACGACAAAACGAAATGAAACATACAAAAAATTTGATGAAGTGTTGTTTCCAGAAAAAAAGGTTTAGAATAAATCATTCAAGCTGAGAATGCAATTTTACCAAACAAGCCTCTGAGCAACTTTGAAATTGATGACGCTGTTAAAAAAATTGATTTGAAAAACTTAGTTGGCGTTTTCTTGCGAGACACTTTGCCAAAGAAACCAAAAAGACATGAATGCGGAATCATGAACCTTGATGATTCTTCTGGAAACAGGACACACTGGGTTGCGTGGCTCAAACGTGGAAATAATGAGTGGTATTTTGACTCATTTGTCTTGCCCCCACCAACTGAGTTGAACAAGTACCTTAATGGTGATATTTTCTATCCATCAGAGTAAATACAGCCTAGGCAAGAAGTATTTTGTGGTCATCTTTGTCTTCATGTTTTGAAGCAGATGCAAAACGGCAGAGGTCTCCAAGACATAATTAACAGTTTTTGGTTAAAAAAATTCACCGTTATAATAAAGATGCCAGTTGATAAATTCGGACCAAGTCCTACGACAAGTCAAACAGAAATTCAAGGGGTCTCACTCGGATACATAAATAATAATTTTTTACGAAAAGGTCAAATGATTGACATGAATGGAAAAACTATAACTAATCTCGGCTCAGGACAAACCCCAACTGATGCTGTAAGAAAGAAATATGTCAATGAAAAAATTTTTAAAAAAGGTGTTCCAGTTAATATGCAGAATAATCCGATTAAAGACGTTTTAGCTCCTGTTGACGAAGGCCACAAAAGGCTACGTAGATTCAAAAAGTGTCGGCGAATGTGATTTGGATATGAACGGGAAGTTGATAAAAAACGTGAGATGGCCAGAAGAAGATCATGACTTGTTGAATCGAGCATATGTTTATTTTGTAGCAGGCAAAAGGTTACCAATTGAAGGG
>Ga0210059_1014322_pt1 | contig 11741 bp, 8 predicted proteins | sample Ectturendosymbi2_FD_188042 | JGI IMG/M metagenome (GOLD analysis project Ga0210059, IMG submission 188042) | Ecteinascidia turbinata endosymbiont from Florida, USA - Sample 2 (SPAdes) (version 2) | ecosystem: Host-associated > Tunicates > Ascidians > Unclassified | place: Key West, Florida... | reverse complement strand
TCGCGAGGACCGAGGTCAGGTCTGCGAAGGAAGGAGGAGGATTCAGTGTGGAACGCACTGGCCCTGCATCGTTTGCGATCGGTGTTATTCACTTTAAATGAGCTCAATTCACTTTAAATGAGCTCAATTCACTTTAAATGAGCTCAATTCACTTTAAATGAGCTCAACTTTCGTTGTGTTGAGAGTCTCTTTTAAGCACTCATTGGGCAAAATGATACAAAGCGTTAGTTCAGAGTGGCAGTCTGGGAAAATTACAAAACTCATTTTATTGCGGTGAAATGGCAAAGGCAGTGGATTGGGTTACTGCAAACAAACTCTCACTAAATATTTCCACAACAAAATATTTGATAATCACAAATAAACATGTAAGTACAGAATCCTTTGCTATAAATGTAAACGGTAATCGCATTGAAAGAACATTGACTTACAAGCACTTTGGGGTAATTGTAGATGAAAAACTGACTTGGAAAGAGCAATGTAAACAGTTGTGTTGTACTATATTCAAATATGTCGGTGTAACGTATAAAGTTAAACATTATGTGAATAACCAAGCATTACGTATGTTGTATCACAGCTTAATAAACTCACGAACACAGTATGGGATTATTGCCTGGGGAAGAGCAGCTTCATGTCATTTACAGCCAATATCGCTTGTTTTAAACTGCGCCATGAGATGTTCAAACACAAATGAACTTGCGACTAGCAAAGTTACTACCAATTTCAAACGTAGAAAATTCTTCAACTGAAAGCTACTGTACAGTATATACAAGCTTGAAGTGAGCAAATTCATGTACAAAGATACCAACTCTCAGCTACCGGATACATTTATCAATTATTTCAAACTCATCACAGATGTTCATCGATATAATACGAAACAAAACTAAAACTCGAAAACTTGCTTTGCCATAAGTACGTGCAAACTCAGGCGTTAAAATGATGAAGTACAGTTCAATAGAAATCAGGTCAAAATTCCTTTAGAGCAGTGGTTTTCAACCTGTGGGTCCTTTGCCATTTTTCTAGGGGTCGCGAGAGCTTCTAATAAAAATATTCAGAATTACTTTTGTATTTTATATTTCGCATACGGAAACACTTTCTTTCGTAGCCAGAAGAATAAGATCACCTGGCAAAAATGATGGCCTACTTTTTCATTCAAAATTGATTTAAGTGTGATTATGACCATCACAAAGTTTTGATGTGATTATCACGATTACAGTACTACTGCGTTTGGAAACGTACTAAGAACTGTGCGCCTTAATTAAAAACGTGTTGTGCTAGTAAATTAGATATCTGATTGCGGTAGTTAACTTGGGAGTTATTCTACTTTTTAAATGAGTTGTGCTGTGGAGTGATTTGTATACAGCACGGGTCTCTTTCACTGATGCTGCCATGTGCATGAATTTAGTAAATGAGTCTTGGTTCAACACAGTGATGTCGTACGTTATTTTTTCGTTAATGTGATTTTCTGTTGTGCAAACACAACTGCATTTCATACGTTTGTCTGGAAATTTTTGGAAGGGGGTCGTTAGGTTAAATTGGGTTAAAAAATGGGTCGCTGCATGAAAAAAGTTGCTAGCCACTGCTTTAGAAATGAAAAATAAACCATGTTTCGCACTTTTTTCAGCGGAATACAAAAAATATGTATTACTCGGCTACTGGAAACATATTTTGTGTTGTTTTTACATAAACCAGGTGCACTGATTGAATTACTTAACACTGTTGCAATGAAAATAGTCATGTCATAAAGATCGCTGTTATATCTAACTCAGTTAGGTTTACGGTGTGTTAATTAAAGTTGGTCGCGTCAAACCCTTGCATCAAGTATTCGCATGTCTTTTAGCTGAAAACCAAACAATGTGCCTAGACTAACTACGAACGAATTTCCGTTCTCATGTATACATCGGCTGCAAATCGTTTTCTGCAATCCATTTTCGGACGCTTAGTTCTCAATCTGCTTAAATTCCGCGACACCATTACAGTGCTGTACTAGTTTATAACTTTTGACGCATTTCCCCTCTAGCTTCCACTAATATTTGTAAATATGTGAAAACAGTAAATGCTTAATGTGACAATGTTAAACCATTTTCCTCTGGTGGCTTGACCTTGCCTGCAGTGCACCTTGCTTCAATAAACCATATAACCGCACTGCGCATATTAAACTTTATTGCCAGAACAAAAGACTTGAAGTAGCTACAGCTTAAACTGTTCACTTTAAAAAGTAGCTTTGTCCTTGGGAGGTCTGCAGCCTAAATGGCCCTTGGTCCTTCCCAGCCTCCCACTCCCTCATGCATTTTATAAATCGATGTACTTGGAAGTCATTGCAGTACTACATTATAGGAATGATGATGGCGTCATTAATGCGTGTGTCTTAAAAGCTTGTATTTCATCAAAGTAGATTTATTCGTACAGTACCATCAAGCGTATACTTATATACCCTCGCGTAAAAACAATACAGAATAAAATTATAACACAGATTACATTTAATTCACACGGATCAAATGCTGAAAAACTGTATGCACAGCTCAAAATTTTAAATCTTAATGACATTTATAAGTTACAAATAGCAAAATTGATGCATCAATTCAAGCATGGCTGTTTACCATCTGTTTTTAACTATTTATTCACAAAGTTGGACAATATACATTCATATAATACTAGACAAAAAGCATCTCAAGAATATACGCTTCACAGAAAAAGATTGGCGATTGGACAAAAATCTCTTGCTTATATAGGAGTTACGATTTCGGAATCTTAGGATCAAAATTTAAAAGTACAACCTTTTCATGTTTTCAAAAAGAAATGCAAGTTACACTTCTTAAACCAATCTTAACCCGTGTCAATTATATGCTGCCTTTACTATTCCTCGTTATCATAATAAACCTTTCTCACAGTACAAACCTTAAACCCCATTAACATAGCACTATCTTAACATTAGACTAGGGGGGACCTAACTAGAAAACCACCTGGTTATATTAGGTACCCTGGTAATATGCACCTATAATTTTGATTACATTTCTAGTTCGCTTGTTTATTTTATCTTGTTTATTTGTGAGTTTTTTTGTGTTCGTGTCTTGTTACCCGAATAAATGAATGAATCGTGTTCTTTCATGTACTTGTGTTTTCCTTGTTACTGCGGCTTGAGTCTATAGCGCAGGGGTTCCTAACCTGGGGTGCATTTGCCTATCCGAAGGGGTACATTTAAGGTTAGCAATAGAAGGTAAAAATATATTTGCATGTTGTTTATTTTCAAATCTTTATGCATATATCACGTAATATTATTTTCAAAAGTCATTATATATTGTTAAATATATTTGTGAAAAATCATGAGAAAATATTCTGTCATAAAGAGTTTAAGGGGTACATGTTCATCTGTCAAAATTCTGAAGGGGTACATCCTTATCTGTTGAAATGCTGTAGGGATACATGCTCATTTGTCGGAAAGCTGAAAGGGTACGTGGTAAGAAAAAGGTTGGGAACCCCTGCTATAACGTGTTGCGTGTGGGAGTGAAGACGTTATACAGTAACTTTCTAGTTTCAGCACTTTTGACACAGGATTAACCAACGCTAAAGGTGCAGCCCAATAGCATAGAACTCGGTCAAATGCGGACGTTTTCGTCGGGAATCGGAAGTGGAGGAGGTTGGAGGGGAGGGTTGTGTGGGTGGGCGCCTTGTGGCATGTCTTAAAACCCGTGATGGAACAATCAAATTAAATGCTATTACAGTCAGACCTTTGACAATCTACTGTAAATGCAGTTAACCAACACAAGATGCTTCGTCACCCATCACTCGCTACGCTTTGCCAACCAACCGTGACAATGACGTCACCTGTCGTGTTTTTCGTGTAGATATAGTAGAGGATGCTGTAAGCCAGGAACTCGTTTCGGTTGGTCGTACTCGCTCCCTCTTTGTAGAGTTGTCTGAGTTGATTCTGGCACTGGTTGAACTCCTCATGGTCTCCCTGAACGATGAACAACAACTTTGTGTCGGTGTGGAAAGATTCAAAGAATATGACTTAATTCTTTGCTCCACAACAAGCCAGGTGATGGAGATACAACCGTTCGACCAACTTCTTAACTGCAACCAACCTGGGCAGCAACCATCGATATAATCAAGGCGCTTGTGATCAGTTGTGAAAAAGTTAAATAAACGAGTTTCAGAAAAGCAATCATTTAGACGAGTTTGAAGAGTGCAATGTCAATTGTTGAAAGTGAGCAAACGGTATGAGTAAACGGAATGAATAAATGCAATTTCCGTTGTCCCAAACCAATTGATTAATTATTTTCGGTCATTTCAAAAACATTTCGGTCTGTGGCCGAAAAAAACAGCCGTATAAGGCTGATAACGTCAACAGCATATATGCTTTAAATTAATACGATTAAAAACATATGCCAAAGTGTAAAGAACAAGTTTAGAAAAAACATTCTCCGGAATTAGCAAATGTTCAATATTTAAAAATGAAACTGACGAAGCTCGAGTTGGAAGAAGAAGTTTGTATCCAACTGTTTTAAACTCGCTCAGCCATTGATCTGAGGGGGGACTAAGCAGTTTGATGAAAAGTGGGAAAAAATATGTTTTGTTGAATCCGTCACTAGATTCCTACAATATTTTCCTTTCGTGAAGATTTCACCAGAATCGCACAAAGCGAAACCTGGAAATAAGTTTGTTTTCTTAAAATCCATCCGTAGATGAAGCAGAACAGCAACTGTTTCAAGTTCTCCCCGCAAGACTTAAACACCAAACAAACAATGGTAACCTCACTTAAACACCAAACAAACAAAGGTAAACTCGCTTAAACACCAAACAAACAACGGTAAGCTCGCTTAAACGCCAAACAAAGGTAAACTCGCTTAATCACCAAACAAAGGTAAACTCGTTTAAGCACCAAACAAACAAACAAAGGTCGCCAAACTCGCCACACCTTCTCCAGTGCGATGCGGGCGTGCGCCTCGTACACCTCCACTGTGAAGTCGTCGCGGATTCCTTGAACCTGAAAAACATACGAAGTTTACAACAACGCAATACGGTGTTTTACGTTTTAACAATTACGTAAAACGCAAATACTCCATTTCGACAGAATCCTTTGTCTGTTTGTTCACTCTAATTATTTCGCAACAAACGTCATTCACGTCATCTACAGCAGTAATATGCATTTACTTATTTAAAAAAATCAAAAAATTATTTCGCTATATTGTACAGAAAAGAGTTCAATTACCGTCAAATCTTGTCTTATGCTTTTCATCTGTCTGCAAGTGAAGAGATACTCCTGCTTCTCCAGCCAATCCTTCTTCACGGCGTCGAGCGACTGCGACAACACTTCCGGCGGACGCACCTGCACGTTACAATGCTCTGCGGTGACGTCACTGCGGCGTCAACGTAAACAAACAAACGCCACGTCAACAGCAACTCACCGACGATGGATCGGGTTTGGCAGTCAAGCGAAAGTAGTCCTTGAATATGTCCTGGCAAGTTCCGACGATCTGTTCGTCTATACCGAGGTCTGTATCCTCCCTGTGCAAATATACGCAATAATTAGATGCTGGTGCTTCGGTGTGCGTTGCATGGAAGGGGCAAGTGATAATTTGCTGTAAGATTATTTTCATAATTTGAATAAGAAAATTCCAGCTCTGTACATTCTACCAAAAAGCTATCGCGTCCAAAACAATTCATACCCATTATCGAAATTGTTGAACGTGATCTCCAATTTCCGTTGACTGGGTTGGAACAGGCGCGTTTGGAACCTGTTGGCCCGATGTGCTTTCTTCACCTCCTTCTGGGAGTCGTCCGCAACAAAAGACGGAAATTTTTTCTTGCCCTGAATAAGATCCAAGGTGAAAAACACTTCGTCAACGGCCTGTTAACACAGAATCAACAGCACACCACGATGACCACCCACCCTCCTCCCCCCACGTCGCTTCGCCGTCTGTGCGTTGTTGCTGTTGTTGTTCCTGGTGTTTTTTCCCTGGTTTCTTCCACGGAAGTTTCTGGAACGAACATCCTGACGCTTCTTGCCGGAGTATCCGAAGTAATAATAGTCTGAGCCGCCGCTGCTACTTCTACTCTTGCTGCTGGAACGACTCCTGCTTCTGCTGTTATTTGAAAGTAAACAACAACATGAAAGTTACCGGATGAAGATGGTTTACGCAATGTTTGTTTGTTTCTTTGCGACTGCAACGTCAAAGGGAGCAAAACTTGATCTTTTGTTTGTTTCTTAGTTTTCGGCAAGAAGCCTGAGAGAACAGCGCATTTCGCGCGAGTTACTTTTCAACAAACCACCAGGATGCACGCGGGTCAAACACCTACAGTTGCTACATCTGGAAACGTTTTTTGCCTGAACTTTTGAGTTCTTAAACGCAAAAAATGCGTTGCGTTAACGCCCAGATATTTTTCAAGAGCAGTTCGTGATAAACGTATTCCAAAACGTTATACACACGATTCAGGGACTTCTAGAAGCTCCTAGATATCCCGGTATACGATCAAACGAACCACACTATCGACAATCTCGTCCAGGGTCTCTCAACCGGGGCCCTCAGCATCCCTTAGGGGCCACGGAGAAGTTCTCCTGGGGTCACAAGTAGAGGCCTTTAGCAAATAGTTGTGCCGTGATATCGCAAAAGTGACGTGCAGGAGCCTGTTGGGAGCCTTTGGAGGGGGCCACAAACCATGAAAGGTTGAGAACCACTGATCTAGTCAAAAAACTCAACACCCAACACTGTGTTGTGCCACCCTGACTCTGACCTTCCGACACGTCAGTCTTTCCAGCGTCTCGAATGCAGGAATTTCCCCATTTTTCTATTGGCATCGCCAATGAAAATGAAAAACGATCTTTATTGGCACCCCCCTCAAAAATATACATCAATCAATCGCAGCCGACTGTAAGAAAATAGACCTTTTGAAGAACACAAACACACGTTTCCAGGCGAGTCAAGACATGGACACACAATCACGAGTTCCTAAACGAGTTAAGGCATGGACACACATACACGAGTTCCCAGACGACTCAAGACATGGACACCAACCTGTAGCTTCTTCGTCTCCGACGCTTCGGCGATTTCGAGTACGACCTCGTTCTCGAACGCGACCTTGAGTACGAACTCGACCTTGACCGAGTACGCCGGGTAGGTTTGACTTCGCCAGCTCTGGAAACCACGTTTTGTGAAATTAGAACCAGTAGACAAAACAAAACAAAGCAAAAAAACTCGCGGCCGCATAACTGGGGGGTGATCTCTTCATCTACAACATACAGTGGTAGAGGTTCCACAGTCCAGTCGACGTCATGCGCCGATCCATTGCGCAGTTTGTCGTTCAGCAGAGACTTGAGCGCGATCTCGGTTCGGTCCTTCTCTGTCTCCGAAGTGCATCGCTGGAACGCTCGTTGGATGTAGTCCCTGAATTATTAAAACCGCTTCGCTGTTCGGAGGCAGAAAAGAGCCTGGTGCGATAACTTAAAAATTTACAGCCAAACAAAAAACGCGTGAAGGATAAAAACGCGCCGAACGTGACAGGAATTCTTCGCTGTTTACACAACGCGTCGACTTTGTATCAAATGTTCATTCTACTCCGACCACGATAACTGTGCTCCCGGCAAGGCAGTATTCTGTGCGGTAATACTACATCACAAAAAAATCATCTGCTAATTCAAAATATCACAATAGGCTTTGTCCACATCAGATGAAAGAAGAGTTTAAATCTTGAAGCAAGAACTCCAGCTGTGAATGTCAACCCATCAGTAATTATTGCACTGCAATCGCACAAGGTTAATGAGTCATGATGGTGCCCTGCTGCAAAGCCATTACTGCATAACAAGTGTAGGAATGTGTGGTACAGTAGCAAGAGAAAGAGCACCATGAACTTCAATCGGTGTGAAGGACTCAAGATCAACAAAACAACTGAAATATATTGAAACGTTTATAGTATTCACGAGATGTCTTCCGAAGTGTTTTCTCAAGTTCTAACTTGTATGTAGCATGGGCAGTACTGCTAGTTATTTGCTCGCTCAAGTTCACATAAGGCACAAAGTTCGTTCACATTCTACTAATGCCATCGAAAAGCACTATATACACTATATACAAGCAGAGTAAATGAATTATATGCAAAACGTACATTAGAGCTGGCGGCCAAGAGCTCCGATCCGTTGAAGATGGAGCAGAATCTTTAGATGTTTCTCTCCCACCTGCTTGTCCACCCTGGACGGTACTCTGCAAGAAAAATGAAATAATTAACATGTAGGTACTCTCCACTATGGGTGTAAGCAAGGAATCGATCAGCAAATTTTGAATAGGAAATCGACTTCACGTAAAATTACGCATCCTCAGTCCTGAAAATTGCAAGCAAAGCTTACAGGTGAAAAGCTGAAAGGCTAAAGTAACGGCAGAGGAAAAAATAAACTCAAGACTACGATCAAAATACCGCAACACGAGCTCAGAAATCATAGCAGCTTAACAAACTTACTGACATCATGAATACTAGTCGCGACAAAAAGAAACTATGGCTTATAAAATAAGTGTTTACTCAAAGTGACTATAAAAGTAGAAAGACGTTTTCTCAAATAAATAAATGACTGAAACATATAACAAGTTGACGCTAGTGGCTGCAAACTTCTCCAACGAAAATCTAACTCGTGGTTAAATGACTAACAACGGTAGAGAAATCTGGCAAACCATGTGTGGGCACCAATTTATTGGGGTACGCTTTTAAACCTACCAATAGTTCGTTTTAAACGCCGTGGTGGGAGTAATTAAGCTGTGCTGAGAGAAAAGCCAGCACACAAAGCGGAAGACAACATCGGATTGAGTCAAACAACACAAAGCATCGTAATAATTATTTCACATGGGGGAGGACCATGTCCTGAATGTTAATTTGCGCGTCAGTTAGGTGATACCATTTATTTTCATAGATATCAAGAGAGTGAGAACTCGGTTGTTCGACAAAAGTGGCGGTGTATGCTTCGTGTAGAGGTGGCTTGTTTATAGTGCCGTGGCTCTTTGATAGTGCCCCGACAAAACCATTTGGTCCTTTTCACTGTCACTTTTGCAATCTTGTTTGTTCCAATTACTGCGAAGAGCTGACCATCTTTTGGAAAATTTGTTGCAACATACTGCTCATGACACATCACACAAGTCGCTACGTAAATGCCAATCTGCGTAAGTCAAGTTTTGGTTCAGTGGGAAAGTTTTGGTTTTCGTCAGCAATTGTGAAATATTTGGTACCATGGATTTGTTATTTTTTCCAAAGCAACCACAAAGTGCACAGTGCTCACATGGCCTTGAGCCACTTTTGGTTTGCTTTTGTGACTTGTTTAAAGCAAGACACTCTGCATGAAGCAAACGAAATACAATCAATTAGCTTGATGATATTTATAATAAAAGGTGACCAAGTTCATCAAAAGGTCCTGTCAAGTTAAGACCTACTTGTGTTTTACCATAACAGTTGGATTAAAGTTTTTTTACTACAGTTAAACTGCAGCCAAATCCAACATGCCTTCTGTGTTCTATCATGAAATTCTAATGTCAAGCTTTTTTATGCCTACCGTCTGATCGAAGGCATCAGGAATGGTATTTCTTTCTGTCAAACTGTAGTAGCAAGATGCGGAGCATTTTCAGTAAATTGTATTAACTTGACCCAGTGATGGGGCCTCAACTCACAAACAGAACACATGCCCGTGCAGGAAACCGAAGACAGGAATCCTACCCCAAGACTTGGGCCCTTGAGTGGGGCTAGTTAGTAGTTCATGTTTTAAATTCAGTAGTGTATTATTCCAACATGGAGGTGGCCGTCCGGATTAACACAATGATTTGCAATTAATGTCAGTCCTTCGCTCCATTTTAATCCATTCAAAGCGTCCTCTTCACTCATACCAATATAAATATTATATAACCACCAGACTTTGAAAATGCAACGTAAGGAAAGCTACAATTAAGCTTTAGGTGCAAGCTTTGCATGTCAGTTACTTGACCAAGTTCTTAAAAATAACACCGCAAAGCAAGCTACATCAAGCAGTTCACCTGAATACGTGCGCTAAGTTACGGACTTAAATTGCTGGAGTTTACTGAAAAATGTTTTATTTCGTCTGAGACATAAAAAAATTCCTTGCTTCGAAAATCCCAGATCAGGCCTGCACAACATGCAGCCCGCGAAAGCTTTTCTTACGGCCCGAGAGAACTTTCTCAATTGTAGAAAATGTTGCAAAAACTCCATCTCGAATCAGCAATTGTCATTTCAGATTTTCTTCCACGCTACAACAAAATCTCTACATCAAAATGGAATAGACTTTTGCTGCCCGCGGCAAATTTATGTTGATAATTTGGTTCTTCGAGCATTCTGAGTTGTGCAAGCCTGCCCGAGATCAAAAGATCACACGCATGCTTAGAACTATTATATCACTGTTGTGTTTTTTCTGTTGGCCTACCGGACAAGACTTTTTAACTACCATACATATATCACGTTCCTGTTTAGTAGTATTGCTTTTACACAAAGCATAGGTATACACTGTCATAAATTGAAGTCGACCTTGAAGTGCAGTAGCTAGTTTTGTGGGGAGGAAGTAGGTGAGCTAATTGCCAACTTATCTTTGTTGAAAACATTTGAGCAGGCATCAAATATCGATTTATCAGTACAATCAGCCTATTGTTTTCAAACAATTCCTTTGAAACACATGTGTCAAACTGGAGGCCTGCGAAGCTTAAATTTTAAGCCTGAGCCTGCTTATATTTTTGGAACAGTAGTGGTTGATACCTGTTTACAAAGGTCTTAGTCATCTTGCTGACCTAACGCCTCTCTTTAAAAAAATTATTAACTTTTGAGCCTTCTTTCACTGCAAGTGCAACATAACCATTGTTACGTCACAAATACGCTTGTTAAGCATTAGCATAGCGTAGATCAGCGCTCTTCAACCGGTGTGCACGGTGCACCCTAGGGTGCACCAAAATATGCGTAGGGTGCACCACTAAGAAGGGGTTCACAAGGGTCCATCACAAACTTGTCGCAAAAAAGAGATTTTTTTTTCAAAAACATTGTGTTAGCAAAAATGAATCGTCAACCTACCAATGACTTTCAGGATTTAACCTAAACTTTGCACATTCTAAAGTAGGGGTGGCGAACCTATTTACTGTCAAGGGGCGCATGGATTGTGGATTATAGCTGGCGGGTCATAAATAACAATTCTACCTTTATCTTACTACGGAGGATAGAGTCTTCTTATGATATACTATCTATGTGCCTGCTTATCATGGAGGTTCGTTTAGACGCAATCTTGTACTCCAAATTGGGTAACGAAAATTCTGATGCGGGCCATGTCAAATGTTCATGCGGGTCGCATTTGGCCCTCTGGCCGCAGGTTCACCACCCCTGTTCTAAAGTCGTGCGTAAGCATCAGACCATATCAAGCTAATTGTTGCAATTAGTTGATTATTTGTGATTCATAAGCAACAGACAATGAGCCATTATAATGGCTTTTTTTGATAATTGAAAAAAATTGATAATAATCAACTGAATTATGTAGCTGAGTTATTGAATTGGAGTACCTGCTTATTTAGGCCAGGGTACTTACAGACATGGGTGCAATTAGGTGGGGGACACGGGGGATGTGGCAGCAAATAGGGTGCATGAGTTCGTCAAAACATCTGTAAGAGTGCACCGTAGCGAAAAAGGTTGAAGAGCACTGGCGTAGATGATTGTGGCTAATTCTGTTACAACTGACCCTTTGAGGGTAACCATAATGCTGTGTGACCCTCAGTGAAAATGAGTTT
>Ga0210059_1014321_pt1 | contig 11742 bp, 5 predicted proteins | sample Ectturendosymbi2_FD_188042 | JGI IMG/M metagenome (GOLD analysis project Ga0210059, IMG submission 188042) | Ecteinascidia turbinata endosymbiont from Florida, USA - Sample 2 (SPAdes) (version 2) | ecosystem: Host-associated > Tunicates > Ascidians > Unclassified | place: Key West, Florida... | reverse complement strand
TCTTCTGAATGAAGATAATAAATGAATGATTGTGCAATGTGCAACTTTTTCCAAAAGTCTGAATCCTCGAAATATCAATAAAAGCGTTTCGGATATCCGTTTCCCGTTTCAAAGCAGATTTTGGATATCCGTATCCGGTGGCTAACTCACTATCCTGCCGGATATCCAACCGGCAAACCGGATAGTGATAAGCTCTGGTTCCTAGGACATGTTAATACACCAACCATGTCACTAACCCCTGTGATTTTGTCTCTGGACCTCTGGACCTCAAAAACTGATCCAGAAGTAAATTTACCCAACCTACACTTCTTCACCACGTAATTTCCTCCACCCCAAAAAACGACCCAATCAGATTTTGTTGACAGGATCCTGTTTTTAGGTATTCCGGCGGTCGGCGTCGCGCAAAACCGGATCCGAAAAAGTAAGCTAAACGGGATGCGAGGAACGAGTTTTATATTTTCTCTGAAAACTTCGATAAAATCATACGGCAAATATACACAAATGAATTTTTCGCAAAAATTTTAAATTTAAAGGTATATTTTTGTTAATTAAACTGGATCCCCTGCTGTTTTCCGCATCCAGGGATTTTTTCAGTGGCTCTAGCCAAGCCGTTCAGGAGTTATGGCTGATCATAGAATCCAAAGCCTAGATTGCATCCAGTGCGGGCCTGAGAGGTTTAACAGTCATAAAGCTGAGTAAAGCAGTCTTGAGTACAAATCTAGCTGCTACCAATGATAAAAGACTGTCACTGACTAAAACACTTGTTCGCTAAAAAATCTCATAAGGAAATAAAACTAGGTTCTTACAAGCTACTGTACTCATCTTGCCGCCAATGATTGGTCACATTACGTTTTGAAGCATAGGCCTCGAACCAACAAGAAGATATGTACAGTAATCAAAAGCAGAAACCCACTAGAGGCAAAAGTTCACAAACGTTGAATAATATACGCAACAGTCATTTACATAACACATATGATGGTGGGCATTGGTCAAGCAATAGAAGTTTTGAGATATATACATATGAACAAGTGAGACATGCAGTAGGTGAGAGAGGTAAGTGACAATAATGGTTATGGGACAGAAATGTTTACGACACACTTTAAAGCAATGCAAGTTTGAAGGACCATGGTGTCACGGTGTGAAAGCGACATAGGTCTTTTCCAAAAAGAAAAAAAATTAATGAAAGTTTTATTTTACAGTGAGAAACCCAAAAATGGCCTAATCTTACAAATAGGCCAAATGTTTTTTTCATGCCCAGCACACTTCAAAAATGGCCTAATTTGTTGCTTTTGACCATGAAATAACATATCTGGCAACACTGCCCTGGCGGTTGTGCGGTCTAACACCACTACTCATATTGCTAAGCAGGGCTACCAACATGTCTTCACCAAAAAATCCACACCTAGTCGCAAAAAGCCAAAGTTGTAGGCTATGTCCAGGGGCGGATCCATGGGAGGTGATTTCCCCCCTAAAACCTACGAAAGTAACTTTATCCACCATGATTTTGTATAATTCAGAAAACAGCATTCGCGATGTAAGGCCATTCTGTCGTCCATTGTTTTGTCACAGCAGTGTTGCGAAGTATACTTCATCCCTCTTACAGTAGTGAACCCGTAATAAGACTAGACAACCAAATATTACTGAAATCGCCCTCCTAACCTTGTTGGCTGAATCAGCCCGTGGTTATATCTAGAGCAGCTATGTCCAACCCGAGGCCCGCGGGCCGCATGCGGCGCAGTTGAAGGTTTTGTGCGGCCCAGTTTAGGTTTACGCTGTAGTAAAAGTATCCTACATACTGACAACCTGTCCTTGTTTTGATAAATTTGACATTCTTGATTCTGGTGATCCTCAGAGTCAATTTATCACGTCTGTTATCATTGCAGTTGCATTCAAACACTTTCAGTGCATTAGGTTAAGCTAAATTTAGTTTGCTAAATGCAAAGTAAGCCAGTCAATATTCGGCGCTCATTAATATGTCTTTCAATGTGCGTCCCTGGCCAAGATAGTGACATACTTGTTGGCTCAGTAAGACATTTGGGTTGGACATAGCTGGTCTAGAGGTATACTGCCTGAAAATACCTCGGTTGCCCAAGCAACCAAACAAAGTCTTCTGCATTGCTCTTCTATCATATGCGTATGTCTTTTGGATAAACAGTAAGTTTCAAAGACGAATTTGGAACCGGTCTACATGGAAAAGAGGACGTTCGCACCGTGCGTGGTTATAGACCCTGGCAAGAAGAGATTTGTAACATTGAATATGCAAGACTGACAATGTGACAACTCTTTTTCAGGGTCAAGTTTTTTCAACCAAAAAAAAGATTTTGTCTGGAATCTTCGGATTTTTGAAAAGCCAAGCACGTCAAAAAGAGTCAGAATTTGAAATCACGGCTTCAAAAAAACAAGTTGGCAACCCTGTGTTCAGCGTCAACTGCAGAACCGTCGCCAGAGACTTTGCAATGGGATCTTTACATTTGCGCAGGGGGGCTTCACATTGAAAGTTTGATAAAAACTAATTTGGGGGCGTAGCCCAGCAAAGACCCCCCGTGGCGACGGGATTGGTAAACTGTCATTATGACACAATACCGTTTGTACGTATCGTATGTACGTCTTGTATGTGTGGTCACGTGGCGGTTTTCAGCCAACACCTCGTGGTCCTTGCCGATATCCTTTCTTTTTTGTCTGCAGTGTCAGCCTAATGTAGGCAGGCCCGTAACCAGCTTGGGACACCAGGTGGGGCAAAGAGTTTTCTAAAAGGGGACCAAATTTTTTAAACTATGTCCAGTAGTTTTAACTATGTCCAACATATTTTCTAGGGGGGAATAACTTTAGGGGGATTCGCCCTCCTGCGCCCCCCTTGGTTAGAGGCCTGAATGCAGGGTTCGAAATATCTCACCAACATCTACGATCCACAGACTACGGTATTAATTTGGAATTTGATATTTTATTTTTGTATTTACAAACAGCCAATGATGGCAAGGCCTAAAGAATCATTGGCAACGCAAAGGTTAACAAAAATAGGGAGGCACACACAGGCCTGTATCCAGCTTGGAACACCAAGAGGGGCGAACCGAAGATTGTTCTGAGAGGAGCACAAGTTTTTTAAACTATGTCCAATAGTTTCGAACTATGTCCAACGCATCTTTCCAGGGGGGTCGAAAAATTTTCTAGGGGGGGCCTGCGCCCCCTTAGTTACGGGCCTGGGAACATACACACACAACACCATGAGGGCCCCCCATGGTGAAATGGGCACCATGGGGTCCCCCATGGTGAAATTTATTTGTTTCAAAGAAAATACTCGTTTGAAAAATTTTGTGATTCAGACGCGATACAAGCATACAACTCCATATTATATTCCTATGTTGCGTTAAGTATCAGGGCCCCGAACAGCAACTGATTTCTCCACAAGTTTGACTGTATGCCAATTATAGCAATCGCTACTGAATAGCCCATAAGTACTGTATTTTCGGTTTTGTTCAATGCAAATATATTTGATTTCGCTGGTAACTTTTTCCTAATAATCGTTCTTTTGGCATAGGTATGACCAGGGATGTAGTGCTAACAAAAAAGGTGTGGGAAGGGGAACGTATCTAAAAAATAGCGATTTTGAAACAGCTTCCAACTCGTTTTACTTTACAGTAAAGCAAAACGTAAAAAAAGGTGTGGGAACGCCGTTCCCACGCGTTCCCACCCGACTACACCAATTGGTGTGACTCTACTCGTGCATCACGCCTATTGCACAAATGTCACGAAAACCTTACTATTTGCGTGCTAAAGCTAGTGATTGGTGACTGCTGTTTAGTATCAATCAATGTTGCCACTGGGGTCAGTCTCATTAACATCAGATTGCTGCCTATTTCAACACCAGATAACTTTAAATGTTTACGCTACAGTTTCATAATAGCTAAATACTTTATTAACAAACCTGACAAAGCGCGATTACCCTCGTTGAATCCGAAACAGAGCGAAACATCGCCAATAAACGGAGTCGTTTATAATTCCCGTAAATTGTTATTCGAAACGATAACCAAACACACATTAGGGTGATAAATTGGGGAAACAGGAACTTAAAAATCATGAATCTAAGTTATTTTCGTCCCAAAATGAGAGGACATGTGGAAAACAAAAACAACAACCCAGTCAACATCAGATTTGTCGACAAAACACCAGACATCCAAATTTATCTGATAACATCACATCTGATGTCATGTTGATATATCGGAAGTAGCAACCCTGGTATCAATGATCCCGAACTTCTGGTACGGTCTCGAGGTGGCCGCAGCCGAACTGCACCTTTGTATCGTCATAAAGGGTAACGTGTGGTGAAAACGCAGTTTTCTTCCAATGGTTACTATCGTTGTGTTACATCATAAACATATGAAGCTATTCAAGCCACTTTACACAAGGCCACCTAAATGTTCTCTAGGTGGCCTTGCTTTACACCACATGTTATGGCAAGGTCCGTCAGCAAAATTTCAATCAGTCGATTCGCAGAGCCAAAGAGCAGTAAACAAGATTGCAGTTTTGCCACTTTTGATGTTTTAACATCCGATGTGATGTTTTGAGAGAAATTTCTGATGTTTGATGTTTTCGCATCAAATCTGATCTTGACTGAGCTGTTGTTTTTCCCAAATTTTCTATACTTTTTAGGATGACAATTATTTACATTCATAACTTTTAAGTGTCTTTAATCAATTTCTCACCCTCATGTGTGTTTGGTAATTGTTCCAAACTGAATACGCTCTCTTCACAGCGTTGGGAATAGGAATAACATATACGTTACGCATAAATAACCGACTTTTCCATTAAGACGATACTTCTTTCTGTTTTGTATTCAACGTGGGTTATCGCAATTTGTTAGTTATTGGTAATAGAAGCGCTTATATTAAACTGCAATGTAAAAATCTGATGGTATCTGATGTTGAAAAGGCAACAATCTGATGTTAACGCGACTGACCCAGTCCTGTCGCCACGGGGGGCTTTGGTAGGCTTAGCCCTCCAAACAAAGTACCAAACCACTCAAATCGAAATATCAAACGCTATAAATCATTGAAGATTTTATCAAATTTTCAATATAAAGCCCCCCCGGCACAAACTTAAAGCCCCCCACACGAAGGTAAAGCCCCCCTAGTGAAGACATCCTGGCGACGATTCTGGACTAACCCCAGTGGCAACACTGAGAGATTGCAGTGTTTAGCTTGAGTGATGCCGAAAACTGCAATGCCATCAGGAGCTATGTAAAGTGCAAAGCTTCTAGGAAGAAAAGCGCAAGCATCTGGCAGTGTTAGCTAAAACGCCCCGACTGAATCGCTTTTTCTAGCAAAACTTTCAAGCAGCAACGTTAAAGCAGTGGCGTTAACCAAAGCACCTGAAAATGAAAATCAAGACTTTAGCTTGGAAACAACTTTAACTCTCAGCCTGGCAAGTGGCTAGCCATAATGACATGTTCTTTTTCCGGTGTTTCTGTTTGTAATCTCTAGTTTCTGCTTATTGTTCGCGTGAATGTTGTTTCTTGCCGAGTCACCCTCTAGTCTGTGAAACATATTTTCTTAGTAAAATACACTCTAGTACAGTTTTTTTAAGGTGAATTGAAAATAGGGTCCCCAGAATCAGAGGAAATTATCATCGAATCCCTAGAATAAGAGAAAATTGGGTACCTAGAAACAGAGAGATCGATTCTCTACGGGGCACCTAACATTTTTCTTAAAAAAAACCTGCTCTAGTATTTACTTCTCGTAGCTAACTGTACGTGCATTTGAGTAAGAAGATTCTCGACTACCGGAAAAAACGAACGGGAATCTTGCGAATCAGCAAAAACGTAACTTTTACAGACGATGACGTCATGAATTGCGTCATAGGGGCCCTCCAGTAAAAATAGCCCCGGGCCCCCTGCCCTTTAATCCGGCTCTGCTGTTGCGAGACGATTTACATAGCAATTGATGGCTAGTTAATTAAAATTATTAACAGCTAGATGTAAGTTGTACAACATGCTTATCGTGTTTTTCAGTCAGATAGAGTGTTTTGCTGCACTGTAGATATAGCTGTACTGACTAACGTATGACAGAGTATAACAGAACAGTAGGCTAGGAAAGGAGTAACTTAGACCGGCGAGTAAGCCAAACACCCCATCTTGACTAAACTAAGGAGTCCAAAAATCCTTTTCACCACCTGTTCTTTGAGGCTTGCTATGAAGTCATTCTGTTGTGGAGATGGACTTCACCAGTTTAGCTGGGCTTTACCAGTTTAGGAATTAGCGTCGCACTCTGCGTGTGTTGCACCAAGTGAACAAATAGTGTTAAGAATGCGTCTGTAAACCTGAGGCTCGGCCTCCAACGCCGTTTCAAAACCTTCTGTTAAGTAAGTTTCTGTAGCCCGGTGTCAAGCGAAATTTCTGACCTTTGCGAAATTTCTGACCTATTATTTTTTGTCAGTTATTTCGTTTCACAGAGTAAAGGAATACACTTTGGCGATTACTTTTTGATGTGTGTTGTGTAAATTAAAACTTTTTGGTTAGATGTCAGATACCCACAACAAGCTACACAATGGAATAAGTAAAACCAGTGAAAAATATTTGACTTAATCTTACACTTCAATTATATTTCTATTTCTAACTGTAACATATACCCTAACCCTGCACACTTACCTAAACACCAAGCCCTTTGCCCTAATCATCAGTTTTCTCAGCGTGTTTTATATGTATAATGTTGCTCTATGCATGCGCATATGGCGTGAGGTTAGAAATTGCGCTTGACACTGGTGATGCAGCCTCCAACGCTGTTGTAAAACGTTCTGTTTTTCATTAACCACAGAATGTGTGTGTTTGTTCGCTGTGGACTTCGTATCTGCGGGCAAAATACATTGTTGTTATGTGTGACCGTTTGCGAAAAGTTGTACCACGGTTGAATAAGCGCGATGACGTCAGCGAATGAAATTTCATGAAATCCCCCCCCCCACGTGGGTATAGCCAACAGGATTGCTTCGCGCTAACCTTTCTCGGGGCATTTTGGTCAAGTGGCCGAAACACTGCAACTAACATTTCTCTATTCGTAGGGATAGAGGGTCAAAATTCGGGGAAATCTCGATTTCACAGATTTGAGCCATTTCGAGAAGCGATCCGCTACAAATCGTGACAAAAATCGCATCTCTACCGCTTATACTTGGTGTTGGGGTAACACTATTTTGGTCATCTAAAATTTAAGACTTATAGACGTGGATTGCAACAGTAAATAATTTCAAAACTGAAAGCTTTGCTATGCTTGAAAGCTTTCGAACGATGAAACTGACGAACTGCTGTTATTGTTTTACCAGTCTGTTTGTGAATCTACTTTTTGTGACTTTGTCACTCGTGAACAGGGCCGATAAGACTTCGAGGTAGGATGAGTCAGTATATGTGGGGATCCGGCCTTCTGTGGATACCCACGAGTAGCGAATTCAGCCCAAGATTTAGGGGGTACAAGAATTTTGAGGGCGGCCAAATATTTTGGATTTTAGTTGAGCGAATGTTTTTGTTTGGGATATCGCCTCTCAAAGCTCAAAATGACTAGAAATGTTAACATTTGTGGTGGCCAAGCCTCCCTGGGCTCGCCTGGCTGCGCATGTGATACTCACTTAGTGTGAAACTGAATACTGATATAATTTGCATTGAACGTTCAAGGTGTACATTGTAATTACACCGGTTTCCGTATCATTATTGAAGAAATTAATTTGTCTGTCTGGTTCTTTCAGTTCTCTACCTCGACCATATTCGCATCTCTGATAATGTCCATGACCGGATTTAACCCGCAGGGGCGCGTATGATACCCATCATCTTGCCGCTCCCAATGGACTGTAAAACTCGCTAATTCTAGAATCAACAGAACCTTCCCCATACCCTACTTTAACACCCGATTCTGGTGTGTTGCGCGTGGGCGTCTTAACAACGTCATTGGTCCCGGGGAAACTAATGTGCTTTGGCCTGTTGGAGAAGTGCACTACAAGAGTATTTATTTATGGTAAGACACTCAAATTGCACCAGATTAGCATGAGGCCCCTATGCTCGTGGTGGTGGGCTCTCGTGCAGAGGCTCATCGGGCTCACATGTTGAAACGGCCATGAGTGTTTGATCAAACCCTCTGTGGATCTTTTAAACTGCATTTAAATTATTTTTGAGTGCTGTGCTAAATCATGAGTTAAATTGTCAGATTTAAATTCAAGTAAAAAAGCAATATGTAATGTTTAGAAAACGAGTTATTCCACAAAATCACGGCAATTAACAACACTAATGGTGAAAGTGAAATTACGCGAAACGCAGAAAGTATCGGATGTATCCTCAACTTCGGTATCGTTAATTAAAAAGATGAATGTGTTTGCAGCATGCATACCACAGTCACAATCACACTGGCATCGATAGCTAGCAGCCAGTATATACTAGTGCAGGAATGGGTAATTAGCGGACTGAGGGACACATGTGGAGGGTCACAGCGTTTTCAATGGTCAGTGGATGCATTTAGAGAAAATGTTCAAATCACAAATGTTCCTAAAAATGTTTGTGAGGTTAAATTTGTTGCACTGAAATGATTGCACCGGATAAAGTGTATTTGTGCCAAAACAGTTGATATAAAACCTTTTCTGTGAACCACTATCGTTTTTGTTTTATTTATTTGCTTTGCGATCAAATTGGAAGGTACGCCCCTCCGCTGAACGTGGCTTTCACAAATTGGCCCCCAAGTCAAAATAATTGCTCATCGCTGTATGAGTGAATGACTTTGACGGTACTGCTGTTCAACTGTTAGACCAGTGTTTCCCAAACCAAGTGCAAATTCCCACTTGGGGGCAATGTGCAATTCTTCGAGGGGTAACGCGGAACCAAAACCACAACGTTGTTCTGTATTATTCTTTCTGTGACACAAAATATTGAGGGTAATAAGACATAATCGCTACTATGATTTGAGTAATGGCTCGACCAAATTTGGGAACCACTGTGCCAAACGTTGATGGGACAATGTGACTGGCCAATGCTCTGATTGTGACCGCTGGTGACGTAACAATACTTGAACTGTCTCCAATATATTTTCAGTGCATTTATTACGTAAGTAGAGAACGGCGAACACCGATTGAACTAGGATTTTGCGTACTATATCCAAACAAGTTTGCATTTCTTCAAACAACAATAATTTGATAAACAATTTTAAACAAAAACTAAATCTAATGAATAGAATTGCTCATCGTAAATTCATATTCTTATTGCATTACAGCAAAACATTTGGTTGATGAATGCTGCTTTTCAAGGCCTTAAAACTCATTATATGTGCTATTTGCACTTTTGCCAATGAAAAGAACTTTTCTGCTACTGCCATTGCAACATATGTTTGAAAGACTTTATTCAAAGATTGATAGCCGTTCTAGCAACGCACCGCAATGCGCTTTTAATTTTTTTTATATAGAAAGAATAGCAAAAACTTTTTTGCATTCATGTTGCGAGCGTCGTGTATCATGCACTAACTAGCAAAGTTCACTCTTATTTTCTTCAATTTAAACGTGTTCACAGATTCGCTTTTACATTTGTTTCAACAAGGGAAACCTCTCTGATAGTCTCAGAAAATTCAGTGCCGTGATCTAGACGAGTTTACCATCATAACTAGGGCAACCAATTTTTCGATGTAAAACATAAAATTTTGACTTTATAATTTGCAAATTTTGACTTCATTTTGACCTATAAATTTTCTGCGTTTGCAACTGCAAAATAATTCAGCCTTAGGTGTTGGTGTTAACCCAGAAGCATATTTATGCACTGTGGTTCAAAGTTTTAAAAAATGGTTGTTTAACTTCGGTGATGATATATTGATAAGTACATTAATAACTACAGCAGAGTCAAACCTGAGAACATCATAAATCTGAAACGCTATACGCATAAAGGATTGAGCGTTTACCAGAACAAGTATTGTAAGACCACATTTTTCGCCTATCCTACATAATATCCAATCGTCCAGTAGTGGGCATTACAACATTATTACATCAGAGATCGAAACAAGCCCATTATCATTACAGAATTGCATCTAAACTTGTAAAAGCATACCAACGTCTGTTGTTGCAGTTTCAATAAAATATTAATAAAGAGAATAAAACTGTGCTGCAAGAAAATACTGACCTAACGATAAATTTTGACCGAATGATAAATTTTGACTTTTTTTGACCTAACAACATGGGATTCCCTCATGGTATGAACGTGAAATTTGGTTTGTGGACGTTTCATAAACTTTTAAAACAGCAGAAAATTTTTGACTTTATTGTCTTTTGGTTCCCCTACTCATAACGCATAAACCATGTTTGACAAAGACTCTGCATGTAGAACAAAGGTTTTCATTTCGGAAAATACTTCGAAGAATAGATGGCAAAATACAACGGTTTGATTTTCAGTTACAAAAATATTTTTCATCATTGATGAAAGTCAACGTCATGAGACTGAAATTCCAGATGCATTCACTTCATATTTCTGAAGTTTTGAGTTTTGTTGTTTTAGGCAGTTTGGGATGAACTGTTGTGATGATGAGCAATTCCATGCTTCCGACCACAAACAATGTCCTTGAGCGCTTGCTGAAACCTCTTGTCCCTGAAGCTGTAGATGACGAAATTCCAAAAAGAGTTGCACAACAGGAGGATTGCTGCAACTCTTCCAGCAACAATTGTTCCAGGTGACGATTTCGCAAGTCCATTAGATCTGTAGACCATTCAAATACAAGTTAAACAAAAAGTGAACTTTCTGACAACATTTAGAAAATTGGCTAAATTGTCTCAAACTGTTACAAAACGCAAGTTACGAAGCAGCTTGTTCAACAAATCTAAAACGAATTGCAAGAAACGTCTTTGCACGCTGATTGTGGTTTCGCCACTCTCCACCCATTCACATTATTAGAAACATATGACGTGGAACTGGTATTGCCTAATTGCACGTTTGCTGATGAGAAAGACTAATTCAAGCCTGGAGTTTACATGTACGGTGAAATTAAATTACTCGCGACCCAGAGTGGAAGGTCTGATAACACAAATTTGGGTCGCGACCTACTTTTGCGAACCCTTGGTGTATACCATATCTTCCAGCACTTATTCTCTTCAAGATGACTTTGTTGAATCAATCAGCACATCATTACAGATGAAATCAACTTCACGCAACTACAGGCAGTCCTAAATATTGCAATCAACAGCTTACGAGGAAAAAACTGAGGGACTGCATCACTACAGCAAGAGTAAAGAGAGAACGCGGCATTGTTCTCTACAATAAATCAAACACAAACTTTGACAAGTAACAGCTGGAAAATAGCGTTTCCTCATAACACTGGTCTTAATAAAGCTGAAAAATGGGGTCATTTTGAACATTCGGCTTTATGGACAGATTGCAATGTTTGTTGTTTAAGTTATCGGCATGGCCCGGCCGGGAATGGAAAGAAACCTGCCAGCTGCTCAGCCCACTGCCCCACTTGGCCGGTTCTCGTTAAAATGTTAGCGAAGACCCATTATTACTGAAACTTTGCATGGGATGGTGTTGAAAAATCATTTCATCAAACGCAAACTCTAATAATTGTTTACATGCATAAAGATACATTACATAAAGAACCAAGTCTTAAATCAAAAACACTGCTTTTATCTTCTTTGTTGCTTTGCATTGCTTCAGTTGGAATTGAAATATTTCTCTGGCAAAAAAAGTTGAAATATGCCTGACTTGTCGTTGTGCTTTTGAGTTGGTCGAGAGCTAATTTATTCTCCCTTGTC
>Ga0210059_1014320_pt1 | contig 11742 bp, 8 predicted proteins | sample Ectturendosymbi2_FD_188042 | JGI IMG/M metagenome (GOLD analysis project Ga0210059, IMG submission 188042) | Ecteinascidia turbinata endosymbiont from Florida, USA - Sample 2 (SPAdes) (version 2) | ecosystem: Host-associated > Tunicates > Ascidians > Unclassified | place: Key West, Florida... | reverse complement strand
CCCCGTTCGCCCCCCCCCCCTCTGCACGCCACTGGTACTGTGGTATAATTTTGTCAACTTTCCTTAAGCATTATGACAGAAATCTGCTGGTCTGCAACCCTCAATCACACAGGATGCTTCAAATATCAAAAAAAAGGCCTCAAAAATAAACTTACTCTTCTCTCAGATTGCCTTTATTTTTTGGCTTCTAAAGGGTGAGCACTAGACGAAGTGCTTCAGTCATTACAACGACTGTGACATCGTTTGTTTTCTTATGGCACGAAATTTGCGATCGCACTGATGAACAAGCCTGCGAATGTGCTTTAACGAACCCTACGTGGAGAGAGTGAAAGTTATCATAGGCTATATCCGCGATTGATCCTGTTTCAGAAAGCTTTCACGCTAAGACCAGTGAAATGTTGCAGTTGTTTGTAAAATTTGCGCTACGTCTTAACAGAAGTTAACGAACCTGCACTTTTTGAAGTGCTCACTCACCGTAACTTATTCCCACCGATTGCTAAGTGCAATTTGCACCAGAATAGGCAGTTTTCAACCCAATTATGGCACACGGATGTTTGGTTAAACGGTTTTATGTAACTTTTTCTGTAAGCAAGGAATCAATCACAAATTTTAATAGGATATCGATTTCACATAAAACTACACATCATCAGTCCTTACATCTTATTCAAATAGAATCTAGAAAAAGTCCTTACATCTAGATTCTATTTGAATAAGATATAAGGACTGATGATGTGTAGTTTTACGTGAAATCGATCTCCTATTAAAATTTGTGATTGATTCCTTGCTTATTTCACCTGCGGAGTAAAGTTACTTGAACACAGATATGCACATGTTTGAATCATCGCAAAAAGATGAAAGCAGAGCCCAATCGGCTGATTCCTCTAAAGCCTATAGAAAACCTTCTAAAGCTTTTAATTGTTGCTTTTTTTGTAACTTGCTGTAACTATATCCAATCAAACGTTTGAAGCACTGTACCTTACAAACTATTTTAAATACATGTTTTTAACAGAACCAATCTACTGCATTCTCGTAGAAAATATGAATGATGTGGGTTAGACTATTATATAACAAAAAAACAACGCTAACTCTAAAGAAAAGTATGAAAATAACACTACTTACTAACATGGCCAAGTACTTTTATACAGCAGCACTTCGCTCAAAGACAGCTGACACAACTTAACATTGCCGATCCTTGTGGCAGTATTACCGTGTAAGGCAGTTGGTTTTTGTTTGCAGTGTAAACACACGGAACTTTGACGTGATCGCAGGCATCCAGCAAAAGTATGTTCAAAAAATCAAACAACTGGAAAACCGCTTAACCTTGCTGCATGCAATCACATCTCCGGATACAAAACGCATTCAATGATTTAGCGTGGGCGTACCTTTGCGTGATAGTCAGTAGATTTTTGTGCAATATAGATTTCTTTTGGAATGAATCAAAACCTTACAACTTCTAATGCTGGGAGAACTTTTCTGTTACCGTTACCGAAAATATAAAAAAATTTTCTTCCTCCGCTTTTCACAACAAATTTGTTGATTGCTCAGAAGACCCACAATCCTAGATTAACGTAGCAGTTGTAAAGGGAGCAACTGTGATTTGCCGAATAGAGACGTGAATGTAAATGTTTTGATTTTTCTGAGCTGTTTTCCTTTAGACATTACAAGATCTGCTGTTATGAATCGGAACGCACTAACAAACCTAAGGTAGATCACAGAACTTTAACTCGATTACACGCGTGGTGTAAACAGGAATTCGCAACAGCGCTGTAATGTGAGGTCGCCATTCGAAATTGCATAAAATTGGAAACAAACTTGAAAAGCTGGCTAATGTTTCGACATTACTTTTACAGTTTATGGCCCTGGCTTTCATTTCATCGTGAGCACGCCATATCTTGCGACTTGTAATGCATTATCCTTATATGAATCGCATGCTTCAGCAAGGATGTCATAAAACATAAAACGCATCAGACAGACTTTTGGGGCAGATATATTCATGTATTTAATACGTCGGCTAACTGGCATGCTAAAACTACTTCGCCATGTTAGGAAACAGCATGTGAAGAAAGTTCATACAGTTTATCAACTTAAAGACATGGCATACCAGGGGCGTAACGAGGGGGGAAAATAGACACAATACCCCGGGTGTCAAATCACTATGGGGGCGCCGAATCACTGCTAGGGGCGCCGAAAAGTCCCAAAAATATCACAATACTTTCTTCACCTACAGTACTGTACATTTGCTTCCTAAAGATCTCAGGCTGGAACATGGGGGCGCCAACTTGCTTCATGCCCCGGGCGCCATCTAAAATCGTTACGCCCCTGCATACAGTAAAGATACAGGTACACATTCATGTCCTAAATCTAAATATGTACACGGTCTTCTCAATCCAAATTTTCTTTTTCAACGGTATTAACGTAAAAGGCCTTGTTTTTGCACCAATTTTACAACGTTTGATGCTGTACGTGTGTCTGAAGCTAAATAGAGTAAATTTTGGGTAGAAGTCTCCAAGCTGGTTAAATTAGAAAGTTGAACCATGTGTATTTTTGAGACATTAGAAAGCAAGATTGTCGCGTGAAAGCCATGCAAATCTGTGCTGTGCGGTACTTCGGCTGGGATTAGCTTTGGCTAGAATGACTGACTTAAAAATTCACCAACTCCCGAGTAGCCTACTGTAAATGATCTCAGTTGAGGTGCGATTCAAAACAGTAAATATGTCATAATAGCTGACAAACAAAACAACCTCGGACTTCACTTTCATTGCAAAAGCTATCAAACGACCACTTTAAACTCCGCTTTATCTTCGACCAGTAAACTGCTTTGAGGTCTTTCTGAGTATTTCTGCATCAGGTGACATTATGATTTGGTTTAGCTGTGTGTGTTCCCCAGATTCATGTCCATTGCATAAACTGCACCTTGCCTGATTCATGTAATGCTATTCTTGTGGGCCCCTAATAAGGCCTGGTGCAGCGCAAATAACTTCTTTGGCCCTTCGCTTCATCGATCGTCGTTTTTAAGAGGATCTTGTTCATGGCAAAAATGAAGCCAATCTCGATCTCCGTTACTGTTCCATGACACCCTATTTATATTTAGAAAAATTATATTCAGAAGCCAAGAAATTTGATGCCGTGTCTCAAAACAAACATAGCAACCCGTGTTGAAGGAATCCGAATAGAACAGTATTTTGTGAAACTAATTATTATTTAGCTTTTGTTTTGAGATTGAAACTCGTGCTGACAGCGCACAATGCAGCCAGTGGTATAGGTTGTAGATTGAACACTGCAAAGAGAAGCACGAACTACACTTCTATCTGGGCTGTGAATAGGAAATCGTCTCAGCACCTAAATGCGACCTACTGACTAATGCTTGCCATGACCAATCCGCTACGCGGGCTGCTTCGTATGACAAGCTGTGGGGTAGCGACGATCAAATAACAACCTGTACGATTGTCGTTTGGGTCGCGCTGATCATGTGGTGTTGATTGTCCAGCCAAAGTCCGTTAAACAATCAAGCGCCCAACGGACAACTTTTGTACACCGTAGCAACAAAGCCTTTCGCACTGGCTTGATAAAGTGCTTTCATACAAGCGCTACTTCGTCGCTAATTAGAATTTCAAACTCAAAATCGATAAAACGAAAAACCTTTTGGGAGTTAACTTAGTGCGCGTGAGTGAGTTAGTGGTGACCGCAAGATTGGCAAACCCAATTCTCTTTGTCAGATACGTTTTGAAAAACTTTGCGTCGTCAAGATTAGTTTTCCCTTTTTTGCAGAGTGAACGCATTACTCGCTAGGCTACAGCTCAAAATGCCATTGCGCAGCAAGGTAACAGTTGTCACAAAGTTATGCGGTCCCTAGAACAGATCATGACTCAGGAGCTCACGGGCTGTCACCATCAAAACAAATTTGGAAAACATTACAATGCTTTTTTAGTCAAAGTAACACTATCAACTCAGCTTGTGTCTGCCATGTTTGAAAAACCATTCCCATGAAAGAAGGCTTACCTTCAGAATTTACCAAATGCAGCACAACACACGAACACGGCTTCTGAGGTCGAGATTCCAGCGTTGGTGTATACCGCAACGCGTTAAACGTGAGTCTGGATCATGCGCAACGAAATTTTATTGCATTTTTAGTAACACAATCCTGGCATAAACTGGAGTGATCGCCAAAGTATCAGTATCAGTTTATTTATGAACAAAGCAACTGGTACCAACGTCCAATACCAAAACTAGTACCAATACCTTTGCCAATACCAAAGCGACTGTTGCAAGTGCGGCATCCATTTTTTTCCGGAAGGGGACTGAAGTTACACTACCTTAAAACGAACGTGTTTTTAACGAAAAATCCTTATTCGCTTACTTGCAATAGACTGATAGTTATGATAGTTGAAACAAATTGTATGCGAACTTCACAAAATAGTATATAAGCTACTTGAACTGTGGTACACGAAAAGCGGAAGTGCTACATAGCCTCATAGTGAAAATCACGGCCAAAGAAAACGATACAAACGACATGTTGCAAACATTTCGATAACTCCTGTTATCACCATCAGTGCATTCACTGATGATGATAACAGGAGTTATCGAAACGTTTGCAACATGTCGTTTGTATCGTTTTCTTTGGCCGTGATTTTCGTTATTGTAACTGTTTAATTGAGCCACTCTGATATTCCAGGGGGTGAAGGCTCAGTTTGCAGCTTCCTATGCCTGTAGCTAGAGTTCAGGTGGACACTACTTAAACATTTCACATAAGCAAAATATACTTTTAAGCAGAAATTGTGATGTTGGTCGCAACTATTTTTTTATTTAATCAGCCCAATAGAAACTGACGTAAAAACACACACTCACAAAATAATTCAGTTTTAACATTTCAGCACATTGCAGGAAATGGTAAATTTCATGTAAAAATTTATCTACTTAGGCCCAGAAACGTTTTGCCAGAAAGATGCATGGTACTGACACTGCACAGACATGCCTTTGCAATATAATACAAAGGAATCATTTCTAAAATTGTTACAAAAAATTTTCGTTAAGTTCTCCCTCGTTCTTCTAACGTCTCTAGTTACTTTCTAGGTGCTTCTGAGTTTTGACCAAGTACGAGCAAGCTTGTTACTGTTGCAACCTCTCCGTTGGAGTTGCGTTGAATGTGCGATTCACCACGAACGGGATGTATGGGAAGAATAACACGCGTATTCAAGTGGCGCGAACAAGCAATAATGGAGTGATCATGGCGTGTGATCTCTGCTGATACTAAAACGATTGAACGTAGTGACTAGTGTACGCGCAGAGTGATCAAAGCATGTGAACTCTGTTATTGCTTGCTTCCACAGTGTCAGGCTTTTCGCACTTGCCGCTCGGGCTTTCCGATCGCAACATTACCATGGAAGAATCAACTTCGCAGTCGTTGCCCGCGCGCTTCATAATTACATTTCCCGACACATTTCCTTGTCATACAAGAAACTTCGTGTTGTCAGTCCCGCATAAGTACAGTATTTTGGCTCAAGAGTAAAAGTGAATCATTTAGCATTCGGTGTGACTTGGACTATTACGTCTGCCAACCAGGGCCTACGAAAGGGGCGTGCAAGAGCAGTCCTGTAGGATGTGGGGGTGCAAGAGCGCCAACAAAAGTTTTGATTTGTCAAAAATTCGTGCAAAATTCCTGAAAATCTGGGAAAAATCCCTAAATGTCTAGACAAAATCCGTGAAAATCCGTGCAACAATGGCGCCAAACGGCGTTTGACTTCAAAAAATGGCGTCCAGCGGTTTGCAGAAAAAAGAATGAAGGCCTTTATTTTGGATGTCACACCAGAAATGGTCTTCATAGATTTTTCAGGGAGAGAATTTGTAGGGAAAAGTCGCACATCAACTTTTCGCGCAAGTTTGGGGAAATTCGGACAAAAATCCTTCGCACCCCAAAAAATTTGCTTGCTCCTATACACCTATGTGCAAGAGGTACATCATACCCGGACCCTGTAGGTACTGAGGCCCTGGAAGATGAAAATAAGCGCTCATAGTTTTTCTGAAATAATGCCCAAAATTAGTGGCCGGAATAATAATTAACTTCTTTGTGGATCTTAGCATGACAGCTGATTCTGAATACTATACAACAGGTTTTTTTTAAGGAAAATGTTAGGTATCCGATAAGATCCTGTGGGGACCCGATTTCTCTGATTCTAGGGACCCGATTTTCTTTGGTTCTAGGGAGCCGATGATGATTTTCTCTGATTCTAGGGTCCCGATTTTCAATTCTAGGGACCCGAATCGGGTTTGCATAACCCTGCTATACAAACAAGCTATGCAAGTTTTAACAAGGGTCTGAGAAACTAGGGGAGCCCGGTTTCAGTCTTCGTACCCCCAGGTAAAATTTTTCTCGGAGGCCCAGCTGCCAACAATTCGTGTGTGCCTGCTTGTTTTAAGTGTTTTTTGCTTGACCTTTTGCTGCTGTCAGCTTGTTTACAAGTTAAATTTTGTGATAGCATGCTTCAGTGAATTTCTATAGTTTGTTATCTTAAATCCATGGTAATCTTGACTTACCAGTCAACTTTCTTTGACTTACTTGACTTACAAGTAAAAGAATAAAAACACCGGAAAAATGTATTTGCCACTTTGGTGTTAATCCTGAACAACTACATTTGAACAAGTTCGCTGTGTGTTCGACTGAAAACCTATACCTGCTTCACAACACTGAAATAAAGCTTGATTTTTTCCACGTTGCTGAAAAAGTTCCAGATTTTTGCTTCTCGCAGTAAAAACTTGCTCGCTTTCGTCATTTTTCTGGGAAGCACACAGAATTTCTTTTTGTTTCAGTAAACGTTGAACGTTAAAAAGAAACACATCCACTCAGCTACTGGCCACTGCAACAGTAACCATCAGGAAGTGTTGACCTGGTCGCGGTCGCACAGACAAATTTCTCTGTAAGGCTGAAAACCTCATTGCTGCTCGCGGCAGTTTGCTGCGCTTGAGCAAGCGCGAAGTTTTGGTGTTAACTGGTGATCTGTAGTGCATGAGTGATTTTGAAAACCAAAAGTTATAATTCCCTCGTGTTACATGGTACAGTATGTGGCTCACAGAAAGCAAGGAGGTTGTCAGGTGTTGCTCGTCAAGCGTTTGTAATCCGCAGAAGCAATGACGTCGAGGGTCATTTTCCACAATTGAACTACTGAGCAATAAGCTATAGCCAGTAGTAGGCTGCCTCATGCTGCATTTCAGGAAATAAGCGGTTGTCTGTCTCACCCACAAAATACTCGTATATGCTTTTCACATCCGGTGCATACCGCACAAGAAGAATGCACTTTAACGTCTTCTATAGGTTTGCATTTTACATTGCATGAAAGTCCGCCTGATCTTTCCCTACCACACATTCAAAGCTGTTTAAAAGAATCAAACGAAATCGGCTCATTTATTTTTCACACCCCCTTTTAATCTCGGAAGGGTCGCGGGGGACAGCAGCCTTAGGAGGTCTCGAAATATGTCACGGTTTTCAGCAACCTTTCACAACTCCGCTGGCTGCACACCAAGACGGGTCCAATCAAGGTCGGTGATATAATCACGCTACCTTATCGAAGGTCGATCTCAAGGCTGCTTTCCCGTGCCCGTGGCAAAGAGAACGTGCCTTGCTAGTCTTTCGTGGGGCATTCTGCTCACCTGACCCAACCACTGCACCTGGCATTTCTCAATTAGGAGAACTGGCTTTACATTCACGGTCTAACGAATTTCAAAGTTGCGCGCTTCGTCGCCAAGTGTCACAACGTAGATTTTTCACAATAACCAATCTCTGCCGCTTGTTGGGATTGCACCATTTTCAGGGGCGTAACGAAATTAGACGGCGCCCGGGGCAATGAGCAAGTTTGGCGCCCCCACGTTCGAACCTGAGGTCTTTCGGAAGCAAACGTACTGTATTGAAGAAAGTGTTTGTGACATTTTTGAAACTTTTCGGGGCCCAATGCAGTGATTCGGCGCACCCCGCAGTGATTCGGCGCCCGGGGAATTGTGTCCCCTTTGTACCCCTCGTTACGCTCCTGACTCTTTTGGTCATTACCCAAGATTCTTGACCACAGGTGAGGATCGGAGCAAAGACCGGTTTAAGAACTGACAGTATTGCAGTGGTTGAAGGTTTCCAAGCTCACGTAATAGTCGGCGCTTTACCAAACCGTATGTCAATCTCCCTGTTCCGCCTTCCTTCACTCGTGAATACTACGCGAGGCACTTGAACGTCTCGACCTACTGTGGTTTATTTCTGCTTAGTCATGGGCGTAGGCAAGGGGGGAAGGTTGGGGTTAAACCCTCCCCTTGAGCTTGATATTTTACAAAACTTTCTTACCTGCGCAAAGGACATTGTTTTCGCATACTTTTTGCTTGTTAATTTGTCGACGTAACGCAAATACCATGTAATGAATTCGCATGCAAATTTCAAGGAACATTGCAAATGGGCCAAAAAGTAATAATTAGTTTTCGGGGGGAATCTCCGTTATCGTCTGCGTCCAGAAACCATCTCACCACTTTCTGCAGACCTTTCATCCACTACGCATCTTTAAGATTGTGCTCCGCGGTAGTTCACTTTATCCGAAACAATTGTCTTTATTTTGTCTGCGATGGCTGATCAGCGAAAGCGCTGACCGCACTGGCTACATTACCAGTTTCTCTAGCATGATAAAACTGTTGCACGAGCTCAAAAACCGCAGTTGTTAACACAGAAGCATTCATGCATTTGATAATGTCTCAGCAGGGAAAAACGAAAACTAAACGTTTGCTGGACTTCCAGGCCCGTAACCAGCTTGGAACACCAAGAATAAGAAGAGTTTTTTAAGAGCGGGACGAATTTTTTAAACTATGTCCAATAATTTCAAAATACGTCCAACACATTTTTCCTGGGGAGGCGAAAATTTTTCTGGGGGAGGCTTCGCCCCCCTGGTTACGGGCTTGTGGACTTCTATACATCACAAAAAAACAAACGCTTTCTTGCGCTCTTTATACGCATTCTCAATTCTTGTGTAGTTTAGCAAAATTAGATCTTGTAAACCAGGGTGTGCGCCAGCCTGTCCAGCCGCACACCTTCAATGCTCAACTGCTCGTATTTGACGAGACCTTAGCGCAGTCTGATTTTGCAGTTGTAAACTGCTTTGACGTGGTGATGAGTGTATTTCACTCCCTGTTTTAACCCGCAGCCTGATATTTTTGCAGTTATGAACTGCTGTCATAGTGTTGAGTTTGTTTTTCTCCGATAGCCTAACTTGGAGCGCTGATAGTTTATATTCAGTACAATGACACATAAAATAAGGGGAGTGGATGTAGAAAAATATGCATATTATGTCAACAAACTTCGCCAAAACGTTGGCTTGGAAACATGGAAATGACGTCAATTAGTGACGTCACAAACAGCGCACACCAAATACAAATGACCACCACGTGACTCTCAACCAAAACTCCCTCAATGAAAATTTTCTGCGTACGCCACTGCTGCTTACACTTAGCATACGCTGACCTTTTTGAAGAGGTATAATACCGTGGTGTTTTAGTGCTCATTTTCATTCCGGTTTGATCGTACGCAAGTGAAAACCGACCGAGTGCATGCTGTCGGCCCCATTCAGAGGATGCAAGCTGTACAGAATCGTCTGCCAAAAACAAACAGTTGACACTACAGCCCCCAACAGTTATACCCTCGCCGACTCGGTTGTGATTGTCTTTCCAGTTCATATAAGATTATGGAGAGGAGTGGTGAAAGCACACACTCTTGTTGCAGTCCAACACTCACGGTGAATGGTTGTGATCTAACTCCGCGTCCGACGGAGACACAAACGTCTGAACAGGAGTAGAGCGTAATGACAGCCAGAAACATCGTACTCCAGTTAGTGGGTGTGAAAAATAAACACTCCTCCAATGTGGTCTGTAATGCTATGTCTAGGACGAAAACCTCACTGGACATCCTTTAGCTTTGATTCATTTATTTTGCAGCATATTTTTTCTCAAGGCACTTGTCATATACCTATGTTTCCTGGAAGGCTAAGGAGAAGAATGCTTCGGTATTTGTTGCAGCGCTTTTTGTCCCCTTTTTGCGTGTGGGGACGATCACCCCAGTTTGCCAATCTTTCGGTGCCCTTCGAGAACACCTTGCCGCTTGACGCACACGAGTTAGTCAAAGAAGTTCATTAATCACGGTTTTAATCACTTCAGGTCGGATTTCATCACAACATGGAGTCTTACCAGCTTTTAGTATTTTGACAGCTAGGAAGAACTCGGCTGTTGTGATGGTATTTTCCTCCCACGACTGCACATGCTGTGTGTCTGATGGTATGTGAAGCGTGTGCAGCCCGGTTGTGTTCGCACACCTTCAGTGTGGGCTTGAACCCAGAAACCTCGATGGCGCTAATTTAGGCAGTTGCTGGCTTAAAATTGAAATATTCTCTCCAATCCACCTGCGAAGCATGGCCACCTCATTGCTGAATAAAACACCGCTTTGACCTTCGGTGGATCAGCAGTGTAGGATCGTTTGCCGCAAAGACGCCTATAATTTGCCAGATGACTTTGTTGGCTTGCTAGCAATCGGAATCTAGTTTATATCCGAAATTTTCCCAAGACTGCATTTTGAACTTTTTTACGATACATGAGCTGCGTAGCCTACTTTTGTGCCTCAGCGTACTGCGTATGCAAATACAGTAGAATTCAACTTCGTTCTGAAGCTAGACCTTGTAAGCTACTTCCTTGCTCGGATAGAATCTTTTACCTGGCGATTCCATCAAGTGGTTACTTTTTGCCATCTGTTGCCACACAAAGTCGTTTCTATCCACCTACCCAAGAAGCTGGTGAAGCTACAACTGCTTTGAACAAAAGCCATTCTTCTTTTACTGTAGGTCTGATGCGAATTCTGGGTACTGTCGAAAAAAGAACGATACCCTGTATAAGAATGTCTTCTTTAGTTCTTGTTCACCAGGCCCTCCCCACATTATTCGCCAGGACCTCTTGATCTTGCGCGCACGTGCAAGCCCTGTTGAGTTTTCCATGTGCATGTCGCAGACAACCAGTGGTGATCCGTCGACTGTTGTCCACCCTTGTGATACAAAGTTTGGAAGAAGTCAGCCTAAACGATGTAAAAATCTTTGGTTGACCGTGGCGTTGACCCAGTGAATCTCTGTACCAGGTGTAGGCTACTTGTATTTCTCTGTGTTGGAAGAGAGGTTTATAATGCACAGTGCGGTTGTTGCAGTGCAGTTGCAGAGTCTCCCTTTGCTATTCAAATTAGCATCACGATGTTGATCAATAACGCCCTTCTACACCACACCGTCGTTTTCGTCGTGTACATTGAAGTTTTCCAAAAGAATCATGGATTTGTAAGTCCAACTCAACGGTGTTGGAACCAGAGCACTTAGTCCGGGCGCAAACAACATCAGGCTAAAGAATATCGTATAGACATCGTCACTGGCTAACATTTCTCAACTCTTTTTTGAGTATTGGCAAGTGGGCTCCCTTCAGCTAAGTTTTTTCACCCTGGCTCAAACTTCTACAGTGATGCCACTGATCACAGAGGTACAAAATACTGATGGGACCCGATTTTTACCCTTTCCCCAACTTTCTGCATCTCGAGACTCAGGCATCAACATGTACTACATTGTATTGTATTGAGTAACGTCGTCGCTCCCACACGCAAGTCGCTTGAATTTAAGCATGCATCGCAGTAACATGAAATACGCAAATACATGAAGGAAGACGAGGATACATACATCGCGGTAGTAGAGACTATACGTTTGATGG
>Ga0210059_1014319_pt1 | contig 11742 bp, 8 predicted proteins | sample Ectturendosymbi2_FD_188042 | JGI IMG/M metagenome (GOLD analysis project Ga0210059, IMG submission 188042) | Ecteinascidia turbinata endosymbiont from Florida, USA - Sample 2 (SPAdes) (version 2) | ecosystem: Host-associated > Tunicates > Ascidians > Unclassified | place: Key West, Florida... | reverse complement strand
GCAAGTTGTATAGAGCTCTGCAACCAAAATTATATGCCACCCGCAATCTCTGCATGCATGACTTCCTGAAATTACACCATAATTGAGATGCATACATGGGCGTACAAAAGGAACGAAAAAGTACGTATACCACGAGAAATCTAAAACTATACGTTGTGCCAAAACGACAGTCATTCCGATTTGGCTGATTGGTTAATACAATCAGGAAATCTTATAATCTCTTCATGACAAATATCTAACAGTCATCAACGTGTTAAGTCTGTCCAACTACAAAGGTAAGGCGAGCTTGTGAACAGAAATTTTTGTTCTACGGTCTTCGTAAATTAATTTCTCCCATCCAGGGTATATGTGAAATATAGATAGAACACATTTGTTCCAGTCTACCCACATTGTGAGTACCATCAATAAAGTATATCACTTGTCAACTTCGAACAGATTCCAGTGAATCAATTGATTTCACAATTTGTTTTCTTAAACGTTTTGGCATTTCATATCAGAAATGGCCTGTTTTTAGAGGGTTTAGCATTCGTCGTAAAGACTTGGCCATTCTAGATACGGTCACTGGTAAACAGAATTATTTCCAAATATGCTCGGAACGCATAAGGTAAGATGAGATCATGAAAGATCGCATCCCGAAGTTTTTACATCAAATTCGCTGGTCAGAATTTTTTTGATCAAAATCATTGTCAACGAATGTAACCTTCTGATAAGGTCTGACTGGTGAGCATTTGCAAAAGAGTCACTTCTGTAGTTATGTTCGTGAGCATTTAGCGCAAATTCAATAATTTCTAATTTAGACTACACTTGAAGATGTTGACCAAATTTTGGTCGCTGAATGTCTCAAAATTCATTCTTTTTCTGGATCTGAATTCAAGGGTCATACTATTTTTAGTTCCTTTTTGGATCGTAACAGGGGTCATAAGATTATTTTTAGTCCAGGTTGTCTAAATTTCATGGAATTAATTATTCTACAGGGGACTTTTTAGGTGTCATTTATTAATCGTTAATTACAAAAGGGTCGGAACAAGCAGCAAATTAGCTTTTCTATGATCAAAATCAAGCTAAGGACGTTTGGGATAGTAATGAACGTTGAGTTCAGCTCTAGTGTTGTAGACGTAATTATTTCCTTGAGAGGACAAAATATAACAATATGACCGATCTTACCACCTCTAAAACATGGAATTTAAAAAGATTTCTTGGCAGTGGGGTTCCCTTTAAACGTCGGGTTCCCATGCATATTTTCGAACAATGCATTGGTCACTGCTGTTCTGTTCGTCAACTATGTTTTTTTTCAGAATTCATAGTCTGTTTGAAAGGTAAGGGATCAATCTTATGGTGTAATATTTTTGAAAATCGCTTAATGAGCGAGCAGAGGCCATTCAACTTTTTATACATTAGGCGGCTGTTTTTCGGTATTTCGTTCATCTTATTCATGATATTATCAAGTGAGTGGAATTATAAAAGGGTCAAGTTCGTTATGTATATACAAAAATAAATGAAAAGCTACGTCTAAAACACAATGCACAAACACATTTAAACCTTTTTACATTAATTTCTTGGCCTATCCTTCTAGGGTTAGGTGTTTCTTCTTCCATTTTGTCATACCAGTCTTAAACAAAGGTTTGGAGATCAGCACTCATTTTTCTATATAAGCCTATTTTATCCTGAAACAGGGAAAACATCGCTACGTCGTCATCTAGTATTCTATTCTGGTCTTCTGTGATTTTTGATCCATCTTATCCCGTAATCTGCGTTCATTATTTCCCCCACGGGTTAAGTGTAGTTATTTGCAAAAATTTTTCAAAAAGATAGCAAAAAGTAATTGAAAATTTTTCAAAAGGATAGAAATGGATTGCGCCCCGATCTTTTGGCAAGAAGATTTCTGAGCATGACCAAAGAAATCTCCATGCCTGGTCCCACGGCAAGGGCGAGTGACGAATTCGCCAATGTCGCCAGGCCATTTGCAGATCAGAAGGCATTGCCATTGTTTTCTAGTGTTCCTGCAGTCTTGTTGTCATGAGGTCTCTGATATTTTTCATCGCTAAGGTTAGTGCGGCGTTGCATCAATCGGGTAACTATCTGACAATCATGTTTTGGTGGTTTATTAGTGGTGTTCTAGTCACCTTTCGTATCCAGTTAAATATCTCAATTATCAGTTTGCATTTATAGTCATGATTATTAAAAGGTTATCGGTCGCCCTGCAGCAAGTATCTATCCCAGTTTTTCGTTACAATAAATAACACGGTGCTTGGTTGAGATAGGAGTGACAAAGCCGGCGGAACAAAGAAGGGTGACACTACAGTCTTGCATGGCGCCAGTGCAAGAACTGCAAGAAGGCCGAAAATCCTAAGGGCTACCTTTACATTAGGCATCCTAGGTATGACATCCACGGACGTCATAGGAATCGGCAGGTTATCGTAGTCAATGAGTTAAAATTTATAACCATAGTTCTTCACAGCCACGGGACATCAATAATCGTACGTCGGACTAAAGCGTCTATCACCTCCTTCCGTTCAACCGCCTATTGTCATCCTCAACTATTCACTCTTATAGTTAACATGGTGGAACTTCATTTCAACTCTAAAAAATTTCACATAATGGTTCTTCTCTGCGCAGTTGCTCATACCATGTCTTATCGTGTTATAGTATAATTTGAGTGAATATAAAATGAAAATCGTTAGTCTCCTCGTGACTCAGGAATAAACTCCTTATCCCAGTCCTCCTCAAGTCTCCACCCCGACCACTGAGTGGAGACAATCGGGTCAGGATTCAGAAGAAGACTGACCATAAGGGCCAAACCAACTGTAGTTATAAGCAGAAGGTAAGTTTTATCTTATCTCATAATAGAGATCTAAGTATCCTGTACGAGCAAGATACTCATTTTGCATCATCTGATAAGATGGAAATTTCCAGAGTCAGAGGAGCGTGAGCTTATGAATATTAATATAGAATTATAGCACCTAGCTCACCTCATCTATCTCGGGCTTCAATATTTTTCTCTGGCATCACAGTAATAAGATCGGAACATATACAACAAAATACTCGTATCAAACTTTCTGGGACAGACTCTGCTCGAGGCTTTTATATAATTTCAAGCATAAATTATTTTGTCTCAAACGCATAATTATTATTTACTCTCAAACACACATAAGGCACAAAATCATTATAATTATTGGGTGACTGGATCCTCCTATTAACATTTCTTCTTTGACAATCAATTACACTCTAGTTGCTTTATCATTCCATTGCTATGCATCCTACACTTATTATGAAATAACATTCAATTATTTTTCTTTCTACACTTACTGTGAAATGTGAATACATTTCCCCTTCTCTCTATATCAACGAGGACAAAAACTCCACCGGACGTTCCAAAGTTTGGACGATCATGGAATATCAATTTGAAATAGATTTATAAAAATGGGTTTTCCGCCAAATGTAATTCGCAAACCAAATATGGGTGTTTTAAACAGGGCAGCGTGTTCGGGCGTCCTAGCGAGACTTGCAGCGGTAGGGGTTTCAAAGAACCCATTCAGTCATTAAGGTCGCTAGGTCAGATGTTCGTTTCGTTACCGCAGCGGCTTATCACTTTACCTATAAGCAAAGGTATTGCATACAGTCCTAGAATATCCTGAAAAATAAAAAAACGATGAATAAAAGCATAGCTTAACGATCAATGTCATCTTTTAGCTAAAAATTTTCTGATAACAAGGTCTTATTCGTTGTTGCGAGCATAGGATCCCAACGAATTCAATTTAAATCAAACCTTTTCTTCAAACTATTACGGAGGTAACGTTGCTACATATAATTTTTCCTTGAGCAGAGAAGAAATCCAGAAAAGGTTGTAATACGGCACTACAAATATTCTACGGGATATGGAGATTAGTTTCAGTTAAATTTGTATGCAAAAATAAATATATCCATAAGAAATAGAACATTGGTTCCATCATTCCTGGTATACTTACTGCAAAGGGGTTCACGGCCACACTGCGATGTCAATGTCGGCCAGGGCAATTATCGTTTATCAAAGGCAAAATCGAAAAGAGTGCGCACATTATCACCAAAACGTTGTGAAGTAATCCCAAGTGTAGGTTATAATCATCGAAAAGATAACACAAAAATCTGTGGTGTTTGTCACATGTTCAACAGGTCTGGCAATAGCAAAAATCATATAAATGAACGGTTACAAGTTAGCATTCTTATAAGTTTACAGAATTCTACCCTTCCCGGAAAGTGGTAGCAAAATAGGGTTTTAACATTAAGTACTTTTATATCGGAAACACGGCAGAATGGGTGGTTGCCACAAGTCCAGATTTAATTCAGAATACGTATGATACTTCGGCTTACTTACATAGCACTGAGACATTATTTATTTTAAGGTGGTCACAAGGAAGCTCAATAAAGGAAATATCACTCGTGATATATGCAAACAATTATTGCTGTATCGTGCAAGGGTCTGAACCAAAACACTTTGAAACTCAATCAACTCTTCAGGTGCAAACTTGGATGAGGGACGACAAGAAAATAAAACAGCTCATCAGTCAACTAGCCAAAATTACTGTCCCTGCAATACAGCAGGAGAATGTAGAACTACACTTTATGCAACAAACGTTTAAATCAATCAAAAACTGGAACCATTTACAACTAAGATGTGAGATGGAATGATTAACCATCACTCGGGACTTTCTCAAAGAAGTTCAAAACATGCGCTCTAGACAGAAATTGCAGCCAATCATGACACTTATACGATTTCATAGGGAAGCTAAAAATATGGCCTTGGTGAAACTTTAAAAGCCATCGAAGAAACAAATTATGACCCACAGGAGCAATTCTTTCAATGGAATACAATGAATGAAAAATCGTCAAAGAGGCGAAAAATGACATTGCTGCTGACGTCATAGACTTAGCAACTCGGGAAGCCCAGTCCAAGGTCCAGTTAACAGTCAGCGAAATAGCGGAAAAGCAATTTCTGTCACCTCTGGTGAAAGAAATCCTGAGAAGTCATATGCCCAGTGCATCTTATTTAAAGAATGTTGAGATGAACATTGCGGAAATGTTGCAAAAAATACTCGAAATCGGGAGAGGTGATCTCTTATTCAGTCAGAGGTAATCGACAAAATCTGCAATGTGATACCTATGAAGAACGAGGACGTGTCTTATAGAGTTCCTGGATATTGAAGGTTTTCTTTCTTTATTTTTAAAGGTTAATTTAATGAAAGTGGGTTTCAAGGAGCAGGTGAAAAGCAGTATATCAAAGAGTAATAGGGGCCAAGGCCATGTTTTGTTTCCTTCTGCCTAGTACTTCTCCATCCGACAATGATTATTGAAATTCTAGAATTCAAAAACCTAAGACCTGAAACTCGCATTGGCATTCTGAAATCTAAGGCAAAGTATGGCTGTGGGGGGAGGTGATGCAGGATTGCATCATCAGAGGGATTTCCAACTACATTAACCGAGCCGTTTGAGCATAAGGCACCAGTCAAATCTACCAATATGATGAGAAGAGTAGCATCAGTGGATTGCCTCATAGAAAATGCGTTTTACAACGAGACGATTCTGGCGCTTTGGGGTCTGGACCCTCGTTTTGCACTAGAACAAGCAAGGGCCATTTTTGATGCTAGTCGAGCGCCACTTCCACCAGCCAATGCTGCATTTCGGCTGGTGTGGTTTCTGGGAAAAAGACGACCATACCACACCCGGTCCTACATTCGATTCAATTTTCCGCCTCCAGAGCCACTCCGCGATGACAACGCATGGGATCGCCCCAGACTGATTGAAGACCTGGCGGTGTCTGGAGGGTACTTCATAGAAACGGAACCTGCCATCGTCAAGTTTTGGGACCTATGACGTCCTCTTTCTTGTGTTTGTTTCTTTTTAAGTTAGTTTCTCGTTTTTTAAAACGTCTGTTGGTTTCTGTTCTTATAATCCTTTTCTTCTTTCGTGTTCATTAAAATGTTCTTTCATAAAACGACCATCAATGTGATACAAAATAAGAATGTAATGTGTCTTAATGTGTAGATTTTTCTTCATGGATAGCTTCTAATAAGAAAACAATTACTAGATATGTATTTTAAAGATATGAAAACTTGGTGGCCAACTGCTATCAATGTAGCCAAAGAACCACGCTAATTAAGATCGGCCATCATTGATAACGAATAAAGTTGCAAACTACGAGTGTTTTTAAAACAAAGGCAAATGTTAGTTCTACCCCTTTTGTACATGAGGAAAACGTCCAGGTTTTATAAGCCAGATGTAAGAGCGGCACAACATACAATCTGGGACAACTGTCAGGCCACCAAGACCAGTGCCATAAGAGGATATGGGGTTAGTGCAAGGCTAAGAGGTCACTTTCCCATTTCATATCGTGATTATAAGGAATAAGGGGGTGACAGTGATTAAGAGGTTTGGAGCGAGGCGACGATCTACCCAAAATGTTGACCACAAGTATTTCCATGTTGCTTCTCTAGGCGAACCGTAAAATTATGTGTGCAAGTGTCTTATTTGCGTGTGACGTCTATTTTAAAATTACTGATTTCTGTAAAATAGATTAATGTTTAAACAATTTCATCAAATGCCATATAAATACAACCATTGAGGGGTTTCAACCTATATTTTTATTTTGATAATAAATTACTTTGCCAACATTCCAGTGTACTTTAAAGATAAAGTTACAATCTCCTTTGGTTATATGGTCTATGTAATATCTTAAGGAAGTTCATCGCTACTGCGTGTCTTTGCTTGCGAAAAGACGTTTTCTGTGTGAAGGATCCTTTTTGTCTTGTGATGAACAGAAACCAAGGCAAATAATGTTTCTGCTTTAAGTTCAAGACGTTCAATAATGTTAGGAATGACTTATTAAAGAAGAGTCACGGTGGAAGGAAACTGTTGACATCTGAAGCTAATATTATTTTTCTATGCTTATGCAGGATGCATGCAGGATAAGTGAGGCAAATCATGCCAATTTGATGTAAAACGACATCAACAAATGATCGTCTTTACTTCCCAGGGGGAATAATAAACGAGAGTCACAAGTTTTCTTCTTTGACAAATATTCCCGAGGTTTTTCTGCAAGTACGACTGTTACACCAACTTGAATCTTGTTGGTAAGTTGCCGGTAGTCTCCAAAAGAAGGGTACCTCTCTTTAGAAAATTATACAATTTAATGCTTGAATAGCGGACCATACCATCTGTACGCTCAGGTTCTTTCAGGGGTTGAGGTGCCACAATGAAATAACAGTCTACCGCCTCTTGATTGAAACCAGGTGAAACTTCTTGAACAATGCCAAGGTTCCTTCTGGTGAGGTCTTAGCTCGGGATGATATGTAAGATAGTTGGCAATCTTTCGTTGTAGATCTTCCTTGGTGGGTATCTTAAAACCTTTGAATCTGGGTAGTAAAACAACTCAATTCTTCTACCATTCATGTTCGATGAGACAGTCTATTTGGAGAAGACACGCTTTCGTCCCAATTTCTATCCTGCAGATTCTTCACACACTTTTCTAGAAACTTATTTATCCTTAAAACACAACTAAAGTTCCTAGACTGTTTTTTCCTAGAAAAGAAAGAAACGATGAACAAAATTCGAAATTGAAAATACGCTAAGAAAAACATCCAAAAAATCCGAATTTTAATCGTGAAAGTTGATAGGAACGAAGGTGGACCATGTTTCTTCTAATTAATATCTCTCTGAGACCTTACGGAACACCAAAGGCACGTTTTAAAAATACAATTTTCGCATCTTCATAAATTCCATCGCTGTAATTACCCAAAGTGTAACTCTCATTTCCAAGTGACTAGAGACAACATTATACACAATCCTTGCTTCCTGGATACTCAGGATGAGCAGCATAGTCTTATAAAGGCCGTTCCAACGATAAAGCTTTACGGAAAAATAGAAAATAAAGAATGTAATAATAAAAGAACCTTAATTAATTCTTCCTAGCGATCTAAAGTATTCTTCAAACCGTCTGGAAGATTTCTTATTATACCAGAGCTTTTACCAACAAATTTGAACAATTTGCGAAATTCCGCAAGTGTCAATAACATATAGGAGCAACTGTCCAGTCACCAGGATTCATAAAAATCACATGTTTGTTCATAAGTCAAGTAAAATCTCCGCCAACGCATAACTGTCTTCCTGAATTGGCCTGTTGAAGAGAACTTCCCAAATCATCTCTATTTGCCATTGCCAGTGTTTCCGATTTATCAAAAACAACAGTGGTCTATATTTTTGGAGATTCTTTTAAAATTTCCCAAATAATCGTTCTTTGAAGGTATAGAATAATATTGGATCTTCCTCAAAGACCGTACAATCCAGCCCCAAGGTTTGTAGTTTGTCTTGCAAAATTCCCACTGGGCTTCGAGACCAATTGAACTGAGCAGACTTAATCATAGAAAGGGCCTGAAATACTCGAATGTCTCTTCTTTTAACTTCTTCACTATCAATAAAGAGTGGTGCCATGTCTTGGTATTTTCCATAGTTTGCTCCCTTTCTCTCAAACTCATGTTGGGTTGCTCACTTACATTTCTTGCCATTGTAATAACGCTTCTATTTCACCTAGGTTTCTAGAACACAAGTACAACACTGACTTTCCCCTGTTATCTCATTCGTTACTCAATTTCTTTTTCTGCTTAAATTATATATGGCTCAGGAGGACGATATACCTATACAGCGACAATACACAATTAACGCCCTCTGCCATTGTCTCTTCTCCTTATTTTTTACTTAGTCAGATCGGTTGGTAGATCAGTAACGACTAATACTTAGGAATTCAAGAGATAGCCAATGTGATGCAAACGATTTTTCCAGTAAATGAACCTGTTATATTCCGTCTCACACTTTAATACGGCCATCTTTAGCTGAACACAAAATATCTAAGTACCACCGCAGAAATGGTGCTGTGACCAGTGCTGTGACAAAATGGTGCTGTGACCAGGAGTTTCAATGAATGAAATCCGCGTATTCATACTTTACATTTTGGCTAGCACAGTTTTTTTGAAAACTTTGTGGACAGTCAGTATCCAACCAGACAGTCGGAGTCAACACAACACCATCAGAAACATCAACACCTTTAGCGATCAGGCTTTCTATATAATTTTCAGTAGCTTTTACTGACATTTTAATTGTGACTGACTCAAATTACTCTAAAAAAAATTTTTATTGTTTACCGTGACGCCTTCTACCAATGTTACCCTTATGTTAAAGTCCTGTCAGCACAATTAATTGACCAAGTTTCTTAATAGGTTAAAGCTTACAAATAAGGTTTACGGACACCAACGTTCTTATAAAATTCTTCTATCTGTTTGGGTGTTGGATGAAACTCTGATTGAATAACTTCATGTTCTAGCAGATGCAGCATATCTGGACCTGCTTTATTTTGGCCAGTTGTACTCGGTCCCTTTATAGCCGTTTCGTAATCATATTCGTCATTAGGTTGGGGAGTTAAGATTGCTTTCTGCACCTCTTCATAAGTTTGGTCATCTGTGGGTCTTTGCTTTATCATGATCCACATTGTATTGTCTTGCCAACTGAAATGGGCAGGAACAAGAAGGGTTAACAAAGGGTGATATCGTTTGTTCAAACGGCGATATAATTGTCTGCGATAAATTTCAAATAATTCTGGATTGGTCTTCAAGTAATCTAAATCTAAATCAATAGTTTTCAATGCTTCGCTCAGCACTACTTCTGGGTCTTGCATCCAATTAAAGCGCAGGTTACGAAGAACATGAAAGCACTTTCCTTGTGCATTAGTCATTTTTATCGTCTACCTACGGCGTTATCTTTAAGCCTTAGAATTACTGAAAAGAACAATGATAGTTTCACGAACATAAGACAACAACCGTAAAAAGAAGAGGTTAACAGAGCATTTGATATACATTCGTTACGTAGGTGAACAAGCTCAAACCATAGCTCAACTCATAACCCAAACAGAAAACTATAAATGACTATTTTTAAACCTTAAAACATTTTAAGAAATACATGATGTGGTTACAATCATTCTTATCAATCCTTGCAACTTCTTCACCCTACAACACGGTTTCTAGCAACGTATATCACTCTTCTCTTAGTCTTCTATTAAATAGTACCTCCCAAATAATACCAAGTTGCCAATGAAAATCATCTTTATTCACTGTTTCGATAAATGTGCGATATTTATGGAGCTCATTTACTTGAAATTTTCTGCTTAGGGCGCTTTTTAAGTTTATTAAACAAAATAGGCTCTCCTTTAAAAACATTTAACTGTAATCCTACCACCTCCAACTTTTCTTTCTATACTGTGATAGGGCTTTTTTCCACGTAAGCCTTATCTTTTGTAACACTACCAGCGCTTTGGGTGTCCTGTTTCCTTTTTCTAAGACCCTTAGGTAAGTTACTGGTAGGATTAATATCCTTTAATTGTTTCGATCTTGATTTAATAACAGGCTTTTCGACGGTTTTTCTAGGAATGAGTCTTTTTCTAAATGGTGGTATTGTTATGGCCCTTTTTATCCCCTCAAAGCTTTGTTCATTCTTCAGCTTACCTTTCAACATGTACCACATAATTTTTATTTGGCAAAAAATTTTGCTGGAACTATCAAATCTAGTAATCCGTAATATCGTTTGTTTAGCCTTCTGTACAGCTGTTTTCGAAATATCTCAAATAATCCAGGATCCTTTTTAAACCAATAGTTTGTAGTTTTTTATCTAACACTACTTCTGGATTTTGAATTCAATTAAAACGTAAATATCGTATTGCCCTAAAGCATTTATTATGTACCTCTGTCGGCATTTTTGCTGCTTATTCGCTACCTCATACACCTATAACAATCTGAAAAATAAATCAGAGATTCGCAAACTTACCACTTGTTTCCATACTATCATAAACTTTTCTAATAGGTGTCTATTCTAGTGACTTTATACTCCGTTTGCAAGTCACGCTTATACTGTATCAAATTTCAGCATGCAAGACTCTGTTCTGCCTAACTTTCCTAGCTTCTGTGCTGACTCACACCTTCCAGGGTGTAGTAGGTTACTAAGTAAAGACACGAAAAGTATTTTGAGTGGCTTCATTCCCACTTCCATGAAAATAAAAATCCGAACGCAATGGTACCATTTTTATGTGGCAGTTCCCTTCTAAAGAAGAAGAACAGCACACGTTTAGAACAACTCTGCGAGAGCACTGACAAATTTTGGTCGGAGTGTTCAAGGCACGCCCAAGTTGATAACTTAAGAAACTTAGACCCGCCTATTACGTTCGACTTCACGCTCAGTTTTGCTTTCAGACGAATTTGTATTCACTCATGGTTGTATTATTATAGCTTTAAGCACTGCGAGGTTACGAGAATGTATTCCGAAACAACAGGGGTCATACATGCATCAAAATGCGTAATCAACGTTACTGTCAACAACTGGGGTAAATGCGAATTCAATTCTTTTCATGGAGGAGAGAGCAACCCAAATTGTCAACCACATCATGGCCACTAAACCATGAATCTCTACTGGGTAATGGGATCACTTGATATACCCAATCAGACTAAACCTGATTACTATTTCCACGGTCGAGTTTAGCTGCTAAGCCTGGTATGCCCACGACTGACTGACTCAAGCGTAGCAATTCCGCTTCTGAGGTCAACACAATGTATCGTACATAGGTCACGTGACCACATCTCGAATCGTACACGGTGCAATAGCGACACTAGAGATCACGTACGTTCTGCACTCTTACGGCAAATCCGAAATAGGAGTCGCACATCAATGTTTATA
>Ga0210059_1014316_pt1 | contig 11743 bp, 6 predicted proteins | sample Ectturendosymbi2_FD_188042 | JGI IMG/M metagenome (GOLD analysis project Ga0210059, IMG submission 188042) | Ecteinascidia turbinata endosymbiont from Florida, USA - Sample 2 (SPAdes) (version 2) | ecosystem: Host-associated > Tunicates > Ascidians > Unclassified | place: Key West, Florida... | reverse complement strand
ACAAACGAAAATTCGCGCCATCGTCTTGGTGCAAGGTATGAGCGTTACATGAGCGGAGCGAAATGGTGAGAAAAGAGTGATTTAGCACGGGAACAGCGTGGTACGTAACAACCAGGTGGGATGGAACAATTGCACAGTCACGTGATCGGACAAGCCGATCGACTTACGAAAAGACATTTGAGCTGACACAAGTAAACAACGTACAATTGGTTTACTGTCACTGCTTTCTGACAGCAGTGGTAAGCGAACGTGGTAAATGCACGTGTTGGCCGTTTCAAGACAACCGATGCCAAGACAAGTTGGCTTGGAAAGATAGAAGTTTAGATATATCAGTAAAGTCAACATAAGGTAAGCTTCACAGAGCAAAGTTTTATTTTCTGCAATGCGCACGGTGGTAGCGACAGCTGCAATGCGCATGTAACAAGAGTGAATTGCGGTTTTCAGGCGAGAAAGCCCTTTTTGAAAGCAGAAAATTCCACATCGCGACTAAGGGCAGTAACAGACGGAATTCGGCTTTGAATTAAGTTTCACTATGGTTTTTAATCAGTTTGCTCGTCGTGGGTGGAAAATCCATCTGGAGCATTATCAACTAATCACTACATAAACCCAAGCACATGGTATCCATGAGCGAAAGTAAGCAATGCTGCTCAGCGATTACAAAGAAACAAAAGTCAAGCGATGTCTCTTCGACTACGTTGGCAAAAAAATAAATTTACATCTCGTTTTACTCAACCCGACAAAGACACGGCACAATCATGAGTCCCAGCACAGACGCGTCAGTATGAAACTTACTGGGTTATCTGCTTGCGCCGTGGCAACTTGCAACATCACGTTGGTGTTGAACAAATATGATGAGAAAAATACCCAGAAAACGTCGTAGATGAGCAAGCCGGACAGAAGCAAGCAAGAGACTTTCAGGCTTGGAAGTCTTAGAAGCGCAATCATGGAAACGCACAGTCCCATGCTTAGAGCTGCAACGAGACAACCAAATTTATCACTCATTTCTGGTTGAGTAATGCAACAGGACATGCACTTCGTGACGCAACACGGAAGTAGTGGCCAAACGGTTGGTACTGCCCTGCAGCAGCAACACAAGGCAATATATAGGAACAGTTCTACAGTGATTGCGAGCAGTGCAAGACATAACAAGCAACTAACCACGGCTATCTCCGACAAGTTCTAATTTGAAACGAAGGCCACGCAACGTTTGCAGCGTTGGAAATGTGAACAGATAGCTCTTCTTCACCGAGTCGCCAAACGAAGCACTGAGCTTGATGTCAGTGAAATGATAAAAGCGGATGTGTACATTCCGAACTTCGTCATCCATACAGGGCCTGCAGGCGCCAAATGCGGACGAACGCGTTCGATTGTTTATTTACAATCACCGTTAGGGGATTATGACAGTAACAAAACAAGTCATTGTTCAGTTGTGGTACTGTTCTAACGAACGATAGAAACTGTTCAAACGAACGATAGAAACTGTTCTAACGATCGATAGAAACTGTTCTAACGAACGATAGAAACTGTTCTAACGAACGATAGAAACTGTTCTAACGATCGATAGAAACTGTTCTAACGAACGATAGAAACTGTTCTAACGAACGATAGAAACTGTTCTAACGAACGATAGAAACTGTTCTAACGATCGATAGAAACTGTTCTAACGATCGATAGAAACTGTTCTAACGATCGATAGAAGAACGCCGCAGCAAAAAATGATGGTGGCGCTAGGTATGCTGACATTTGCACACGCTGTATAATTGCTTAACAGACACCCAAACACAACCGTACGAAGACATAGAGATACCGCATCATACGTACCATCCATGAGAAGCCAATGACCTGTCAAGACCCATATCGAAACAAAAAGGATAGAAAGCGATAGTGAGAGCAACTCTGCAGGAGTAAATCGACCGCAGCATCCCAACGACAATCTGCAAAGGATGGAAACACAACAGCAATTACCGCACATGCATTACAAACTGATTTACTCATTCGCCAGCTTGGTGAAACAACACAACCGGCACAAGGCTTTGTCCCTACTAGAATAACTGGTATTACCAACTTTAATATCGCAACTACCTCCTCTAACAAATGTCCATTTAAATCGGTTTGACGATATGACGTCAGAAGAAACCATCTTAGCTTTTCGCAGTGGGTAGTGTTTTTCTTGTATTTTTCACACGGTTAATAATTCAGCCAACTTTAAAGTATGTCCTTTATATTGTCAAAAGGCTACTTCTATAATAAGAGCGGTTTTATCTATTACTTTGAACTAAGCACCAGGCGCACAAACATCCACAAAAACTTTAGGTGACAATGGTGTTGTAACAGGAAATTCATCAGCGCGTCTGTTGGTGGTGTTTCTGTTGAAAACAAGGTTAAAAGAGGTTTGTGCAAAGACGCTGTAAGCGTCCAGCAATACTACGCAATAGACTGAAATGAATCAATCCACTGCGGCGAAGCACTGTTTTAACAATTCAGAACATCAAAAATTATGCATGAACAATGCAGAGGTCCGATTTGACAGGAATTGCGCTTACAGTTCGCTGCGCAAGTATAATCGGGTCAAAAGACCAAAAAAATGACCCACAAGGGTGAGTCCATCATACCAAAAGGTGAAAAATACACGCGTATCCTAAATATCGAGAACAATTTCCACCAAGGCACCCTCATAAAATACCAATGGCTTTTGCGAGAGCAGGGTTTAACCCGGCGAAAAATATACTAACGACCCTAGTCTCCCAGTCAGTCCTTAATCTGCAGGACAAGAAACCGTTTGTGAAAGTTGATAGTGTGTCTTGGGCATAAACAGTTTTACAACAATTGGATTTAATGAAACAAAGTTGCCGCGGGCCAATCCTTGCGTGCTGGTCATTGTGCTACCAACTTTTGATTTAAGTGCAGCAACTTCCTTCTTGTCACATCTGTCAGTTTGGACTTATGTGCTGTTGAACAGAAGTCTGGCAGTCAAAATGTTTAAAAATTCGGATAAGAAAGTGTGGGTGTTCCTTTCGTTCAGTTAACAAAGGAGAGGATAAAATACGAAGAAGATGAAACCAGAACTAAAAAGCAAATTTGACTCACTTGTTAGGAGTTGAACACGGTCGCATCAGATACTGACACATGGGAAGAAGCAGAAACGCAAAAGCAGATGCAGCAAGCACTGAAAAAAGCGTTGATTTTAACAATTAAAAGTTCTAGATTTGCTGTAAGCTTTTTGAGGAAACAGCCGACTGCACCCTGCTTTCATAATTTTGCGATGATTCGGACTTACAAATATCTCAACTGAAGTAATTAGTCTCCGCAAATGTCACGCAGTCGAATCAATCAGCAATATTTTCAATGCGAATTCGATTTCACAAAAAATAAGTATCCTCAGTCCTCAAATCTGCGAACTAAAGATAGACTCGAGAAAGCAAGCAAGCTCTTGACTAAAGTAAATCAAAACACAAGCCTCTCTCATAAGACTAGTTTCACTGAAACTGAAAATTATAAAACTTTATTTATTTTAACAAAATAAAATTTTCATTGCCGAACAAGCATCAGTTGCCACTTGCATAGAAGTAACACAACTATCGCAAAAGTGATTTAATTATTCTTCAAAAGATTGCTGCTTGTCATTACTAATTACACTTTGAGCTGCAACGCATCAGCAAGCATGAAGTGCATAACTAATGCCTAGGCAAGCGTAACTGATGACGAAAATCATCAGTTGGTAGCCATTGTGCGGCACGCACAACCTATATCGCATAACAATGCACGAAGAATACGGATAAACAGCACAATCCGTTGGATGAACGTCTAGCGACACTCTACTAACTTCAAGCAAACGCGCGGTGTATGAAGTATAGTTCACATTCAGCCTATATTCTAAATTGAAATACCCATGTTTATTTGAGTTTAAAAAAGCTTTCTCAACCTCAAGATTACGACCAGATCATAACAAAAAACATTTAAGAATCGAGTCAAAGCTCAAGCAGACTTCCTATCTGCACACGTCTGAGGCTTCGCTTAAATTCAGTAGCGAATTATGATTTTCGTCACATTGCGGTTTGGCAAACATGACGTCGGAAATGAAAACAATCGAACATAGAAACTTTGTAAGTTGGATGCAGTTCCATGGAGCAGAAGAGGGATAGTGATGACAGAAGACTAGTTTTGGCGAAACTTTCTAATGTAAACACCAACAAAAATGAACATGAAAAGGTTGCAGTAGGTGCAGTCAAGCAATTGGCAAGGGCACAGTTACATGAAAAGTCTAGGCGGCCTACGCCCGTCGAAAGGAGAACACTGACCTGCGGTGCAGATAGCAAAGACAACTTGCATTGAATCGAAAAAGAAAAACATTACAAGTAACGAAACTGACGCTCCCACAGGAAGACATATTGCTTGCGTGGTGCTGATCGTCTGGAAGGTTGCTGAAACAATATTGTTAAAGAAGTAAGCAATTGCCTGGAAAACCATAAGTGATTTGTAAACTAAAAACAAGCAGTTGATTCAGAAAACTGTTTCAAACAGCTAACATCCATTAACGTTTCGTTTGCTCATTGGGTCACTAAAATTAAATTGAAGTAATCACGAACCAGAGGACTAGACTCATGGAGTAAACCGGTTTTCGGCATCAATTTGCGTTCAGCCCAGCATTAAAATTCGATTACAAAGCCAACTGCTATGTTTAGGTTTGCCTGTGCGTGCAGCAGCTAAACGTATGAATCAAGATTCTTCATTCTTCAAATGGCTACCAATGTCTGAATACTAAGTGAATGACGGTGGAATACTTCGGAAACAGAGCTTTGTGAAAAGTGATGGACTAAAAATTGGCCGAATTTGTGTATGCAAATAAAGAAGTTACCGTAATTTGCGGATCCTTACCTCCGCAACATGTTTATTTTTTCGCTTCATAATGTTTCGCCACACAACATCAAGTTACTTTATTCCTTCCACAATGTGTGAGAAATCAGCAGTATCGTAACTTAAACACAACCTATAACAATGCCTTTTGAATTTCACAATACATTCCCATGAAGGTATGTGTTCGCCCGCATTTTGTCACGACATTTGATGTCTCGATCGGAAACACTTTGCATGTTTTTGTTCAATAATGTGCATCTTCATCTAGCTTTTTTTATCTACTCACTTCAATTGTCTGATGCATACTACTCGTTTTCATTTTTCTTCCACTATGTAACACTTCTGTATGATAACGACCGAATGTCGTAGTTTCTGGTGCGTTCTTTCAGTGTTTGTTCCTCCTTGATACTACCCACACGCACCAACTAACACCTACCCTGTGACGTGTTAGGTCTAAGGCAAGCATTCTTGTCTCCTTGCGTCCTTTGACTAACCCCAGTGATATGGACTCTGCATCTGAGACAAACCAGAGCGATTCTTGATGCAGTGACTGGTTTCAAAACCCGTTATTTACTAGAATTTTGGGAATGTGAGACGAAATATTCACAACTAGACAGGCGCAAGTAAGAGTATTGCTTGGGAAGTGTCCTTCACAAAATATGTACTGACTTAGCTTTGTTTTGAAGTCAGGAATCCAATTTTTTGTGTGAATGTTGCAAGTTCTACAAAGCTAACTAATTCACAATGTTTTTACCTATGCTATGCATACGTGGGCCTCAACAGAGCCTATGCACAAATATTAATAAATGTTAATTAAAATTACATTGTTTTGCACACATGCTTTGTTGGGATATATATTTCAACTATCCTTGGTACCATATGACTTCATTACTAATCGTTCTTTAGTTGTTGCTGTAAATATTAAATAATAAATGTTGCATAAAAAAGTTATTGCAAACCTTATGACTACTGCAATGCAAAATCTTCTTTACTCAGACAAAACACAAAGTTTCTCTGTCAGTTGAACCATTAGAAGTAACACTGTTAAGTATTTTCAGTTTTGAAGCGAAGGATGCAATATTAGTGAGTTAAAAACATGGAAGAACCACTAAAGTAAAATTTATCAACAGAGATATAATGCTTCGATCTAACCTATGAAAGTCTTAACAGCAAGGAGCATAAATTGACCACCATTAAACTTACACTGTTCTGCAGACAAAAATTCCGATCTATCCTTGTTGCTACTATCATATTCCATGTTCAAAGACCTGTAGAAACAAGCATTTGAATGACTGCTTTGCTTGATTAGAAAACAATTAAAACAGAAAATAGTTTATTTTAGTGAAATGGTATGAAATGTGACAGGCTTTGCAACATTACTATAATTTGTTTAATGGGTGGTCACTTCTTTCAGTTTCATGTTCATACTAAGGATGGTGGAAGACTTTACCCAATCAACTCATAATAAAATATGAGTGGCATGTGGATTTGCATCATTTCAGATTTTACCAAATATATACAAACAAATCAAAATTGTTGGTGACCTGACTAAACCTATTCTTTTAAAGCAATGTTTGGAATCATCATGTCAAAAATGATTTAAACATTTTGAAAAATATATTTTGTTATGATAGGAAAAAGCAAAACACAGGAAAGCACTGATGCAGAAATAAAAAATAGCAGTCAGGAGACAAAACTCCATATTTTGAAATTGTATGAATTGATTTGATGTGATTCATTCATTCATTCATTTTCACACCAGCTTTTTCTCTCAGGAGCATCATGGGTGCAGCAGCCCTAGAAGGTCTCAAAATACCTCATGCTTTTTGCATTTTGAGATAGTTTTGTTTTGCTAGCTCCACACCAAAATGGGACCAAGCAAGGTCAGAGACATTATCACATCACCTGGCTATTGTCAACTTCTGGACTGCTTTTTGATTGGTATAAACAACCAGACTTCCCTCACCAATCTTTCCTGGGACATTCTGGACACATGGCCCAATAGAAGATACCTTCTATTCAGAAAAGTGACTCAAGATTAAAGGCCTTACAAATTTCACAGATCTGCGTACTTTGTCGTGTCACACTGAGAAATCTTCACAAAAATCTTCACACAAAAAACTCTTCCATCTACTTAACACTTTCACTACCAGCCAATGTATATATGTCATTTGAATTAGGTAACGTGTTCCTGACTGATGCAAATATACATTTTTGCTGTCCCAAAAGTTCTCACAAACGTACACATATGTTTTTATCGAAACTTCGCACTGGTATGTAGTCTAAAAACATGGCCCTAGGCTGAATTTATGCAACAGGTTTTGGGACGAGAATCCAAGGTTTTTGTGGCTCAGAGGCTGTTTAAATGCATTGTCCTTTTGAGTTGGTCCACCTAGGTGGGACCAGGGTCCAGCAGCAGTGAATGTGATTTTGTGCAATGAAAGTGCTTTGATACGCTGCCAAATGCTAGGAAAGCATAATGTATTAGAAAGATTTCTGTAAGCATGTTTAGGCATGTTGATGAAGTTTTATTGCTTGATGCCAGTGTATAGCTGCTTTTATTGTGTCAGTTAAAGTGAAACTTATGCAAAAAAGTGACTCCGGAGGGCCCAGGCTTGTTGCAGTGGTGTGTTGCCTAACATGTTTTGAAATTGATTGGATATGTTGGCAATTGATTAGTGTAAAAGCAACAAAACATTTGCTAGGTTTAGTGTTTTAGCTTAAATCTGGAAAATGCCTAGCAGTATCTGCCTTCTGCAGAAACAGACAGCATTTGAATTTCCTACCAAAACCACCCGGTACCAGTGGATATTGCCACAGGGAAACCAGCTGGGATTGAAATTGTTAAAGGGGACATCTCTGCCATCTTTTAAATCCAACCTATTTACAGGGGGACGAACAATATCTTGTACTTGAGATAGTGCTCCTTCATTTATTGCCCAAGCTTTCATGATGACCGTATGTGAGGATCAGCACAAAGACTGATTGAAAAACTGACAGCTTTGCATTGGTAGAAAGCTCACACTTTGTGATCACAGAGTGATAAAGCTCATGCAAAACTGCATTCATGCTTTACCAATCTGTGAATTAATCTTATTGTTCTGCCTTCTGTCACTCATAAATACCACTCTGAGGTACATGAACTTCTCAACCTGATGCAGTGCATTGCTGTTTATTTGCAGTGTACACTGGCTTGGGTTTCTGGACATATACCTTGGTCTTTTGGTACTAATTTTAATTCCAGCTTGATCACCCGCAGATGAAAACTAATCAAGTGCATGTTGGAGAGCCTGTTCAGAGGATCTAAGAACCACCAAATCAACTGCAAAAAGCAAACGGTTGATCCTAAAGCTTCCAACAGCAATGCCTTTATTGATTTGGCTGTGAATATCTATCTAATTTAGTTATGTCCAACTGATATTGCTTACTGAGCCAAAATTATGTCATTATGTTTCCCAGGGCCACACATTGATTGACTTAAACTAAATTTAGTTTTAAGCTGATGTACTGAAAGCATTTGTATCCTAACTGCAATGGTAACAACTGTTTGGCACCTTTAACCAAGGTCCATAAATGTGATTTCACAGGTGACTCATTTAGTGCTAATGGAACAAGATTAGAAATCAGAAAACTAGTAAATAATTTTGCACCAAGGTGTCAGTGGACATAATCCCAGCATGCAGTGCACTGAGGACCACCTGCATTAGACACATCAAATTTAAGATTATTAAAATGGGTTCAGGTTATCCGTATGTAGGCTACTACTTATATTACAATGAAAACTTAAGCTGGGCCACACAAAACGTTTGACTGGGCTGTCACGGGCTGTTGGTTGGACATAGCTGATCTAATTCATATACTATATGAAGAGGAATGGTAACAGCATACACCCTTCTCTGAGTCTAGCACACACTGTGAACAGTTATAATTTAACTCAGCCAATGCTGACACTAACTTCCTGAGAATGTATACAATGACAGCCATTAACAGGTGACTTTCAACACCGTACTCACACAACACTCCCAAAAACTTTTTTGAGGGACCTGGTTGTAAGCTTTCCCACTGACATTAAGACATGTGGAGATGTCTTTGGCATACTCCCAAGATTTATTGTAAATTTGCTGGAGAATGAAAATTGGGTCTGTAGTGCTACATCCAGGATAAAAACCGCACCAGATATCCTCCTGCTTTGGTTCAATTGCTTTAAACCATCTTCTTTAAGGCACTTGTCATGCACTTTTCACAGGAGCCTAAGGAGAAAGATGCCTCATTAGTTAGTGCATCCTATTCTGTTCCCCTTCTTATGCATAATGATCACCCTGGTCTGCCAATCTTTCAGTGACCTTCCAGAATACCAGGTCACTTGACATACATGAGTCAGTCAAAAAACTCTTCAATTCAAGGCTTTAAGCATTTCAGATAAGATTTCATTGCAGTGTTGGTAATTCCCCCCCAAATCTACCTCATGTCCGGTGGCACGATAGTGACTGCACACAAAGAAGATTTAGCTTTGTTCCAAAACCATGCCTTGCAGGCTATTTTATTTGCTTGGATAGCATCTTTCACCTCTTGGTTCCACCATGGGGTTACTTTTATGTTATTATTTACCACACCAAGTTGTATCTGCCCACATACCAGAACAGAAGATAAGGCTACTGTTGCTTAAACAGTTGCAACTTAACCACAACATCTGCTATGCATTCCAGGGGCTCTTGGAACAACTGATAGGTTTGAATAAATGGAACATTGTGGGAGAAACTTCATGATGCTACAACTGAATGTGAAACAAGAAAATGTTTGGCTAAGTCTCTAAAAACTGTATGTGAAGCAGGAAATGATCTCTTACATAGCATCACAAATCAGGGAATTTCAGAGGCGAGAAAGGAAGCAAATTAGGGACTAAGCTGAAACAAGTTTGAGATGTTTTACATGCTCACTAATAACTTTTCGTAATTAACATTCGGTAGCACATAAAACAGTCTTGACTTGTCCTGAAAATACCTATGCAAGGTATGCTGATCACTGAAAAGCACTCAAATGCAGCAGAGTTCTATGAATCAGCCTCGTATTACACTTTTTGCTATAGTCTCAAATCAAGTAAATACAAAACTGAAAATTTGAATGTTGTTTCAATTTGCGATTGTAGCTAATAAAATAATCAAGAACAATAAACACCTGGTGTATACCAACAGACAATATCAAGCTGTGCCCAATTGCACTTTATTACAAAGCACTTTTTTATTACCTACTAATCTTGTTCAGCAATACTACAGGGCTGATGATCCAAAGCTTTTAATGTTTTTTTGGGGGTCCATTGAGGCTACACATGATAATCACAATTGAATAGGACTTGATATTATTCTGCAAAAGCTTCTATCAAGTAAAATTACAAGAAACCTATGCAATAATTGAAACCCTGTTGTCAAACAATCTATCATTGTAAATGACGACTGTGCATTTGACAGGCCACTCTTTAAAATTTGCAAATACTGATCTATTTCAATATAACAACATTGGAGACAAAACACTTTTGCATTATAGCGCCACCGTGCTGCTTTTAAATACATATACCAGCCATGGTTTTGTAATGATATATGACAGCATGGTCCAACTTCTTTCAACCTACGGGCCATTTTACAAAACTGTGACAACTTAAGGGCCACTTCCAATAATATGATGCATAAACCAACACATTCACAACATTTAAAACTAAAAAGGGACGATAAGTGAGTGCGTCATTGAATTTGATACACAATAGCAAATAGCTATTTATTACAAATCTTTATTAGTGGGATACTTGTGGTCGAGACTTCTCTGATATACCATTCCTTTACCAATACCAGTGTTAGTGGTAGCAGTTGGAGACTACTGTCCAGTGTTTTGTCTGCCATTCAATTTTTTGCTTGATGGTATAGAAAATGTGCTCTCATGCACATGTGTGCTTCCAAACATCAGGTACCTTTTCAGTGCAAAACCTTTCAGTTTGGGAAATCTATCTTTGCTGACTAATTTCCAGAAGCTCTCTACTGTTTGCAGGAATGGGCAATTAATTTGGCTGGGGAGGGCACTTTGATAAGGCCACGTTTAGCAGATAGATAGATGGATTTATTTAATGGTACTGAGCATATCGTGCCAGATGTACTGTTCAAGACAACAACACAGAGGCTATCCATACAGGTGCCCCAGCAGAGGGTTACGGAGGACCGTACCTTTTATTTTGATCTCAAAACAGATAAACAAAACAAAAACTATAATAGTACACAGAAAAGGTACTATTCATTGTTCTTATGCAAATGCACTTTATTCAGTGCAAGCAAATCAGTGGGACATGTAACTTGACACGCTTTTCAACAAATTTCAGATTTGAAGATTTTTCCTTAATGCTTGTGCAGGCCACATGCGGCCCACGGGCCTGTAGTTGGACCACACTGATATGACATTTTACAGACATAACACAACGACAAACACTTACCTGAAACTGCCATAAACTATCAAAAGTATAGCAATGACAAAAGTTGAGATTCTTGAAGAATCCATGACTGAGAAAGCCCTGTGAAAAAAACAAGCACTAGAAACACAAACAAAATAAATGATTTTGCTATAATTAGACAGTTTTGTGCCTACAAAAGGTGCAATATCATTCAGCTACAATGTTTTCTCTAAGGCAATGGTTCCTACAAGGTCCCCAGTAAAAAAGTCCAGAGGATTCCCAAAAAGAGTGCCAAAGTGTTTATATTTTTAATGTTTTTTTTATAAATTTTTCGAAATATGGGTCTAATATTTTTAGGGTCCCTGGGGTTGGAATGTTTAACACATTATGAGCTGGGGTGGGATACAAGTAGGACTCGTATATTCGTACTTTGAGCCACTTTTCTTGCAATACCATAAC
>Ga0210059_1014314_pt1 | contig 11744 bp, 6 predicted proteins | sample Ectturendosymbi2_FD_188042 | JGI IMG/M metagenome (GOLD analysis project Ga0210059, IMG submission 188042) | Ecteinascidia turbinata endosymbiont from Florida, USA - Sample 2 (SPAdes) (version 2) | ecosystem: Host-associated > Tunicates > Ascidians > Unclassified | place: Key West, Florida... | reverse complement strand
AATTAATTAATTATCTAATTAGCTAATTAGTCTAATATTTTTACTAACTAACATCATAACTTTTGAACCCGAAACCCCAGCAGGTCATCCAAAGTATCAAAAGACTCGGATTGTAGCCTAGTTTCCAATAAAAACTTCAGCGAAATACTACCACCTAACGGTTGGCGCCCAGGGCCAGGCAAAGTGGGCCAAGGTGGCCTAAAAGTCCTCCGTTTATGACGTCACTCACAAAAAACCGCACTCCCCAAGCAAAAATTTTTTTTCGAGTGCAGACTAGAAGACTTGCCGCGTCTTTTGAGACTTTTACCAGGTCTGTAGAGCATACTGGACCGGAGAAATTCCCACGCAAAGCCATGTGTGTTTAGGCGTTTTTTTTTCGAAAATCCCCGAAACCACCCGGGTGCCAAAGTGTTAAGCAACAGATTTGCATTGAGAAGTGGTTTTCAACCTTTTTTTACCACGAGTCCTCGATCAATGATAGCAATCCACTACAACCAACAACCCCCGTCTAAAACTCGATCAAACCATATGTAATACAGCTGCGTGCATAAAAAATCTACTCGCGCCCCCTCCAAAAATGGTTCACGAGCCATCTGGGCACCGTTCACTCAGAAAAATGTACACTAAATAAATGTTTGTTTTAGTGTGCATGCAGTTGCGCAACCATATAAACGCAAAGGCAGTAAAGTTTTCAGCATTACCAGAGGCTATGCGGTATATATATGATATTAAATCTAAACTGTTGCTAGTGCACGAGAATGACATTTCACTACACAAGTGGTCTGTTGGCACTGCGCACTGTAGAGAAGTAGTTTTTGGGCCATTTTGGCTCATGTTACCTGGCCAAGGACCCAACCGCCAGGCCAAAGTATTTCGCTTAAGTTTTCATTGGAAACTGAGCTCGAGTCTAAAAATTTGATCGACTTTCTAACGTTTCTGTTGCAAAGGTTGCAATTTAAAATAAACAAATTGTTTAATTATCTAATTATGGGATTAATCAAATCTTTTGCTCACTTTAGATCATAACCTTTCAACCCGAAACCCTAGCAGATCATCCAAAGTATCAAAATACTTGGAGTGTAGCCTAGTTTCCAATAAAAATTTCACTGAAATACTACCATCTAACGGTTTGAGCCGAGGGCCAGGTGAAGTGGGCTGAGGTGGCTTAAAAGTTCTCCACTTATGACGTCACCCATAAAAAATCTGCAACCACCAACCAAAAAAATTTTTTTCATTGCAAACTGCAAGACTTGCCCAGTCTTTCAAGCCTTTGAATAGCTCTCTAACTGCTTTCAACACCAGAGTTACACTCGCGCAAAGCCACATGCGATCCGGTTGTTATGGTGCGAAATACTGGAAACATACTGGACAAGACAGAGCTAAAACAGAAACATCTTTTGTCTCATGTAGCGGTTGTAACAATAAACTAGCCTAGTCAAACAAAAATGACTGCGAATTGTAAACGTTCTACCAACTTTATTGCATCTGAAAAGAAAAAGAACTGTTCCTATTTTTGAGAAATTTAAATCAGTGATTGACTGTAAAAAACCTGATGCTCATTCAGTGTTTGATCGCTTAACTAAAATATTTAATTTTCATTCTACTCATGTCTGTTGAAGTGATGATCAGTTAAAGTCAATATAGAAAAATATGAAGGTCAGAACCAAAATGCAATGTGCTATCAACAGACTAGAACAAAATTTTCATTATTTATAGTAGAGTTCAGCATTGCATCGAGTAATGGAGCTCGCAAAGTGGCACAAGAATAGTGGTTCAACACAGGATTTCAAAGTATGGTATATTCGTACATCAGCACCAAAGGTGTTAACTGTTAACAGATGATACCATACAGTTTTCAAAGTTTCCCAAAAGAACAGCAAGGCACAGAAACGTGATTATCAGTTCACTCACTGCCTACTAACCTCGTACTAGCAAACTTTAATCACATTGTGCACTGTAGGTGAATGCCGATTGTGACAAAAAAACATGCAAGTTCTTTTGTAAAAGCTAACACAAAGACAGCACTCTCTGTCCCCGGCTAATCATTTTGATTGCCCAGTTGGTTCGGAATAAAATTTATTCCTCAGCTGGCCTGAGGCCCTGGTTGTTCTCAAGTGCTGGGAAAAAAATTTGATCCTTGGCTTGGGTTAGGGCTCTGGTTGTTCCCCAGTGTGAACATCTCTAACTCAGTTTTATACCTGTCACAAAGTCTGACACAAGATACAGTTTTTTAGTCTTTCCAAGGCAAAAATCAGATACCGTCGTTTGCGCACTACTTCCATTTTTTAACTGTTGCAGCTCTTTGGTCATTATTGCATCATAACCTTCATAATGAAGATTAATAATTTTATATGAAGATTAACAACACCAAAGGTTTTAGGTTCCTTAATTTGGCAAAAACCGTTTCCATGTATGTTTTGGTTTCTTCATCAATTTTGTCCCTTAGTATCAGGTCTGTAGATTTTGGGAATTGTCAATTTTATTGGCAACACAATGTCAGCATCACTATCACCAAACACTGCATGTCATTCTATTTTTCTGACATGCTGTAGGGCATTGAGCCATTCCACATTCTCAACCAACTTACTCCAATTAAGAGTTGAAACAAATCTTAATCCTTTGCATAGCAAAGTTTTGTCATGGTTATCTAGTTTGACCAACAATTTGTTCAAAATCATTTTTGAGCGTCTGCCAACACAGCTTGCACTTTGCGAATCGCTCAACTGCATGTAAAAATAGCTTAGCACTGTATGTAATTAAATTTGTTCAAATCGTGGGCTTTTAGAAAATACAAAAGCTTGTCTTCAGAAATTGAAGCCCTAATAGGAAAAAATTCAAATTTAGTTTCATTTTAGTCACATGCGCTTTGCCAACAAGACAGATTATAAGCTCAGGGATGGATATTAGGGAAGGTTAACAAGGCAGTCGCCTTGGGCTCTTTTCATCATAGATATTGTTCCCCCCCTTTGAGAGCTTTGCACCACTGTTAAGTTAAGCTTTTGACTTTTGACTGGATCTGTTACTGGACCAGAGAAATTCCCATGCAAAGTCATGTGTGATCTTGTTGTTTTGGTGCGAACCGCTTGATTTAGACCAGACACGAAAGTGTTAAGGATAACTTTTTCACTGTGGGGTTGGTCCATGCAGTAACGGGCGGCATGTACTGCAGCTTCACACCCCAAGGGGGTGCCACCCCTACTTGGGAGGGCAGGATGAGCTTGCAGAGCCTTGGGATGAAAGTTCTCAAGCAGACTTTTGCGACCAGACGTCAATAGGTGCATCCTACAGCAATGGGTCTGAGGTATCTGTTGCTTTTGCATAGCCCATGGAGTTGAGCGCCATAAAGGAAAGGCATGAGGTCAGTTGGTAGATGATCATTTGCAAGATAGTTGACTAGTTCCAAAGGCTAATGAGGAGAGAAGTGCCGGCATCACCTGCAGTGATGGAGATGTTGTCTTTCAAATTTTGTGGCCGCAGGCTGTCTGGGCCTGCCCCTGAACCATGTGGGAATGAAGAGATTGCAGCATGTATGTGGATTGTACTGAAGCAGATTGGTGTGGTGTTAGCATCTGGAGGATGAGGTAGCTTAAGGTCATATGGGGCTTGGGGGTGCTTTTTTTGAAAAGTGTTAAGAGATTCTTCATTGGGGTGAACAAATGAGCTATTGCCAGATGAAGTTTGAAGGGCGCCTTTGATCTTGAAGTCACATAATTTCTGGTTTACCAGCCTTTTCATGTTTTTGGGTGGGTCACTGTGGGGTTTGATTGGTGGTGGGGTTGCTTGTCTCGAAGAAGCTTCAGGGACAGGCAGGCCATCTGATTCAAGGTATGTGTTGATTTTTGATTTCAAGGTAAGTGTTGAGTCAAGCAAACCCCTTGTGATTAGGGGCCTGATGAGAGGACTGAGAAGGGGAAACATACCAAATGATGCCAATCAAGTAGTGAGTTTGAAGAAATGGCTTTGTTGACAAGTTTGCTAAGTCCTGAGGCAAAAGGGCATGCTGCCTTGGGGATGTGGTGGATAGGGTGGTTGACTGATCTTATGGATTTAATATAAGTGCCAAGGGAAGTGGGGTCAATCAGGGGGGTGTTCATAGTTGGAGGTTTTCAGGGATGTGGTGGGTTGAGGATAGGGTCACAGGTTTTGCAGTACCAACCAGGAAGTGCTTTACTTAGCTTGTTTTCTTGAAATTTTCATGCAAGGGAGGTGAAAAGGCCAATTACACCGTGAACATTGAATTGTCTTCTTTCTCCTTGAGCCTGTTTGGCTATGGCAATGGTAAAATTGGGTTGGTCTTGAGAGCCACTAGCCTGTTACCTGTCTGTTGACAAGCATAGGCTACAGTAAAAGGGTACTGATTCAAACTCAACAGCATCTTCACTGGCAGACACCCTGGCACAACAGTATGGGGACAATTGCTCACAGGAACTGCATTCAATTACTGCTGTTTCTTTGGGTTTATGACATGAGCTGCATTTGCTAATTTTTCCAGGCATTGCCAAGTATGAAGCTAATCATTCATAATTCCACAAGATTAGTAGGGTCCACTACTGGTGTCGTTACATCCATAATCATAAATGATGATACTGGTATTTCAACCAGCAGCTTATTTATACAACACACCATGCACTCAGCATTCAGAAAACCTTGATCAAAAATAGAAAGCCTAGGGTATCTTATTCAAATAGAATTATGGGAAAATGTGCCAAGGGAGGCAGCTTTCAAGAGTCCAGTGTCCAGCTGCAAAACTTATGCAAATAGAATTTTGCAAAATTCTAAGACACTTCTATTTTGCCTTGATATGAAGGAAAGTCTTCTACTTTTACCATTTGCCACATAATTAGATATACCTGGAGCACTAGCTAGCATTAAGCATGAATGGAATGCATTTAAAGGGAACATTTCAGGAAAAAAACACTGTGAGCCAACAACCACCAATATAAAACATGCTTACCACTTCCTTCTTTTATTGTTTCTACATTGACAGTCATGGCAACATTCACTCAATATTACCTCAATACAAACTACACAATTGCCTGCATTACAAAAAGTGGCGAATAAATAAAAAATACACTACACAATACACATGTATTGATGTAACTGTATTAAATTCAATGCCATCGTCAAAAATGAATGGTTTGGACCAAGAAGAACATAATACATTATGACAAACAAGTATTAACACTATGAAAGGATGAACAACGATAAAACTAAAGGTAGTGTCTAAATGACTGTATCTGGTTTTCCTCTTTGCAAGGAATGGAAAACCATATCCGGCTTTCACCATCTATGTGCAGGGTTGACAGATGCTCAACAGGAAATGTGGCAAGCGTTTGTCTAATTTATGACAATATTTTTGGCAATAGGGATTTTCCATCACAAAATGGCAATTTTTGACAATATTGATTTCATTTCATATTTCTTCCATACTTTTAAATTTTTTAAGTTTGACAATTAAGACAAGGCCTGTTTTATGGGAATAACATGCGTTCTCAGTAGGCAAAATACAGTATATCCTCTGTTTAGTTTAGATCAGTGATTTCAAAGTGTAGGTGAAAGGAATGATTTTAAAGGGCAAGGAGGTGAAAAAACCAAAGGGGGTGTTAGTTGGGCAAAACAACACAAAGAAGGTGAAAATGCTCAACTACTAATCGATCATTGAGTTATCTTCAGTAGGGCCATTCCGTGTCAATTCTCAGAAAGTGGTCAGGTCACCTCTCTAATTTTCCTGAAATTTTACTTAAATTGTCTTTATCCCATATGATGAACATCTGCAAACTTTGAATGAAATATGTCAAGAAATGGCATGACTATAAAGCATTTAGTTGGGGGTGCAAATTGTTCATATTTGGCCATGTTTAACACATCAACCGCCGGTCCACGGTATATTCGTGGCTGTTGTTTGATGCTAGAACGCCGGTATGGTTTTTGCGCTGGCGCTTGAGTTGGCAAGGTGTTGTTTTAAAAAAGCTCTGGATGGAAAACCTTGCATGATAGAAACACAAATTCTGCACGAAAACATTAGTCATATTATGTAGTTTATGAAAATCGAAATAAAAAAATTTTTCCACTTTGTTTGGAGAGAAGAAACACCCGAAAACAAGAGTGGATTGCCTGTTTTTTCACTTTGAAAGTTTATTGCGCCTATTTTAACAATGGGAAAAATGTAAAAATCACAGAAACGGTTGCTATAGCTATTACAAAGCATCCTGCCAAGTTTGGAATTAAAAAATTGTAGAGAAGAAAAGTCATGACAGTTTTTATATCACCTGGTCCTAGATAGCATTTCTGCTTTTCGACTCCTTTCGAAAACACACATGCATTCAGCTGTGCTTGACCGATCGCTAAATAACTTAGTTTGGTTTCGATTTGACTGAAACGTACAGCACTATTTTGTTTCAATACGTCAAACCTTCATAGACATTTTTCGTTGCTCTAACTAAACTCCGAAAAAAAATTATTACACATATTGTACCACAAAAAAACACGCAAAATTTTATTTTCGCATGAAAAAGCCACACAAAATTTTCTTTGCACAAAAAAAAACAACGCAAAATTTTACTTGCAAGTGGCCTAAGCATTCGACAATTGCCAGCTCTTGGTTGCTGAAATGTAACGCTTCTGCTGTATGTCTAGATTGCAGTGCATGAAACGAGAGGAAAAAACTTCAACATTTTTATCAGCTGGTTGTAAATATGGTTTGAGATTGTGAAAAAGTTATCCACGCACGTTCAGGTGCTTGGCGTTGTTGCGATGGTGAAGGACGAGCAGCAAGGGTGCAATGTGAGCTATTGTTGGCAGCAACTTTTATTGTCCTCTGTTGAACTCTAAATCTCCATTGACATGTATTGTTGGGAAGCAGCAAAAATATCACAAACCGCGATCACTGAATTACTGCTTTTTCGCAAATCAACGGGTGTTATTCTTCGCGATGCCCTTCCTGCCTTACAAAGGCTTTGCGCTAACGGGCCGTTTGATAACTGCCAAGTGCGAATGTTTGTGAAGCAGTGCGCATTGCCAAGTGCGAATGTTTGCGAAGCAGGGCTAATTGCCAAGTGCGAATGTTTCTGAAGTAGCCGAACAGGCAGCTCCAGCAGTTACTTGCTGTTGAAAATAAAACAATGTTTGTGAAATGTTGCGATCGGAAATCCTGAGCGGCATATGCGCAAAGCTTCACACTGTGGCAGCAAGCAACAATAGAGTTCACATGCCATGATCACTCTACTATTGCTTATTTGCGCCACATATATGTATGGTGTTGTTCTTCACGCACATCCCATTCGTGGTGAATCAAACAATCAACGCAACGTCACCGGAGAGATTGCAACAACATCCCCTACTTTTTACAACGAACCACACCGACCGCACGTTCTTTTTGTGGAGGCTGCATCTGGCATGACCTTCACATCCTGGTCACAGCACCATTTTGTTGCGATCAGAAATCCCGAGCGGCATATGCACAAAGCTTTGCACTGTTGCAGCAAGCAACAATAGCATTCACATGCCATGATCACTCTATTATTGCTTGTTCGCACCACATAAATGTATGGTGTTGTTCTTCATGCACATCCCGTTCGTGGTGAATCACACAATCAACGCAACACCACCGGAGAGGTTGCAACAGAAGCAGCGTTGAAAACACACCTGAAGCAGTTACTTGCTGCCGAAAAAATATTTATGCTCAAGCAAAAATTGTCAAATCTCTACAAGATATGTTATAACTCCGTAAAAAAGTTGGGAGTAATTGTTTATGCACTCTGCATTCGCATACGTTCACAAATGCTTTACACTAATGGGTCATTTGAAATCTGCCAAGAACGAATGTTTGTGAAGCAGTATCAAAAAAACAGCTGAAGCAATTAATTGCTGCCGAAAAAAATATTTATACTCAAGCAAAAACAGTCAAATCTCTGCATGATATGTTCTAACTCAGTAAAAAAGTTGTAGGCCTAGAGTAATTATTTATGCACTCTGCATTGGCATGCGTTCACAAATGCTTTACACTAACGAGTCATTTGAAATCTGCCAAGAATGAATGTTTGTGAAGCAGCATCAAAAACACGGCTGAAGCAGTTACTTGCTGCCAAAAAAAATATTTATGCTCAAGCAAAAATCATCAAATCTCCACATGATAGGTTTTAAGTCAGTAAGAAAATTTCTGAGTGATTGTTTATCCACATTACATTAGAAACCGCTCCCAATGAAATGCAATGTGACGAGACAAACAGCCACATGGTTACAGCAGGTCGATCATATGCCGATCATATTTCGATCTTATTTCGGGTTACAGCAGGTCAATCATATTTCGATCTTATTTCGGGCTACAGCAAGCCGATCTAAGGCCGATCATATTTCGGGTTACAGCAGACCGATCATATTTCGATCTTATTTGGGGTTACAGCAGGCCGATCATATTTCAAACTTATTTCGGGTAACAGCAGGCCTATCTTAGGCCGATCTTATTTCAGGTTACAGCAGGCCGATCTTATTTCCACACTTGGCGAAACACGTGCGTGACTGCAGACAAAACCACCATGGCTGCAGGCAAAATAAACTATGGTTGCTTTGAAATGCTCTCCTGACCACACCATACGTCAAATAACACAATAATTGTGTTTCTGGTTGCTAGAGACTTGTACGAAATGCTCGTACTTTATAGAAAAAAACATGCAACCCGGAGCTCAACGTTTGGCATTTGAAGTGAAGTTCGAGTATATAGCGCAAATATCCACAAATATACCGTGTGCCGGCGGTCTACGGTTGGGCAAGTTTCCAGACAACCGGCGCTTGATGTGTTAAAGCCTTATTACTGCCAAACTACATTAGTGAACAACCCCAATTTTGCAGGGATGCTAGTAACTTTGCCAAATATTGAAAAAATGACATTATCTATATTGTGACTTTCAAAGTTCAAAGGTCACGGACACCAAAGTTGACTGTTTCTAGCTCTCGCTACAAATTTTGGAAAATTTCCTAACCTCGCCGCAGTTTTGTTTCTTGATATTTTTCGCTCATATTTGGAAGAATTGTTGCTGATAAAATTATCTTTGACCTTAGAAAATTTTATTGCAGAATTTCAGAAGGTTTGAGAGATCTTGTGCCAAACTTGGCATGAAATGAAAAAACTAGAAAAGTGGGTTACCTTTGTTGCCTCGGTTACCCATGACTGCAGTGAAAATTTTCGTTGAAAAAATTTTCACATATTCATTATGATATGGCAAGTTTACCATACAAAATTCATGAATGGTTCTATTTTCATAGAGAAAAACTTTGACAAAGTTTGTGCAAAAACTACAAATTTTGTGTAATACAGAGGTCTTAATATTCACTATTTTTCATTATACCATTGTTATTCAAGCTAGCATTGTTACTTCACAAATTCATTATTAAACTCTGGAATTCTATTGTGTCTTGTGCAAAGTAAATTGTTTGTTTAGGTGGAATGAAACTGAAACATTTTGTTTCATTTCACTCAACGCTTTTACGGCCGTTCTACGAATATATTGTACCTGGATTTCAGCCTAAAACCAGCAGTTTTCAGTTGCCTTACCAACGCCATAGCTCCTCCACCAATTGCACTAGAGAGCTGTTCAAGAGCTTAAACGAATCACCAATCTTCTAGTCTGCGCTTGAAAAAAATTTTTGGTTATGGGTTGAGGATTTTTTGTGAGTGACGTCATAAGTGGTGAAGTTGTTTTAGGGCCATTTGACTCATGTTGCCTAGCCTAAGGCCCAACCGCTAGGCCAAAATATTTCGCTAAAGTTTTGATCGAAAACTAGACTCGAGTCTGATTCTTTTTATCCTTTAATCAGTTTTTTAGCGTTTCTGGTTCAAAAGTTATGATCTAAAATAAATAAATTAATTAATTATCTAATTAACCAAATATTTTTATTCCTTTGACCATGAAACCAAAACGACGTATTTAATTTTAAACCAAATATATTTAATTTATAAAAAATCATTTTAATGTAAAAAAAACTTTTTAAAAGTGAAATATTTTTGTGGTTGAGAGTGCGGCTTTTTTCTGAATCATGTCATAAGTGAAGTAGTTTTTTGGTTGTTTTGGCTCATGTTGCCTGGCCTAGGGCCCAACCGCTAGGTCAAAGTGTTTTGCTGAAGTTTTTATTGGAAACTAGGAGTCTTTTGAGCCTTTGATTGACTTTTTAACATTTCTGGTTCAAAAGTTATGATTTAAAATAAACAAATTAATTAATTATCTGATTGGCTAATTAGACAAATATTTTTGTTACTTTGGATCATGAAACCAAAACGCTGTATGTCATGTTAAACCAAATGTATTTAATTTTTTTAACAATTTTTTTAATTAAAAAAAATTGAAAAAACGAGAAAAAAATTTGTGATTGGGGAGTGCGGGTTTTTTGTGAGTGACGTCATAAGTGAAGGACTTTTAGGCCACCTTGGCCCACTTCACCTGGCCTTGGGCCCAAAACGTTAGATGATAGTATTTAGCTGAAGTTTTTGTTGGAAATTGGCTACAATCTGAGTCTTTTGATACTTTGGATGACCTGCTGAGGTTTCGGGTTCAAAAGTTATGATCTAAAGTAATAAAAATATTTGACTAATTAGCTGATCAGATAATTAATTAGTTTATTTTAGATCATAACTTTTGAACCAAAAATGCCAGAAAGTTGATCAAAGGCTTAAAAGACTTGGACTTGAGGCTAGTTTCCAATGCAGACTTCAGTGAAACATTTTGGCCTAGCGATTAGCCCTAGGCCAAGTGACATGAGCAAAAATGACCCCAAAACTACTTCACTTACGACACCACTCACAAAAATTTGCAACCCCGGACCAAAAAAATTTTTTTAGAATGCAGACTAGATTACTGTCTGATCCGTTTCAGCCCTTGAACAGTTCTTTAGCACAATTGGCGGAGGAGCTATGACGTTGGTAAAGCAACCGAAAACTGTTGGTTTCAGGCTGAAATCCAGGTGCAATATATTTGTAGATTGGCCGTCAAAGTTTAAGTGAAATGAAACAATTTTTCAGTTTCATTCCACTTAAACAATTGAGTTTGCACAAGACACAATAGAATTCCAGAATTTAATAATGAATTTGTGAAGTAACAATGCTAGCTTGAATAGCAATGGTATAATGAATAATAGTGAATATTAAGACCTCTGTATTACACAAAAATTGTAGCTTTGCACAAACCTTGTCACATTTTTTTCTCTGCAAAAACATTGAGAACCATTCATGAATTTTGTATGGTAAACTTGCCATATCATAATGAATACGTGAACATTACTTCAACGCAAATTTTTACTGCAGTCATGGGTAACCGAGGTGACAAAGGTAACCCACTTTTCTAGTTTTTTCCTTTCGTGCCAAGTTTGGCCCAAGATATCTCACAAACCTTTTGAAAATTTGCAATAAAATTTTCTAATGTCAAAGATAATTTTATCAGCAACAATTCTTCAAAATATGAGTGAAAAATATCAAGAAATAAAACCGTGGTGAGGTTTGAAAATTTTCGAAAATTTGTAGCGAGAGCTAGAAACAGTTAACTTTGGTGTCCCTGACCTTTGAAAGTAACAATGTAAATAATGTTATTTTTTCAATATTTGGCAAAGTTACTCATCTTACCTATAGCCGACTTCAATTTCAAATTGTACATTTCCCTTTGAACATATTCCCTCCTCCCATAGCCATCTTTATTCCATACTTTTAACCCTATTGTACATACTCCCATTATTAACACAACTAGGTTGTGTCTGCTTAC
>Ga0210059_1014313_pt1 | contig 11745 bp, 7 predicted proteins | sample Ectturendosymbi2_FD_188042 | JGI IMG/M metagenome (GOLD analysis project Ga0210059, IMG submission 188042) | Ecteinascidia turbinata endosymbiont from Florida, USA - Sample 2 (SPAdes) (version 2) | ecosystem: Host-associated > Tunicates > Ascidians > Unclassified | place: Key West, Florida... | reverse complement strand
AATACAGGGTGGGCCAAAGGTAGACGTGCTCTTGATTGCTTTTTTATATTTATGGCTGAAATTTTGGGAGGGTATTGACAAATACTGGATCGTTCCGGAAAGAAAATTATTCTACTTTCACCACTGCTGCAGAGGCAGTTTGCGAACTTGCTAGCGGATTATTCTACTGTTGGTCTTTGTTACGTGGCAATAACACGGCAGTAATCCCTCTGAAGTTCACCTCATGTTACGGTAGAAGGCGTTTTGCCGCATGTGACCAGGGCTCCCACTGCGGGGTTTTTCAATCCAAATCTGCTTGTTAGTCGATCTGGGTGTAGGTTAAATTACGAAAAATCGCGTTAAATCTGTGATTTTTGAAGTGATAAATTCATCAGCAACTTCAATGTGTTCAACAATATAAAGATAACGTCATATTGCAGTGTTTGCATGCGCACATCAGCTGAGAAAGCACGCATATCGGATGAAGCAGAATGTATGCAATCGGTTTCATGTCCTCATATAAGGTTATTGTCGGGGTTATAATGTTACTGTCTAATGCCGCTTGAAGAAATTGGTAAAACAAGGGTTACTTAGAATTGCTTGTAAATTTTGATTTTTCGCTGTGCATACAAATTAAAAAACAAATTTCAATTATAGAGGAAGAAAGCATTAGGAAATATATTTTTTGTGGGATTTTCCATCCCACTGGAGTTCAAGATTGCCGGGATATTGGCGGCATTCGTGAGAGATATCATCAACGGAGTATGTTACCAGCGTTGTGAAAAAACGTCTTGAGCAACAAAAAGGTCGTCCAAATGTTAAATGTTTGTATTGCAGAAGAAAATTTCGAAGAGGAACTATAATTAAATCAGTATTCGATTTTCGTTTTAATTCAAATTAGCCCACTCATATGTTTTTGTTCGTAGCGCAATCTTTCTGGGTTTTTATTGTACGAATACGGGTTCTTTTGACGTGCAATCTGGGTTTGTTTTAAATCACTGAATGGGAACCCTACATGTGAGTGTTGAACACAGATATCTTGGCAGGTAAAGCAGCGACACCGTGACACTGCTGATAGCGGTAAGCCACGTATAGTTACATATGTGTGAAAAGAAGCATGAGTAAATCTGTAGCAGTGCTTCCACAAGCTTGAGAAATCCATTGTTAGTGGAGACTGTGATCAAAGTGCCCGAATGAATAGCTTAATCAAACGACTCTTGTGCAGGCTTCTTTTCAAACAGTATAAAAAAAACAGTATACTGTAAAAATACGTGGCTTGTTAATATGTTTATGCAGACTTGTGGGAATACGTCTTTTTCGTTCTGACTTCTTAGTGAGCACTAAGTGCAAAGCTATATTTGCTGTGGCGAGTTGTCGTAGTTCATGTGCTCAGTTTTTTAAGCCTGCGTGATGTTACAACTTTAGTAAGTTGTCCGATAGTGTTGTCAACACAGTTCCACTTCTCATGGCCTGAAACACTTTTGCGAGAGTGCCAAACTTTTTTGTTTTTTCAGCGGTAATGTTGCTGTGGCCGTTGATTATTCTTAAATTATGACTTATTAGTAGAAAGTGCTCGAAAAAATGGATATAAGGCAGTTTATGAAAAGAAAAAGTGCTCGAAAAAATGGATATTAGGAAGTTTATGAAAAGAAAAAACATTTCTGATAGCCAAAGTGTAGAAAATATTCCAGATAAAAATTGAGAATTGAAGTTCAACCAGAACAGACTAATGGGGTATAAAGGGTAAAGCGTTTTATGAACGTTCATTCGCATTGCATCGTTAGCAACCTGAAAAGGATAAGCAAAATACCGACGCTGCCAAAACCTGGAGAATTTTCTGCGGATGCCCATGTACACAGTGATTTCGATCTAATTCTTGGGTCATAAAGGGTGATGTTGCTTGGCTCAATTCCATTAAGTCACTCAAAAACGATAAATGCCAAGGTTGTCAGTTTCATGAACCTATATACTAAACGCACTAAGCAAACAAATCTACAATTTTGACGCGTGGTGAACAGCCAAAAAACACGGAACACCAGTAAAGCAGTGTTTTGGTGTTCAAGCGCGAGGCCCCCAAAAGCGCGAGGCCCCGGGCATTTGTCCGGTTTGCCCAATGGTTAATCCGGCCCTGGGTACATCCCTACACTCGAGGTACCATTCTACACTGGCGGTACAAACACTTGCTTTCTGAATCAATCCCTACGCTGGTGGCACATCCCTACGCTGGAGGTACAACCTTACGCTGGTGGTACAACCTTACGCTGGTGGTACTGACGCCGCTGACCCTTACTCTGTGTTTCTCATTTCAGAGTTTTTGGTAAAACCCTAAACCTATAACCCCTTAGTATTACAATTCCTCAACACTAATCCAAGTGCGTCCTAGGCCGGACAATAATGTACAGCTGAAATATGGTGTTAATTACATGACACCAGTCATATTTGTGAAGTACAGTAGGCTAGGTGGCTAGATCACATAATTCATGACATTATCCCATGAGTGAAATTTTACCCTTTTCCAAAAGACATGCATTAAAATACCTTATTAATTACTTTACTAAATATATATACAGGGCCTGCCTCAAGCCGATGCAACCGATGCAGCTGCATTGGCTTCCGCGCCTCTGGGGCCCCACGCCATAGTGTTTGGGTAGATTGTTCATTTTTGCCAGATACACCTTGCGCTTGAGAATTCAGTAAAAACGCCATATAAATTTCATTGTTAAAAAAGAACGCTTTCGTCAGAACTACCAAATTTCCTCGCGAACGCTAGCAAACGTGCTCGATTCTCGTGTTAGTGCTGCACTGTATATCTGCGCTCTACCACGATCGTAATACGGTTGACTGAACGCGATGACGTCATGATATCATTGCTCAGAGGGGCCCCGCCCCTAGGTCTTGCATTGGGCCGGCTCTGTATATATACATAGCCCACTCCAGCATTCATAAGGTCACTCTTAATACAGTACATAAAATCAACGCGACACTTCTCGTAATCAATGTCCCGCTATTCGGATTCGGTTGCCGAAGTGTAAACCCGTTTTTTATGTAAAGCTCTTCTTTTTGTTGCTTATTGCAACGTCTCACTAGATTCGCTACGTTACTTTGGCGGCCAACAGGAAGGGTAGCTGGAACAAAGCGAGAATTCGCTACAAACAAACGCTGTGCTTGCTGCTGGACTATATGGATTTAAACCACACAGACGGACAAATACTTAACCAATAACCAGAGCAAAGTGAGCCGCAATTTACTCAGCTGCACGTTTCTGGTGGATACGAGCTTTGGTAAAAATGTTTTGGTGGAATATACCAGTGGTGTGCAGGATCCGGAATTTGGAGTCCAATCCGGCCGGATATTTGAATTTTTTGATTTGGATTGAGTTGGATATGGTTTCCCTTTCAACCGGATTCGGATCCGGATTATTCATATGAAACAAAATGTGGCCATGCAAAAAATCTTGATATGGAAAAATAGTTGTATCAGGAAAACTTACGATATTTTGAAATCATATTATTAAAACCTACTTGTCCAATTTCTTTCGATAGACTGCAATGTTTCCTGCCGCTCGGGATCCTATCTTTCAGACTGAGGACATCTGCAGCAACATGTAATTTGGAACTGTGTGAAGACGAGCATGATTGATTCTATAGTTTTATTATGACGCAGCCCGTCGTTATTCAGATGAGACATGTTTCATTTTTGAAATATATTTATTAGTAGATCATTTTAAATGTTGGTGTTTATTAAGGCATTACAAAATTTTTTTTTTAGTGTTGAACGAAGTACACCAGTCAGTTTCTGTTTCAACGGCGTAGCTCACTAGTCTAACTGAAAGTGGCCTTACCTCACGAGTAATAAACATGATGAAAACGCATTGACATTTTGACCATGTTATTGTAAGTTGAAATACAACCAAACTGGGAATGAAAACTTGTGAAGTGTTGGATTTAACAAAAAGTGGCAAGGTTATTCTCCAAGCCTAGCAGTGCTGGAAGTTCAGTTTGGAAAGAGTAAGAGTTTCAAATGAAAAAGGGATTGAGGTGAACATTGATTGCACTGCTAAGAAATGATTTCATTGGGCATAAAATTATCGTGATGGTTCTGTCAAGGGTAAATTAATGTACAATAGCTATTGACATTGCATGGAGTCCAGCAGGTACACAAATGTAGGCTAGCAATTGTTTTTAAACATCTCCATTAGCAGCGATGTAGTCGAGACCGTAACCTCCGAGACCGAGACTGAGACCTGGCTCAAATTTCGAGACGAGACCGAGACCGAGATTTTGTCATAAAAGCCGAGACCGAGACCAAGACCTGGAAGTTGGAGACCGAGACTCGAGACCAATTTTCCCTCCAAGCTGCGCGGCCACGCAGCTGCTAAGATCCCTCTGCGCAGTTGCAACAATGCTGGCAAACAATGTGCAGTTGCAAGCAATGCGCAGTTACAACAAAAATTGTGATTCAGCGCACCCGCTTGTTTTTCCGCGCAGCATTATTAAAAATTGGAGGGAACTTTGCTCGAGACCTCACATTTCTCTGATGGTAATTAAAGGTAACTCCTTGAATAATGCTTCAACAAAATATCTGGCACATTGCCAAATACCAAGATAACAAAAATTATCCGAAATTTGTGCAAACGGTCAAATACTGCAAACGTTCATTGTCACTTTCCTTATAGGAATTTATAACCTCAAACCTGTAGTCTTATTTACAAATTCCTTGAAGAAATGTATAGACACTGAAAATGTTGGCAGCGTTTAGATGGTCTACGCATTTTTCACTCAAAGAAGGTCGGTGAACCAATTGAATATTGGAGGTGTTTGCCGTTACCATGCTTCAATAAATTTGTTTTGACTCAGAAAAATTTGTAATTGTTTTGTTCATTACAAAACAACGCCAATCCTTCTGTAAGGACAGGAGGTGATGCCCTGATGAAGCTCCCATGTTCTGGTGTCCTACCTAGTATTGACGTAGGCCTAAGAACTTTGACTTACAAGTACCTTGGTGTAATTGTAGATGAAAAACTGACTTGGAAAGAACATTGTAAACAGTTGTGTTGTACTATACCCAAATATGTCGGTGTAATGTATAAAGTTAAACATTATGTGAATAACCAAGCATTGCGTATGTTCTATCACAGCTTAATAAACTCACGAGTGCAGTATGGGATTATTGCCTGGGGAAGAGCAACTTCATGTCATTTACAGCCAATATCGGTTGTTTTAAACTGCACCATGAGATGCTTAAATACCGATAAACTTTTGACAAACAAAGTTACTACCATTTATAAAATGCAAAAAATTTTCCAACTAAAAGATATATACAACCTTGGAGTGAGCAAATTCATGTACAAATATACTGCCTCTCAGTTACCGACTACGTTTAACAATTACTTTAAACTCATTACTGATGGTCATTCATATAACACAAGACAAAGCAAAACTCGACAATTTGCTTTACCAAAAGCAAGTCCAAACTCAGGTGCTAAAATGATAAAATATAGTGCAATAGCAATCCTTTGAAAAATTCCTCCGGAGATGAAAAATAAAACATGTTTGGCACTTTTTCTGGCAGAGTGTAAGAAATATGTACTACTCAGCTACTAGAACCATACTTTGTGTTCTTTTTTATTGTTGTACGTAAACCAAGTGGATTGATTTAAATACGTATCGCTGTTACAGTGGAAAGTGTCGAAACATGAAGTATCTCTGTTATGTATTACATCGATAGGTTTTTGCTGTGCTCACAGAAACTAGTCGCATCAAACCAGTGTATGAATTTGTGGGATGCCTGATAACAGACACAAAACAAATGCACTTCCGTTTCTCATGAATGCATTGACGAGTTCTTTTCCGCAAAACATGATTGCGCGACCGGTTCTCAACCTGCTTAAACCTCGTGATACTGTTGCGGTGCTGCAGCGGTCTAGAGCTTTTGACGCATTTCCTCTTTAGCATTCACGAATGATTTGAATGTATAAAAACAGTAAATGTTTAATGTGACAAATTTAAACCGTTTTCTTCTGGTGGCTTGTCCTTGCCTGCAACGCATTTTACTTCAATTTACCATATAACCGCTTTGCACATATTACATTTTTTACCCAGAGCAAAAGACTTTTACTAACTACAGTAAACTTCGGTTAATCCGGATCCGATTTGACCGGCGATTTTATCCAGTTTAGGTGAAGATCCAGATTAACCGAAGATGGCTGTTTCTATAGCCTGACGTCATTTCGGTACTGAGATATCGGTGAGAATCGTTTAAAATTGAACACATTGACGACACAACAGCATATTTTCGCAGGAGCAAAACGAATTTATTGATATATTTACAATGGTACATCAGATTAGTAATCACCATATCCAGGCAGTTATGAACAATCTTAAGTTAATAATTTTAGATTACTTGGCTGCGAAAAAATCTGGGGGTTTGGACTGGTAACTGCACAGGAAAGGTTGCTTTCCATCATTCATTTTTTTCCAAGGTGTTTCGTCGTTTAAATCACTTGCCAATGAAGTAACAAACTTTTAAAGTGTTTTACTATCTACCACTTAGGCCTACTTCTTTCTTCTTTTTATTTTAACACTGGGCATCTGCACTGACGCTCAAATTTCTTCGCCACATATTTCGTGTATTTTGGCTAACAAAGGTTTGGCTGACAAAGCTTTACAACGTTACCTACATCTTTCCTAGTTACTTTTCTCCTCACACGACAAGTAATTGATTTAGAATTAAAACGTGATAAATTTTGAGATTTAGAAAAAACGAAAGCACTACTTTCAATTTCAGAAAGCAAAATTGTAACTAATTGTTTCATCCACGCAAACTTGCTCGTTCTGTAAAAAAAAAGTTTTAAAAATTTTGCTCGTGATTCTGTTGTTGACGCAAAGAAAAAAATAATTTAGGCCTATTACAGTAATAGACCTTTTTGGCCCAAGTTAGGTTTACATTTTGAACCAGCGAGGTAATATCCCACCGCATGCTCTACTGCAGTGGCGTAGCGATTTTAAATGTCGCCCAGGGCTGACCATAAACATGCTTCTTCTTTCCACTCCTCAAATTTGTTTGCAACAATATAAAATGAGAGAAAATCATGTATCATGCTAATTGTACCTATAAGCAATAACAATGCGTCTTGAACATCACAATCAAATAGTCACAAACTGAAAGGGGTCTTGTTTTTAATTCTCGATTATGTATCTTGCTTTCTCTGCTTGTTAGCCACCCTTCTCATCATTACTTTTCTATTTTTTCTGCCTTCTTTACATGTACAAGTACGTTTGGCTAAATAAATAGCATAGTTGGCACATTCTAGGCTGTGGTTCAGCGGGAAAGTTTAAATTTTTGTCATTACTTGTGAATCAGTTGGCACCGTGGACAGTGGGGCAGTCAGGAATTTTGTTTGGGATGGTCACTGACGTCGTCAGATGTCAAACTTTAGCTATTTTGCACAAAGATCATTTTGATATCACTGGTCAATTTCTGGTCGATTACAACAGGATATGACGACAAATATCTTCTGCCAGTCGGCACCGATAAATTTTAACAAAGACAAGAAAACGTTTGCTATCGCAGTGATCCTTATCACGCCGTTGTTCATTTTCAATGAACATTCAGACTAGCGGAAAGCGAAGCGCCGTGTAATGTTGTCCTCGAGGATATCGCTGATTATGCCTATTGTATAAGTCAAAATCAACTGAAAGTGTGTTAGCGGGTTCATAGGAACAAATCAGAGGATGCCAATAGCCAAATTTTGACTTCACAAAATACCTGCTAGCACAACTAAAAGATAAAATTCAGTCTGCGTTTCTGTGTGAACAACTCGTCGATAGCCATCTCAGGATCAATGTCACATCACGATTATTCGTAAAAAAAAACAATCGATCAGACGGCTTTGCCCAGGCCCGTAACCAGCTTGGACACCAGGTGAAGAGTTTTCTGAGATGGGCCCAAATTTTTCAAACTATGTCCAATAGTTTTCAACTATGCCCAACAGATTTTTCCAGGGGAGGGCTAAAAGGTTTGTAGGGGAGGCTTCGTCCCCCTTCCCTCCTGGTTGCGGGCCTGTGTCCAATAGTCTTTAGAGGTCCAACACATATTTCCAGGGGGGGGGCGAAAAATTTTTTAGCTAGTTGCAGGCCTGTTTTTGCCCCATAGTGCTGCGTAGATAGGTTAGTAACCGTTGAAGCGTTGAAAATGAACGTTCATTTTGTTGCTGTTGTGACTGGCAACGTTGCAAATAAGTGCAACAGTGTGTAGATGTTTGAGAAAAAGACACAATTGGCCAGTGTCTCTATAAGGTTTAACTCGCAGCTCAGAGTTTGGGTTACTGGTTCAGGGCCTATAAGAGGGGGTCCAGCAGGTACATTGTTCCGGGGCCCGCCAGCTGTGGAGGGGCCTGAGACAGAAGGACAGGCCCGTAACCAGCTTGAGACACCAAGGAGGCGAAGAGTTTTCTGAGAGGGGCACAATTTTTTGATTATGTCCAACACTTTTAAATTTGTTCAGCACATTTTTCCAGGAGGACAAAAATTTTTCTAGGGGAGCCTTCACCCCTTGCTACCCCCCTATTTACGGGCCTGCTGAAGGAACGATTGTGTGCTTGTTACTAAAACACTCGGAATAATGTAGCGAAATTAATCCCGCCCGGTGATAAAACTGATTTGACCTAAAGGATTTGGAGAGAGGTGTGATGTATTTTAATATGAATTGCTGGCAGTGCATTTTCCTGATACGATGTATTGATAATTATGAGCAGTAATTATTGTTGAACTTGAAGGTTTGCCTACTTTGTCGAATTTAAGACATTCACAATTACTGTCCCAGTGTGTCCATTTGACTGAAAATACTGAATATTTAACTGAAAAAAAAATTTCTTTTACGTTTTTCACTTTTAAACATTTTCAAACAAATCTTTAATAAAAAATCTCTCTAATAAAACAAGAGTTTTAAACTAAGAGTACTTCAAATGATATTTGATGGGAAACATGCCAGTTCACAATACAATCTAATCCAACAGCAGTAGCCCTCGAATATTGCGCATATGTGTAACAAAATAACTGAAGTTTAAAATTAACAAGTAACTGCAGTGCAGGACGCAAATGTTTATTGTGCTCCGCGAAGGTGTGCTGTGCATTCTGCTGATTGTCAAACTTGCGCCGCAAGCTGATGCAAGGTCGAATCTAATGTGAGTTTAGGATTAGCGGACATGCCCAGAAATCTGAAGATTTCTAAACATGCAGGAGAAACTAACCACTTACAGTATTTCGACAATGCTTTAAGCATTGGTCGCCGCCTTGTGGCCCGTGTGGCTTGTGTGAAATATTTCCAAATGTTTGTATAAGCTTGAGAATATTCTTGACAATTCCAGCTACAGTAGCATCTGCTGAAAGATTTTTCCGATTTTTCAGCAAACTTGTAAATAAATATTTGCGATCTACTATGTCACAAACTCGACTTCTTGACCTAGCAAGATTAAACATTGAGTCTAGCATTGCAAGACAAGTTGATTTTGATACTGTTATTAGAAATTTTTCTAATAAGAATACCAGAAAATCGCTCATCTAACAGTTAAATGATTTTTTGTAATTTTTTCCTTGAATAGATTTTACTATCAACACTTAAAATTCATGTTCAAAAAATGGTAATACGGTCACATTTTTTGAATACCGTTATGTTTTAACGTAATGTTTCATATGATCAATAAACGAGCACTTCTTGTTGAAGTATGATGCACATTAATTAGCCTCAATTTTTATTTATTTATTATAATTTTTCAAAATAATTTTGCAAGTCTTAGGGGCCCCAAATGGGTTTTGTTCCGCATAAAAAATATCTCTTGGAGGCCCTACGCTGGCTCACTGCACCACGTAAATATCCATCTGTCATATTCTGCTCTCAAGACTAACGAAGAAGAGTCAACACCAGCTTTCACACAAAATCACCATGACTGATTGGCAACTCGTAATGGTTTGCTTGCTAATGATTTTTTATATTTGCTCTCTGAAACTGTAATAAATGTGATAGTAACAAAGGTGTGCTGTGCTGACAGTGACTTGCTGTACATTTCAAAATTGAGACCCTGTATCACTACCTGGCATCGCATACCCACTAGCCACAATGCCAACCGTGCTGTGAGAAACATTGCGTTGTTGCATGACACTCCATTGCGTGGTGCGCTTGGGGTTGATCATGTCTTGATCAAGTATGTTTCTATTTGATTCGGCAGTACTTCATGCAAATAATCCTCTCAAAAATGTCTCATCTGAATTTGTACTCCTTTGCAAGAAAGCTGCGCCCTTTCATTTCATTCAGGCTACACGTCGGCTCGTGTTGTCCGCATTAATTGGCAACTTTGCTAACAAAGTTGCATGCTTTAGTCGTATAGTTTCGTATCCAATCGCAAAAAGTCACGTTAAACATTGGTAAGTGAGAGAACACGACACTACATGAGTCCGACTATTCCTTCCGTTAGTTTTCGAACAGTTGAGATTGGTATAAAACACCAGCGAAAAACCTTAACAAGTTTCGGTGGTGGGGGGGGAATGGCCTCTTCGACCTCATTCTGGCTGCGCCTCTGACCGTGGATTCGATGTGTTTTCCATGGCACCAACAAAGTGCACAGGGCTAATGAAGCCCTGAAGCAATTTGGGTTTGCTTTTTTGTCTTACTTAGAGCAAGGTGCTCGTAGTTTGTCAGTTTTTTTGCAACTGAGGCAGATCTTTTGCAGGTAACCATTGCCTTGGTATTGAAGATTTTTTCTAAATGTTTTCGACAGGCATTGTTGGGATGCAGCATGCTGTAGTAGAATGAGCGAAGTTCGAGATTACCTGTGTAATAACTAGCAGTGAAATGGTGTAGCGCCTTCCCGCTGATTTTATGGCTACATGTATAATTCCTAGATTTGCTATTTTTTATTGTCAAGTTTTTATATTTTCAAGTTTTTCATAACTTTCATATTTTTACATTAAACTGATGTTCACAAATGTTCCAAATTTCCGTTTTTTCTGCAACACTTAGAGTTTTCCCAACACCGCAAGTCGGTTAGAAAACGCAGAAATGCCGTAAAGCCCATAGCAGTACGTCAAAGTAACTGATCAGCCATGACGCATTGTTTGCTCTCTGTGTAGAACTCTTATGAGAAAAACCTTTCCTCAAGAGAGTTCCGAGGCGTTTTTTGAACTTAAAAAAATCTGCATTACGCAGAACAAAAAAAGATTCACCAGCGTGTTTTAACAGAGTGCTTTGAAAAGCACTTCGAAAAAAAGACATCGTTTTATTTGGCTTCTCAAAAAAGAAACTTTTTTGGCACTTTCCCATCTCTTTTGAATAAGCCTATGGGTTTAATAACAAAACTACTGGAAAAACGGTTCAAAGGTAGTCCTTAGCAAAGTACTCCCAACGACTCGTTGCAGAGATTATACGCTTCGGTTTCATTGGTTCATGCATATTTTTATTGAATTCACTATACATTCTAAACGGGGTAGAGAGAAAATTGTTTTCTCCATCTCGCAAACAACATAAGAACAAAGAAAGCTTAGCCACTGCTTTTAACGGCTAAATTTTGAACAATCATTTTGTAAAAACCGTTCTTTAAGTAGCTTGCAAAAGTTCATAAAAAATAACCTATGCAAGCTCTCGAGACTAAAAGCTCCAGACCGAGACCGAAATCCTTCGAGACCTGAGACCTTCGAGACCTGAGACCTTCGAGACCTGAGACCTTCGAGACCTGAGACCTTCGAGACCTTCGAGACCTGAGACCTTCGAGAC
>Ga0210059_1014312_pt1 | contig 11745 bp, 6 predicted proteins | sample Ectturendosymbi2_FD_188042 | JGI IMG/M metagenome (GOLD analysis project Ga0210059, IMG submission 188042) | Ecteinascidia turbinata endosymbiont from Florida, USA - Sample 2 (SPAdes) (version 2) | ecosystem: Host-associated > Tunicates > Ascidians > Unclassified | place: Key West, Florida... | reverse complement strand
CGCTATCTCCCGACTTAAAAAGTGGTACTACTTTAGCGATTTTTAGATTGTTTGGAAAGACACCGTCACATATGCTTTCGTTTATAACATTTGATAGAAGCGGTGCTAATAAGTATTTTGATAATTTAAAAGTGCGCACCGGAATGTCATCGTGACCAAACAACATGGTCAACTGCTCAATTCTAAAATGGCTACTTTCGAAATACAACACTTGACTGATATTTTATTCAGATATTGTGACCACAATTTCTGAGGCTAGCTGTCGCGCCTTTCAATATGAGAAATTCCTTTTTAGAATATGGAAACAAACCTGGATTATTTCATTTGAGTTAAGCTAATTCCCTAAAATTGTGTGCAGTCATTATGAAATAATGATTTGATAATAAGGTTGGTGGTGAACTTTAAAGGAATATTTGTGAAAAGGCTTTTGACATCAAATGATACCATGACACAGCCTTGAATACCATTTTGTTTTTGTATTTTAATTTCTTTTACAAAGATGAATGCGTCTCTGGCTACACTGTTCAGTGATGATGAAGTGGAGTTAGGACGTTTGACAGACCCTTGGCACTAGCAGCCTCGTGGTTGAAACTGCCCACAGCTGAGATTATGGGTCTTATTTGGTTGCCAGGCTTGTGTGTTTTGGGCAAGCCATACAGAGATGGGGTACTGGCTGAAGTAGGGTACATGTGGTGATAATCTTTGTCACTAAGGCTGTTCTTTTTTTGCAGTCTATACAGGAACCGTTGAAATATTGTCAGATTCCCCAAATCACCATCATTACTGCCCAGAGAGAATTTGCTAGCATCACTCAGTATATCTTCCATTTTTGACATGTAGTCGGTTCGATTGAGTACGACCACACCATTGTCTTTATTCAGCTTTGTAACTATGATGCTATAAGAGAATTATGCGCTTCCTGCAACTCTGCTCATATTAGCATGATGGTGCTTCCTTTGTTTAAAGAAAACATATTATAATGGCTGTATAAGTTTAACATTTTTAGTTTAAAAATCCAGGATATCTTTTGGTGCCAAGCGTCTCTTTATTTCGCTATATGTCTTTTCAAATTCAAACTTTTATCTCCAAAAGGTTGAGACGATAGGGATAAAAACAATGATCTGGGGCAAGAATTTCAGTTTCTGCTTGTGTGAATTGCTACCTAGAGAAGTTGTGCAGCGTGCCTTCCACACATTTGTTGTCATGCAAAATGTAGACAAGCTCAGAGCTATCTCTGTTTTACCACATCTGATTGGCCAGTTCAGTCACGTGACAAAGGTCATTGACCTTACGTCGGTGAAGTGGATCCCCATTTGTCTGACAGAAAATGCATGACAAAAGCGAGAATTTTTGTGGTAGTGGAGAAACAAAAATCGCTTGTATGTAACGAAACCACAAAACACTTTTGTAGAGTGATGCTTGTACGTTTGCATTTCAGAAATTGTGTTTATCTGCCAATATTGTCTTTTTTGACTTTAAAAAGAAAAACACAGGGTAACAAAACTTAATTAAACCTGTAGCCTAGATTAAACTTAAGATTTTGCAGTGTTTATATTTTTCACTGTAAAAACACTCACAGGTAGTAAGTATTCACAGAAAAGTCAAAACGTGGTATCAGACAAAAATCGGCAGAGTTGTGGACATTGTGAAAAGTTACAGGCATTTTATAAATGTTCTGCAAGCTGATGCCACGTTCTGTCAGCTGGTGCCATCTTCCGATTTTTTGTGAATACTTATTGCCTGTGGGTGATTTTACAGTGCAAAATATAAACACTGCAAAATATAAGTCTAATTTTTGCTGCAAGTTTTATTATGTTTTATTACGCTGTATCTTTCTTTCTAACTAAGTCAAAAAAGGTAAGATTAGCAGACAAACACAATTTCTGTAATGCAAACATACCAGCGTCTTCTGGTTATCCAATACCGCAAGCATTCTCGCCTACTCATGTATTTTCTATCGAACGAATGCAAGAACCACTATGCTGACGTGAGGTCAACGACCTTTGTCATGTGATTGAATTGGCTAATCAAATCTTGTGAAACTGAGATAGCCCTGAGCTTGTCTACATTTTGGAAATTCGCATCCAGGTTGCAGATGTCTCTTGCACATGGCTGCATTTTTGCACCCAGATTACTTTGGCATGATCCTGAGGAACGCCAAACTTATTTTTGTCATAGCCAAGTTGGTGTAACAGCGATAACATTCAGGCCAAAACTGCAAAACAAAACGATCACAATTGGAAGCTGCGTTCTTTCACCACGAAGCAAAATATTATAAGCAGCTCTGCGTGTGCGTGGCAGTGTACGAGCTTCTGACAGCATTGCTGGCATTGGAGATGGCACTGCCACAGTAGGAAATTATTTATCATATTAACACTTTGAGATATTTATCATATTAACACCAGTTATTTATCATATTAACACTTTGAGAACCAGTCTATGATATATTCGTACTTTGATTTCGGCCTAAAAAACGGCAGTTTTCAGTTGCCTTACCAACACCCTAGTTCCTCCGCCGATTGCGCTAGAGAGGTGTTCAAGGGCTCAAACAGATCGGCTAGTCTAGTAGATTGCACTCGAAAAAAAATTTTTTGGTTGGGGAATGCGGATTTTTTGTGACTCACGTCATAAGTGAAGTAGTTTTAAGGTCATTTTGGTTCATGTTGCCTGGCTTAGGGCCCAACCGCTAGGCCAAAGTGTTTCGCTGAAGTTTTCATTGGAAACTAGGCTTGAGTCCGTGTCTTTTGAGCCTTTGATCGACTTTCTAACATTTCTGGTTCAAAAGTTATGATCTAAAATAAACAAATTAATCATCTAATTAGTCAAATATTTTTACTAACTTACATGACAAATTTTGAACCCAAAACCTCAGCAGGTCATCCAAAGTATCAAAAGATTCGGATTGTAGCCTAGTTTCCAGTAAAACTTCAGCAGAATACTACCACCTAACGGTTGGCACACAGGGCCAGGCGAAGTGGCCCAAGGTGGCCTAAAAGTTCTCCACTAATGACGTCACTCACAAAAAACCCGCAATTCCCAAGCAAGAAATTTTTTTCGTGTGCAGACTAGAAGACTTCCTGCGTCTTTTGAGACTTTTACCGGGTCTGTAGAGCATACCGGACCAGAGAAATTCCCGTGCAAAGCCACGTGCGTTTAGGTTTTATTTTTCCGAAATTTCCCGAAACCTAGCAGACACCAAAAAGTTAATGGCATCAATTTTGACAGCAGCATTGTGACAGATATACAGATGGGTCTGGCCAGTTTAGAGCCTCTTCAACCAGAAAGGAATGATCATTGTTTAATAGAGTAAAGATAACCAAGTGTGCCAAAGTATGTCAGCTGTCAATATTTTTCTGGGAAGCTTGGCTTTCCATACCCAGTACTATTTTGGCATTGAGGTAAGGGGATTAGTTCTTTTGGCTTAAGAGCTAACAAGCAATCTACCAATTCTAGTTTCTTCACCTCATTCAACTTGTAGCTAAACAATGATAGTGGAACCATTTCTAAAGTAAGATACCAAAGATGGCGACTAAATGCTTTGACAGCACTATTTGAAACTGAGCTGTCAACAGCCTAATCCTGATACAACAGAAGATTTTCACAAAGTCACAAATCATTCATTGCAAGCCCATCAGCAGTACAACTGCTGGTAACCATCACAGAGTAAATTAGAGTGACATGCAAAAGAAACCTTTAGCTGTAGCAGCTGCATTCTTGTTGTGATGGTACCTTGGGGTTGTTATAGGATCCTTGCTTCAAGCAAAAATATTTTACTTGCATAAAACATCTTGCCTGTCTATCTTGCTTTCTGGACTTCTGGTCTTTTGAAAGGAATGTTTTCTTATTCAAGATAAGACAAAGCTCAACAAGTTCAAGATAATCATCTGCTGTGAAAAGTCCGTTATAAGGTTCTTACAACAGAATTTTGTACAAGTGGTGGAATGAAACAAGACATCCAAGCTTGTGTCATAAGAAATAGAGAATTTATAACTTTTTGCTGTGTCTTTTGAACACACAAGACATTTAGAAATTGTGTGTCTTTTTGCTGTGCATTGTGACACAGAAGAAATGCAGCAACGACAATTGTATCATGTTTATGATTATATCAATTTTCTACATTGCCTTGAACCTCAGCATGGGCATTGAAGGTCATGCACTGCTTGTTTTTGTTACGATTTTGCACGCTTATCTATTTCTCACGAAATTTCACACATATTTGCTTATTTCACCAAAAACGGTGGTAACAGTATCCAGTGATAACATGACTGGAGTCAGTTTTCTGTTTAGACTGTACCTCCTGGCAGGTGTTATGCTAGATTTTCTGGATTAAGTGTTCCACCTAAGACTCAGTTAGAGATGAGTCTCAGTTTTTCACTGAGGAGCCAGCAGCACACAATGCATTGTAGGCTAAAATACGTTGTGGTTTAATGAAGTATTTATATATCATGATCATGGCAGTCAGCCTCATACTTCTACTTCGAGTCTTTTGTTGGGGCATGTGACACAGGAGATAGGCTATATTTGTTGCAGCAAGGTTAGGCTATGAGTTGTGGAATTGTCTGCGAGTGAAGAAGATAACTAAAATCAAAAATAAACAACTGCTTTCACCAAATATATACTTAGATCTAAGTAATCTGATAACAAAAGTGCAGAAATACTATTGGGCACTACTGACTCAAAGGGCTTGTGACTCGACAAATATGATTCAAACAAATCACTGGCAGCGCCACCAGGACTTAAGACATGTCCAAGAAGAATATATGACAAAATTTTGAACATTCTTGTGAAAACCACATAATTTTGATATATTCAAACAAAAATTAGTGCAAATGGAAATTGCTTAACCTTTTTGGTCTTTCTGATAGCTTTAATGAATAGCTGGAATGTATTTTAGTAGGGTTAGACACTAAAATCATGTTCTTACTACAAGTAGTTACTAAGTTATGGCTAGATTTTATTATTTGCAAATATTGCACCCCAGGTCAAACTTTGGGAGTTTCGATGAACCCCTAAACATCAACCAATTGTGAAAAAATTTTAGAGGTCTCATTTTTACCAAAATGCAACACTTTAACACTAGGTAGAAGTTGTTTGAAAAAAGTCGAGGGCTCCTGATGCACCCTAGAGGGCTTGTAACTTGGGTTATGTCAAATGAAATTGGATCTGGGAAAGTTTGATAGAGGATGGTTTTCGTAAAGTGTTGTTGGAATTGGAAAATGTTATTTAACATATTTATTGAGAAATAGCTAATTTAGTGAAATTTTAGTGTTTACATTCACATATTGGTCAAGGTCATCAAGCCAAGTCATTTGAAACCCTAGAACACTAAACTGGATTTTTGGTCCGGGCAGGAAATCTTAACAGGGGTGGTCAAAACCCCATTTTAAAAAATAAAAAAACTACTTTTTTCAATTTAGGTCTATGACAAAAAGTACACTGAAAATGTAACTCCTATTACATTATTTGCGCACTAAAAAAGTTACTAACTTTGGACTTGAATTTTATGCTGTAATTGATTAAAAGGAAAGTACAAAAAATAATGAAACTTATATAAGTAATTAAACTAAATATATATATTTTTTAAACAATACTGAACTTGAAGGATTTCTCTTGCTCCATGCTGGTACCGAGGTGTCTAAAGCATGCCCTGAGTGAATTACAGCCCCTGGATTACTGAATTACAGGCCACCGGAAACTACATGGGAGGCATGCAAAAAATTGCTGAATTTATATTTGAATTAGTGCTTATGTATTGTTTTATATGACTCAGCTGATATTCAGAAGCCAAACAAAAACAGTTGGAGATCAAGTAAACACAGTTAGCAAAACAACAAGCACAGAACATGGTGAAATAATCTACAGATGAAAACACACGCCTATGTACACAGAAGAGTGGATTGAATTGAATTGAAAGAATTTGGTGTAGTAAAATTTAGTGTGGTCTGTTTATTTATTATTCATTTATTTATCCAAATTTTTCCAAAGCTGGTTGTTGTTTATTTGTGCATACACACTTAGACACTATCATGCACCACCAACACAACACAAATACGTTTGATAGCGTAGGAATTAATTCCTGTTGCATTCATTCCGAACATCACACAAAAGGGCCAACGTTGTGTTTTCCTAGAGCATGAGGTCCCTGCACACATTTGGTCAAATGTGTCAACTCTTCCATTGGTAGAATTAGAGAATTTTATAATTTCTGGCTTGTCACTTTCTCCTACTCCTAGGTTAGGCTAGGTGTACTGCGAAAACAAGAGTGAAATCATTTTCTTTTTCTTTGGTTCTTGAGGTTTTGGCCACATAGGAAACCATTGTCATCTCCTTTGGATAGAGAAAGACACTTGAACCAAAAGCTCTCGTAGCCTTCTCTCTCACGTTGTTTTCAACTGGCAATGTGTCGCTTTCAAACCTTCATGCCACCTGATTGAAAACATCTGCTGAACTCATGCACTAAACTTGCAAAGTCAGGAGAATATCACCTAGTAAAATGCCACAAAGGCACACACATCCACCACAAACAAAGGTTGTTTCAACCCGAAAGCACAAAATTTTCCCAACAGCGGAAAAGTACAGCATGAGTCGAAAGTACGAACTCGATTGCATATACCAGGACAGCAGTCCGACTAACAACTGCAGCTACTGAAGTGTTGAGAGTTCTGCTGTGTTTGCTTACATAAGCAAATAGTATGGGATCTGTAACCCGGGCTTGGCTTAAGCCCATTTCAATGTTGTATGGTTGTCTGGCCCTTCCTTCTTAAGATACGACAGTGACATAATTTTTGTCTCAGAAAAAAATTTCAGTTAGACATAGTTGATCTAATTATTGCAAAACGTTTTACTAAACATTAAGGCATCACTCACTCAACTCATCAGTCCGATTCCAACACAGGAACAGTAAGAGTGGATACTAACTCTATTTACTCTAGGCGATTTAGCATGTAGGAAATAGCACTATTTCTTGATCTAAACACTGCAGTACTACTCCACTTCATTGTTTCTTATGAAAATTGTAGTGCATACTAGGCTACTGTCTGTAGCACAATACTGTCTACTTTGTCTGTCACAAGACAATGGTCACTAACTGTGTGTGCAGGACCGTTGCTCACTTATTGTTGTTAATGTTTGCAAGCATTTTATTAATAGGTAATGTCTATTTTACCAGTGATATTCTGGCAGAAACAGATCAGCTGGAGCTTTTGTGCCGGCAGTCAATGATTCGATCTCGTGGTATGATCATGATGCAAAACAAACAAAAAGATCACTTTGTCAGGAAAATGCTGTCCTGCTCGTGGTGTAATGGTTAGGTGTTACGGCTGCTATGCGAATGGTTTGCGGTTCAACTCTCGCCTTCATGGTTGCCGGCTTCCGTTTTGTTTTTTTCTTTGCTTTTTCCAGGATTCGCTTACGTGTTACCTTTACAGGTTAGTGTTGTTAGGATAGGATTATGGTTAGGTTAGAATTAGGGTGAGGTTAACATTACCTTAGTGTTAGGTTAGTCTTATGGTTACCTTAGGCTTAGCATTAGGTTAGCTTAGCGTTAGGTTAGGGATAGGTCAGCTCAGTGTTAGGTGGCTTAGGGATAGATTAGGGTTAGGTTAAGATTAGAGTTAGCTTAGGGCTACGGTTAGGGTTGGGTTGTAGGTTTATCTTTCACTTATATATTTACTTCCTATCTACAAAGCCTTTTGCTGCTGCCGTGGCGGCAAAATAGACACTCACACTGCCATTATTAGTACTAGTAGTAGTAGCATCCACTCCAAGGAAGCTTTTGTATATGCACTACAGCACAAACGAAGAATTGCGAAAATTGCCAACGTTATCACCCTGTATAAGATAGTACAAATTCTGTGTAAAAACCGTGATGACCAAGGTGACTTTCCAGTCAACTACAGTATTGCCATTCTTGTGATTTAGAGAACAAAACTCAGCTCAACTTAGAAGTCCAGCCCAGCCAACAATTCCACCAATTTCCGGAACAGCCATTTTTTAAAAAATTCCCACACGATGTAATTGGCACTCAAACATGACGTCACACAAAGAAGACTTTTGTTACATACACTTAAAAGCACTAGTGTTTCTGTATGCTTACGAGGAATCAGTCGACTTCCATCTGCTTTCGTCTTTTTACGGTGATTCAAACTTGCACATATCTCTATTCCAGTATGCACTTTCCACGATGGGTGTAAGCAAGGAATCGATCAGCAAATTTTTAATAGGAAATCGATTTCACGTAAAATTACGCATCCTCAGTCCTGAAAATTGCAAGCAAAGCTTACAGGTGAAGAATTGAAAGGCTGAAGTAACAACAGAGAAAAAAAACAAACTCAAGACTACAATTAAAATTACGTAATACAAGCTCATAAATCATAACATCTTAACAAACTGACTGACGTCAAGAATACTAATGGCGAAAAAAAAACTGACTCATAAAATAAGTGTTTACTCAAAAATTAAAAAGACGTTTACTCAAATAAATTAATGACTGAAACATCTAACTAGTTGATGCTAATGACTGAAAAATTTCTCCAACTAAAACTAACTCTTGGTGAAATGACTAACAACGGTAGAGAAAAATAGTTAGCCATGTGCGGGCAGTAAGTCTCTGGGGTACGCATTTAAACCTGCCACGAGTTTGCTTTAAACGCTGCGGTGGGAGTAAGCAAACTGTGTTGAGAGAAAAGTTACCGCACAAGGCGGAAGACAACATCGGATTGAGTCAAAGAACACAAAGCATCGTAATAATTATTTCACATGGGTGAGGAATCGAGGATCATGTTCTGAATGTTGATTTGCGCGTCAATTAGGTGATAACCATTTATTTTCACAGATATCCAGAGAGTGACAACCTGGTTGTTCGACAAAAGCTACGGCGTATGCTTCGTGCAGAGGTGGCTTGTTTATAGTGCCGTGGTTTTCTGAATAGTGCCGCGACAAGGCTATCTGGTCCTTGTCACTGTCAGTTTTACAATCTTGTTTGTTCTGATTACTGCGATGCGCTGACCATCTTTTGGAAAATTTGTTGCTAGTTTGACCAACATACTGTTCATGACATATCACACAAGCCGCGACGTACATGCCAAAATCTGCGCAAGTCAAGCTTTGGTTTAGCTTAAAAGTTTTGGTTTTAGTCAGCAATTGTGAAACATTTGGTACCATGGATTTGTTGTTTTTTCCATAGCAACCACAAAGTGCACAGTGCTCACATGGCCTTGACCCACCTTTAGTTTGCTTTCGTGTCTTGTTTAAAGCAAGGTCTTTGTAGTTCTTTAGCTTTTGTCCAATTGTGGTGGGTCTTTTGTAGGTAATCATTGCTTTCGGGTTTAACTTTTTTTCTTTTTGTGTGAGAGTAAGCAGATGGGGAAAAGATGTAGCCAAAGCCTGTGGGTCTTCTTTCTTGTCGCATTTTGGGGGCCGTAGTCTGTCTTCCCAATTAGATGCCAGTGCTATCATGTCATTAGTCATGTTGAAGGGAAATTTTGAACGTATCGCTTTTTCTTTGAGTCGGTTTAAACTGCTGAGGTAATCATCTTTTCTTTGGTTGAGGCGCCTCAATCTAACAGCTTCTCCAAACAGGATTGACTTGAATGTCGTTTGCGGGTGGTGAGAATTCTCATTTATGAATTGCCTTCCCTCCGCTGTGGGTTTTACGAAGTCTTTAGTGACAAAACCAAAATCATCTTTGATGGTAACGCAATGATTGACATCCAGAAATTCAACTTCGCCTGTTTTCTCGGCAGTGCAAGCTTGTCGGAACGTTAGTTCCAAGCCACTGTTCTCAAAAGCTGAAGTTAGTGCTTGTCGAATGCGTTCATTTGATATTTCTGATGCAGAAATCCAAATTATGTCATCGATAAATCTACGGAAAAGTTCTGCCTCATTTAGTACATCCGCAATCGGCTGTAGGATGTAATGCACAGTAATGTTGGCCAATGAGACTGAGTGGTTATCACCGGTTATGATTCCGTTTTTTTGTATGTACAATTGGTATCCATATTGAGTGACCACATTGTTCAGGCAAATTTTGTTCAGTTCGACGATGATTTTACGGGCCTCGGCGCTGTAGTCGGAATACTTCTCCAATGCACATTCAAGAGCTTTTGTCACAGTGTCTCTATACAAGCTTGGGTAAAGTGCTTTCACATCTGCTGCTAAAATGTAAAACACTGGTTTTTGCTTTGCAGTTTCTATTTTTTTGTTAGGCGCTCTTTCCACATAAGCAGGTCTCCACTGACGGCTGTCTTGACAAAATTCGTTCGGGCAGTTTTTGCAGAATTCTGTACTGATAGGTTTCAGTACTTGTTACATAATAATGTTTAGCGTGTATCGGCGTCAAGCGAAGTTTCTGACCTCTGCGAAATTTCTAAGATAATATTGTTTATCAGCTATTTTGCTTCTCAGAATAAAGAAACAAAAATTGGCGATTAGTTTTATGATGTGTGTTGTGTAAATTAAAACTTTTTCAGTAGATGTCAGATGCCCACAACAAACTACAGAGCGGGAATAAGTATAACCATAGAAAAATATTGGACTTAGTCTTAGACCTCAATTAATTTTCTTTTTCTAACCCTGACACAAACCCAACCCCACATGCTTACCTAAAAACCAAACCATAAGCCCTAATCACCACTTATCTCAGCATGTATGATATGTAGAATATTACTCAGCATATACTGTAAGTGAGTTGACAGAGGTTATCAGTAGCGTCGATCCCGCTGTTTGTTAAGTTTAATAGCGGCTCTACCGCACCCGTTACAACTTCAACATTTGAAAGTGAATTTGTTCTGTATATTGGATTCAATGTAAACGCTATAGACCGATGGTTCTCAATGAGGGCGGAATCGCTCCCTTGGGGGCGATTTTGATGGGCAAGGGGCAGTGGCGATTCTAAGGGGGGGCCATGGCCCCCCAGATTTTTGCTTAGCCCCCTGTTTGGCCCCCCAGTTTTTTTCATAATTTACCGTTCAAGTTCATTTGGTTGACATAGGTTCTATACATATACAGTAGATAACTTTGTTGGCCTCCCCTACTTTTTCCTTGGCCCCGCACTTTTTTAATTCTAGAATCGCCATTGACAAGGGGGCGAAAAAACAAAGGAGACGATAGAAGGGCGCAACAATGCAAAAGGGGCGAAAATGCTCAACGGCTAATCAATCATTGAGTTAATCTCAGTAACCTACTATTTGACTTGTTAGTTTCTTGTAAAATTTACTATGATAATCGTTGGGAGTTGTTGCTAAAGCAATTTATCTGTTAATATGGACCATGAGTCCTCAATAAAAAATTATGATATTATTATTAAACTTTTACACTCGGTCGTCTATATGCCCGGCTGCAGTGGATTATCAGGGCTGCAGAGCCGTCGTGAAACTGACACAGCTCCGGCTTCTGTCAAGCGAAATTTCTGACCTTTGCGAAAATTCTGACCTGTTATTGTTTGTCAGTTATTTTGCTTCTCAGAGAGAAGAAATAAAGTTTGGCGATTGCTTTTTCAATGTGTGTTGTGAAAATCAAAACATTTTGGTTAGATGTCAGGTACTCACAACAAGGTATAGTACGGGAATTATATTAACCAGTGAAAATGTTTGGACATAAGGACAAATTCTCTGTCCTCACTCGAGCTCGCACTTCATTTCATCTTTCTGCCCTGGAAGCGACTTTCATCAAATCTCTGAATCCTCTTCTCTGCAAACAAAAAGAATTCGTTTACTCCTTGAAGATCTCCTAAACCTCTTGAACTCT
>Ga0210059_1014311_pt1 | contig 11746 bp, 11 predicted proteins | sample Ectturendosymbi2_FD_188042 | JGI IMG/M metagenome (GOLD analysis project Ga0210059, IMG submission 188042) | Ecteinascidia turbinata endosymbiont from Florida, USA - Sample 2 (SPAdes) (version 2) | ecosystem: Host-associated > Tunicates > Ascidians > Unclassified | place: Key West, Florida... | reverse complement strand
AGGGGTCACTAGGTGATTTTTCCAATTTTCTAGGGGGGGCCAAAAAGTGGTGGAATTTGTTTTTCCCCACTCGAAACCAAGAAAACAACCTTTTTGCTAAAAATTTCAAAATCCAGGGAAGCCCTTGCTCCCCTTCCGACGCCCATGCAACGTGTATGCGTTCATGTTTCTGGAAATAGGCGAACCGCTCTGCGATGCAGCGGGCTACCTTGAAATTGTATGTGCACCATGCTGTCCTCAAATGCGAAAACGTCACAGATGTTATTTTTAAAGGGGCTTCGCATGCCAACTAAACAGTCCCCAAGTTGTGCCTGAATGTCTGCATGCAGGCTCGAATTCGGTCTGCAAAATTTCACGAAACTTAATCCCGACTGCCATCTCTGCCGAAAAGAAACCAAATAACATGTAGTGGTGAAAAATTAGCACTGGCGTAAAGTTTGGAAGGGACACATTCCTGTTCCTAAACTTTCCATGTTGCAGAGCATGTAAAGGCTCGCGCCCCCCTGGAAATCTCTTGACGCCCCCTTGGTTAAGAACCATTGCTCTAAGAAATACCGAGATGATTCTACGGAACATGTCACTGTATGTTCTCACGTGGAGGCAGCTAGTTCTTTTAGTGCTGAAAGTGCGTGTAGTAGTAGCACTGACATCAGAAGCTCCAGACAGTTTAAAAAAATTTCAGGTGTCTAACCAGCCACTAGAGACAAATTAGTGAAATAAGATTATGGTGCAGAAAACTGTCTCGTGTGAACGCCAGCGAAAGGTCAACTGATGTACTGAGCAGCATCAAATCATGTCGCTTTGACGCTTTCCCAAACATTTTTACGTTGCTCCATACATAATTAACTCTTCCGGTGACAACGTGTACCAGTGAACGATCTTTTTCTACCTTACGCAGGCTGAAAATGTACTTACGAAGTACAACCAGTGATACCATATTGAACGGGCTTGATTTGTTAAAGCATTTTTCGGAATTAAGCTCTTTCCCCGGATCATGTAGATCAGTGGCGACTCCGGCACTCGGACTCCTCGAACTCAGCCCGAGTCTTGGATTGCGATTTACATTGTAGAACGTGAGCTTCCTTACTTTGCATGTTTGTGTCACTACCCACTTCACTGATTAAGGTTGTTAACTTGGGCTGTTTTCATTGGGCTTTGTCAAAGTTCGTATATTTTCTTTTCATGTATGGCCTTTCGCGTTCATCTTGCAGGTGACTTGAATCACAAAATATCATTCGTAGCAGGCAGTAAAAGCACTACGTTTTATGTATGTCATCGAGTAATCAGCCGACTGCGCTCTGCTTTCATCTCTTTTGTGGTAGGCTTTCTATCGAATACATTCTCTCGCAATTTGCTCGGGCTCATCCGTTAGAACCGGACTGCACTCTGCGAGTATTTTTTCAAATATAATTCACATGAGATTGAATGTGTTTTTGAAGCAATGGATTTACATAGGGCATGGAATTTAAATTCCAATCCAACGGACAGACTCCATTCGAGAATATTTTCAAACAAACGATAATTGTCCAGTAATTCGGGCTAATATAAATGACCCTGTACACAAAGGCTCACTCGGGCTCATCCGTTAGAGCCCGAGCTGCCCTCTGCAATTAGGTATTTTTTCAAATGTAATTCATATTGGATTGAAAAATTTTTTGAAGTAATGGATTTGCATATAGCATTGAATGTGAATTCCAATCCAATGGACAGTTCCCATTTGAGATTAATTGCAAACGAACAAAAAATTGTCCAGTAATTCGGGCTAATATCAATGAGCCTAGTACGCAGAGGACGAACTGGCGTTGTCATTGCTCTGTGACGTGCGTTACGTAACAATGGACAAGTTCTCATAAGAACTTCTCATTCATTGTTGCGTACTAACGTCACATAGCAACGACAGTGTCCACTAGAATAATGGATATGTCAGTGACATTTCGAAATTTCAGTGATGCAAACCGCGGCTGCATTCAGTCAGTATCAAGCAGTGGTGCCACTACCTGTGTTTTTCCACTACATCTAGTGCTTTTGCATTTCATCTAGTGTTCTAGTGTTTTTTTTATAGCTATCTAGTGTTATTTATGAGTGAGCTGAATGTAATTAATTACACAATTTTGCGTAATTGTAACTGTAATTGAGACTTTTTGATTTTGTACAATTATAATTTGCTAAAATTCTACTTAATTACATCTTACATTGCACAAGAGCATATAATCTGTTTTGAGTTAAACCTCTACGAAGTCACTGTGCTCATCTGTTAAAAGTTTCAGTGACTTGTACAAACAAACACAAGGGTTGCTGCTATCTCCCGTTTTCTTTGTCTCTGGTTTACAATCAGTTGCGCAATGTCTTTGTTTGCATTGCAACGCATTTTCTGGCCATTTTCATTGTGTGTAAGTTTGCTTGTTGCTTTTGCAGCTAACTTGTATTGAATTAGTTTAGAAAACTAACCAACAGTATTTAGTGATAAAACTTAGTATTATTCATCCTCATTATTGTACAGCCTAGTTAGCATTGGCAATAACTTATAAGTACTACTTAGTATTGTTAAGCTGGTCTGAGACAAATAAATAGATGTATAACGTTCATCAAACACCTAATCTACACAGGGATGTAGTGCTGATAAAAAAGGTCTAAGAACGCATCAAAAAATATAGGCATTAAAATAACTTCCAACTCATTTTAAAGCAAAACGTGAAAAAGGTATGGGAACTCCGTTCCCACGCGTTCCCGCCCCACTATACCCCTGAATCCAGATCAGAGGCGACTCCAGGTCAACAGTGTCACTCGGGCTCATCACAGACTTGATACCAATGTTGTCACTCTGTTGTTGCGGAAAAGTACTAGATTTCATGATAAAAAGCCCTAGATTCACAAAAAAACACTATATTACAAATAGTGACAGATTTGTCAGATTACAAGAAAATTGGTGTTGTACTTAACAGTCTAAGTGCTAAATCGAATAGGCGTTTACATATGAGTTTGTAACTGCTTGACAACACTTGCGTATTGTATTGCTGTTTGCTTTATATTGTTTCTTATCATACTTTCGTTTTTGTTCTAAAGTCAAATTTTGGCATTATAACGAGTAAGACGTAATGGGCCCCTGAAAAAATTTTCTGCGTATACGCCACTGTTCTCATAACTTCAACGGGCTCTAGAGCATATTTTGAACATTCTAAGATTATGGAAATGAGAACACAGCAGGAAAACCTGTGTTATTACAGTGTGCGACCCTATAAATATACAGTTCAGAATTTCTTTTGCTTAAAAAATAATGTCAGAATGTAAGAAGAATCACATCGTGCAGATGAAAAGTCACCTATTGAAGAATTTTTGAAAACGTTTAACTGCTACTTTGTAGAAGAAAAGAGCCAATACTGACTCTACAAAAATTCCCTGGAAGTAATCACTCAAGATGCTACCAGTAGTAACTTTAAAAACCTCTTGAAAAGGTCACGTCTATACTCATTAAAATGGAGCAATTCTTCTCTTTTGCCAGATAAGTGCACAACGTTGCAAAATTGCAGAATAACGCAAAGCTGAAAAACGAATATTGCAAAAACAACCTTGTAAAACAGCGTGGAAAAATTACATCAAATCACTGATTTGTATTCCAACAGTTTTTATATGAATGATATCTAAAAATTACAAACCTAGCTGTGGAAGCTTCCCCGCCGTATCTCGCTGAAAACAAATCAAAAAGTCCGTAAGTGATGTCATCGCGGACGCGACTTATGCCTTCAGCTCCTTCAGAGTTTTTGATGAAGTATCTTGTGGTAACGTTGACCAGGTTTTGCAAAAGCACGTCTCTCAGCGGTCTCGTGCCTGGTGCTTGATTTCCGCAGGTCTTCTGCAATGCAAGATGATAATTTGTCAGATGTGGCAAATACTCAACTTCAAGAGGCACATAAAGATGGAAAATCATTTTTTTAACTTGTTGGAACTTCCAAATCTGAAAACAAATCCGTGAGACAAATATATGTCCCAAATCGCGTAATTTTTCGAGGAAAAGAAGAGATGGTGGAACGTTTGAAAAAAATTGAATGAATCGGATATTGCATTCCTCGCAAAATTCTTACCACACCGTGTAAATGTTTACACAAAAGTTCGACCTGGTTTTCAGGAACATTTTATCAGCAACTGGTGTGGCAACGTGACAGACAGTGAGGTTGTAGCGAAAAGCAAATCGACGTGACATTCCTTCTTCGCTAGCACAATAGCCATTCTTGGGTGGAACTAAGCTAAAGTCAACCCGACCTGGTTTGTATGACTAGGATTAAAGTCATCCAGATTTGTGCAGTACGGCATCGATGATTCGATACGATGACTATGGATTTGGTTGCCATGGGTGACCTAGTGCGTTTCTGTCTGAACTTAGTGGGTGGCGCATCAATCTCTTGAAAGATGCATGAATGACAGATCAAATCGTAATAGACAAAGCATATTTAAACTCCCTAGTACTCCCCACGGAGTGTCACGAGTGGTCCACGCCTACGAGCGTCCATCTCCGCTCTGATCTACGCCTGAGTGACGGCTTCCCCTCTCACAGCCCACAGTGAATCGAAGGTGTAACAACTAATAATACAACGGTACGTCTTCTGAGCCGGAAAAGTACAGTAGCTTTGTTAGCGTTTTCATGATGCGAAACTCGTTTTAGTCGTGATTTGTTTCAATTTAAATTTTCTTCAAACTACTACAAAATTTATGAATCGCGAATCGTTGATAGTCATATTTATCAAGGAGGACAGATAAGGAAAAATATATGTGAAACTTATGAAATACATAAGCTATGAGTTTGGTCAAATATTCAACCGTAACGCTTTTAGTCGGTGCGCTTTTGGAAATTAAATATTCTGTTCACCTAGCCAAGCATGATTTCCACAATTCTGTGCCATTAAACGCTTTTGCGTCGCAGGAAGCGACAAACGCAATGATCGCGGGCTGCAAGAATTTAGAAAAAATTTATTGAGCGTGCTTTGACAGCGTCCATGTCGTCATTTTCGGACGTGCGCAAATGATTAGATTTTCACAAACTCGTAATAATGCGAGGAGAGGGGTCTCACAAGTGGATTGGCCCTACTCTTCGCATCAGCTAAATCCGGCCCTGCCTGAAGATGGTGTTGATTTTTTGTGCACTGAAAATCTCGTGTTATATCGGTCTTTCGCGCCCCCAAGCGTTTGGGCTCCAAATTCAGTTTTCTTAAATATCGCCAAAGCATTATCTGCTTCTGCCACATGCACAAGGCATACGATCAATTGATGCAAAAATGGATCATGCTAAACAGGGGCGAGTCCAGGTCAACAGCGTCATTCGGGTTCATTATGCACTTTATATTGACTGAATGCAAAACTTCGACTTTTGCTTCACTGAAATTTCCCTCATTCTGGCTGGCAATATCTTTGCTCTGTGTCGTTGGTAACGTAGCAGTGAATGAGAAGTTCTTATGAGAACGCCTCCATTGTCATGTAAAGCACGCTACAGAGCAGTGGCAATACCAGGTGGTCCTCTGGGTAATAAGCTTTTTCATATTAGCCCCAGTTATTGGACAAATTATCGTTCGTTTGAAATAATTCTCCTATGAGGACTGTCCATTGGATTGGAATTTAAATTCAATGCTGTATGCAAATCCATTGCTTCATGAAAACATTCCATCTGATATGAAATATATTTGAAAAAATACTTAACCGCAGGGGACAGCTCGGGCTCTAACGAATGAGCCCGAGTAAAGCGCGAGCGAAGGTATTCAAGAAAACGCCCGCTACGAATTAGGTTTTTTGATTCAGGTCTCTTGCACAATGAAAACGAAAGGCCAGACATGAAACGAAAATGTATGAACACTGACAAGGCCCTGTGAAAAATCCCAAGTTAACAACCTTAATTATTGAAGTGGGCGGTGGTACAAATATACAAAGCAAGCAAGCTCACATTCCACGATGTCAGGCGTAATCGACGACTCGGGCTCAGCCAGAGGTCGACGACTCGGAGCCCGAGTGCCAGAGCCGCCATTGATCAGGGGTGGATCCAGAGGGGTCGGTTGGAGCGATCGCCCCCCTAAAATCTAAGAAAGTAACTATATGCACCATGATTTTTTACTATTCGGAAAACAGCATTCGCGATATAAGGCCATTTTGTCGTCCACAGTTTTGTTACAGAAGTATTGTGAAAGATACTTCATCCCTATTACAGTTGCGATCCTTTTATGAGACTTGATTACCAAATATTATTGAAATGGCCCACCTAAGCTTACAGGCTGGATCCACCCCTGCCACTGATGCTAAACTCAGTTTGACTCGAATATAAGCAGAAGGGTCGTTTGTGGATTTTTCATCAAACCAGCAACCATGGGCGTCCGCAGGGGAGCAGAACGGGCATTTGCCCCCACCTAGAAATTGAGACTAAAAACCGAAAAATTCTGAAAAGCCTGAAATCAGCAGCTTATTCCGATTGATTGATTTGATTCTTGCAATAACCGTATATCTGCCGGTATGCCACACTGCGTAGGAGTCAGGTTCACTGCTTTGTTGTCATGCAGTGATGAGCTTGCAGTTCACTCATGTACGCTCCTTTGCTTGTAGAGGCAGGTTGAGAAACTTAGAAGCGTATTGTTCTACTAATGGTGTTTATTGCGCAACAATAGCATAGCAGCAAATGTTCAAAGGTTCCCTTAAAATTACGGTAGTAGTCGGCAGTGCCGTAACGAGGTTAAAAGGCGTCCGGGGCAAGAAACAAGTTTAGCGGCCCCATGTTCGAACCTAAGGTCATCCGGAAGCAAATGTGTTGTTGAAGAACGTACTTGCGACATTGTTGAGATTTTTCGGCGCACCAAAAGAGATTCGGCGAGCGAAGAATGGCGCCCCCTCGACACCCCTCGTTACGATACTGGTAGCAGGGTTGCCAACTTGGATTTTTTGAAGCCAGGTTTTGAAATTCCGGTTTGCTTTTGACGTGCTTGTTTTTTTAAAATCCAAAACAGCTAGACAAAATCTGGATTTTTCTGCCTTTTTTGTCGGAGAAGCTTGACCCTGAAAAAGGATTGTTAGAGCTGCGTGTTCAACATTGCAAATCTCTTCTAACGAAGGTCTATAACCATGCAGGGTGCGAACTTCCCCTCTTCCGCAGGGGCAGATCCAGCCAATAAGGAGGGGTGATTTCAGTATTTGGTAGTCATGTCCCATAACGGCTTCCCTACTGTAAGAGGGATGAAATATACTTCACAACACTGCCCGGGAAAAAACAATGGAAGACAAAATGGCCTTGTAAGCGAATACAGTTTTCCCAATTGTAAAAAATCATGGTGAATAAAGTTACTTGCTCTTCCGTTGTAGACAGGGCTGTAGTGAGGTGGGAACGCGTGGGAACGGCGATCCCACACCTTTTGTGGTGTGGGAACGTTTTTGCACTAGTAACGTTACGTGAAGATTCAGATTTTCATTTCAATTTCTACGTGTTGCGCCTGGAGCAGCATAAATGAATAAACGACAAGTTATCGCGTGTATGGCATTGTAGCATAGTTTTGTACTTACTCTTTGTGACATCAACAATGTTATTTGAGTACTCCACGCTTCGTCTGATTGTTTGCATTTATTATAACTCTGCTATCTTCATTTCGGAGAAGTTATTAGTCTTGGATTTTCAGGCCGTTGCGGGGTAGGTTGCAGCTTGCCTGAGTGGATTGAGAGAACTGAAGGGGCATTGGCGTGTGAAGGCATGTGAGCGATATTTGGTGTTAGAGTTTGGTTTTAACCTAAATCAGGGGTGAAGTGGGGTGGGAACGAGTGGGAACGGCGTTCCCACACCTCTTTTTTACATCCCTGCCTATAGATATTGGTTCCAAATTCCTGTTTAAAACTTACTAATGTTTATCGATACGAAATACGCATGAGGTAGAAGAGCAATATAGAAAACTGTTTTTGTTGATTCGGTAAACGAAGTATTTTCAGACAGTATATATCAAGCTAAACATACGGGAACAGAATTACAGGTCGGTGTGAGAAAATACAAAAATGCTGCAGGAGAAAGCAAGTTTGATAAGGTTGCAATGTAAGCAGTGTCTTGCTTAGGATTGCCATTTTCAAATGTAGATGGAACAAATTTTCTAAAGTGTAACTTTAATAAAAATAACGTTAAGGAATCGAATAAAGCTTAGGATGTTAGATGCATTGTTATGTACCAAAACGAATCTCAGTTTTGAAAAAAATATTACAAGATTTTAGTGTTAGTCTAAAAGTGCTCGATTTATTTAATAAGAAACAAACGTATGGCGATGTAATCACGGAAGAAGAAAATGCTTTTGAAGATTTGGAATTGTATTGCATCGACGACTCTGACAAGTTGAAAGCAATATTCATCTTTTTATTGCTATGTGGCTCTTTTATGACTAGGTCTGTCTTTTCTTGGTGGAGACATGTTGGCAACCCTGGAAGTAGGCGAGGTAATGCAGCGAGACAGATACTGCTGAGAGCGGTAAGCTACGTAGTTTCATACTGTGTAAAAAGAAGCATGAGTGAAGAGAAGGCATTGCTGGCAACGAAGAGCATTTTTGTGACACGGGGCATTTTCTTTGGGGTGTAGAAAGGGCAGGGCGGCAATCAGAGGCGGTAACCGGAAAACTAACTAATGTCCCACAATTTTAAAAACAATGTTTAGTTGTTAGGTACATCATGATGTTACTATCATTTTGCCACCCCCCAAATAATATCAGCTGGTTGCGACCCTGAGAAAGGAAAGGGGTTTTATGAATGTCCATTGGCATTACATCATCAGCAACTTAAAAAAGATAAGCAAATGTCGACGTTGACCCCCTGAAAAAATTTCTGCGGACGCCCATGCCAGCGATGGTCATGACTTCTAGAACTGTCGAATAAAGATGACTCCCACAAAATCCATTTTAACAAAATCAACCTCCACAGTTTATCAAAACAAGTCTTATGATCATGGACGCCCACAGGCTGGGTAAACTGGGAATGCGCCTCCTCCGCCTAGAAAGAATGTTGGGCACTCTTGTTTACAACCAAACGATTTGAAACAGGCCGCACAAAATAATACTGCCCATTTTAATTTGTGCTACTGCGGTTTTCTTCAATCTTCTTTCGAAAAGTTCAATCTTTGGCACATTTTGCAAAATGTTTTGGGAATGTTTAATATTGATTGTGGGTAGCTTTTCCTTTAAATGGCTAATTTCTTTGTAGTATTTTCATTGTGTTTACGTTTAAGTGTGTTGATCTTTTGTGTGTCCAGTATTTCCAGTTTAGACGCTTATTTCTGGATTATCTTCATTTTGTCCATGTTTCCCACGAGTTCGTTTAGCGTCTGAGAATTTATGTTTTATCTATTTGTTTTTATCAAATTACTGCTTTTTATCACAACGCTAGCGCACCAAAATTAGTTAAAACACACATTGCAAAGATCACGTCTCGCTTGATAAGACAGGAGGCATACGTACGAGCAACTAGGCCAATGCTCTGAGCAATAATGAGATGTATAGGGCACCAACAGAGGCTTTGTTGTGCGAAGCCGAATTGTATGAAATTGATGTATATGAGATTGGTTGTGAGATGTGAATATACGTAAAGCTGAGATTTGTCAGCGCGACTTATGTGGCCACCAAAAGAGTGACACTGCCGCTAAACTCGTGCAGATTCACTATTTGTGGCTAGCTTTTTACAGATGCAAACAGCTTAGTATAGATGACAACGCTACAACATGACACAGGTTTTGACACTTTTAAAGTCGTTAGAAATCCAGAAAAAATTCCAACAATGATAAAATTATATTTACAACCTCGGTAGACTTTACCTGAGCAAGCGCATTGCGCCCAACCAAAACGCAAAGCAACAAGGATAAAAAAGCAAGGCGGTGCTTCATCTTTTGTCCTGCAAGCTGTTGCCAATGATCAGACGAACAACAGTACGTTCATGTAGTATTTTAGCAAAAACAAAATTTTCGGCAAAGCTGGAAAACATCAACAAATGCTGAAACGGTTTTTGGGTCCAAAGTTAATGTAGATGATTTGACACATCTTGGAAAAGTTCATCCTTAGAAATCCTTTTCGTGCCAAACGACTGGTGTTTCGACATGAAATCTTTGTGCTAAAAACGCTCGCTCTGGCCAAACTGTCTGGTTTATCAGCATTTTCTACTTCGCCATAACCATTCGCTGATCACATAACGGAAGCCAAGCTGCAAAGAAAGGCTTACGTCACAGTTAGAAAGAACCCTGTGCGCGATATCCTAACATTTCTTTCATTTTCCTCAGGCGAATAGGAGGTAAGCAAAACACAGAAAACTTTCTTTTTTCGTTACCAGGATTTTTATAACCGAAATGGCTTTAATTCAATTCTGGCAAAGATTGCGCTGCTTTAAAGGCTTGCGCACTTTTTCCTTTCGTTTACCGGCTGCTTTTCGGGGCGAGTCTTCGTGAAACATGCAGGCGCATATCTTACGCGGATGGAAAACGATGCGTGACACCCCTACGCATTTCTTGCTGTTCGTTCGAAATCGCCAGCACTAAGAACACATTGTTCATTTGAATACCGCGCATATTTTCTTCATTCAGGTGAGTGCGCATGCCAAGGGAAACATTCATGTTTTTGTGCGAAAACACAAGCTGGGGCGCACACAGTAATTTTTCAAGGGGGAGGCTGAAATTTTGAGAAAAATATTTTACTTTCACCAAAGTACAGGCTACCTTATTTACTATAACATTCATGTCGTATATGCTATTTCAATTTCAACACATCAACACTTTTCTTGACCAGGTCCAGCCGATACGTTGGTTTTTCTTTGCCCGTTTTCCCCCGTTACCGTGATTTTGTTAATTTGTTAAAGTACGATGCGATCTACAGTAGTGTGGCACTTCTCTGCAAAATTTTGACATTGTTGATGGAAGTTTGCAACATGCTCAGTATCCCGAGATATTGTTTTTAAAAGCACTCTTATGTTATATAGTAGCATTACTTCATACCACTTCCAGCAAATTCTGGTGTCTCAGTCGGCTATCATTTGTTACGAAATATTATCAACAGCACTTTTCTCAACATCGCAGACAAGCAAAATGCACTGCAGTACCACTACAGATCGTAGAATTATCTCACAGCCACACTACATGGTTGTTGGTCGATGCCAAAAGCAAAATACCTTTGTTAAATCACCAAAACAGAATTGAAACAACAGTTTCTACACATACTCGTAAAAGACAGCACAAGCGTTTGCGAATTGCTAGTGTATCATCTGACATATTCGAGGCAGTGGCAGCAAAAAAAGCTTAGCCGACATATCACAAACTTTACAGAAAATTGCGCAAGGGACAAACAGATGCCGCCGTAGAAATTTTGAAATGAGAGAATGGGCAGGGATAGATGCTCTTCAGGAGGCTCTTGGAGCAACCCATGTATGCTTATTTGGCCAACTAAGCAAGTGGCATCTCTCACTCTCTGTTACAAGCAAACCGTAACGGCAAACGGAATCGTAGCGATAGCAGGAATACACCGGTGGACAGTTAATGCGTATAGTTTCTTAAGTGTTGGTCCTACCTATAGGGCCATGGGAGAAGTACTTGCTTGTCGTACAATATTCATTTCAAATCTTTCGCTTTAGTAAAATAATCCCTTTCACAAATTTTATATATGCTAAAGTAGTGGTCGGCAACCACCGGGCCGCGGCCCGGTGCCGGTCCGTGAGGAGTTCGTTACCGGGCCGTATCATTTTCCAGGTTAAATGCTTTGAAACATTTTTGTAACCTCAGAAG
>Ga0210059_1014310_pt1 | contig 11747 bp, 4 predicted proteins | sample Ectturendosymbi2_FD_188042 | JGI IMG/M metagenome (GOLD analysis project Ga0210059, IMG submission 188042) | Ecteinascidia turbinata endosymbiont from Florida, USA - Sample 2 (SPAdes) (version 2) | ecosystem: Host-associated > Tunicates > Ascidians > Unclassified | place: Key West, Florida... | reverse complement strand
CAAAGGAATCAGTGCTCACATGTTGGTTTGTGATCAGCATATATTTTGTTTTGGAAATGTTTAGTGAGAGTTTGTTTGCGGTTAGCCAATCCATTACTTTTGTCATTTCATGATTAACCGAGTTTTGTAATTTTCCCAGATTGTTGTCGCTTTGAAGTAAAACTGTATCATCAGCAAAAAGTATACTTTTCATAGAGTTTGACTTTGGTAAGTCATTTATAAATATTTAAAAAAACACTGGGCCTAAAATTGATCCCTGGGGGACCCCAGATATAATTGAATTTAAAGATGATTTAATATTTCCCCCTTGAACGTACTGTTTTCTGTTGGAGAGATAAGACTGTATTAGTTTGAGCGCATTTCCTCTTACGCCGTAATGCTCGAGTTTTCTAAGCAAAATAGAGTGATTCACTGAGTCAAATGCTTTTTTTAGATCTAAGAAAACCGCACATGATATAAGTTTTTTTTATCGAGGCTCTGAAGAAGGTTTTCGTACAAGTCTGTAATAGCCAGGGATGTGGAATGGTTGTTGCGAAAACCGTATTGTTGCTGACTCAACAAGTTGTTTTTGGTAAAATAATCGTTAAGTCTTCCGTACAGTCCTTTTCAAAAATTTTTGAAAAGTATATCAGAACTGATATCGGTCTGTAATTAGCAGGAGTTTCGCTATCTCCCGACTTAAAAATTGGTACTGCTTCAGCGATTTTTAGATTGTTTGGAAAGACACCGTCACATATGCTTGCATTTATAACATTTCATAGAAGCGGTGCTAGTAAGTATTTTGACAATTTCAAAGTGCGCACCGGAATATCATCGTGACCACATGATTTTTTAGAGTCTGATCCGTTAAATAGTGTAAGTATTTCTTCAGGAGTGGTTGGTGATAAAAAGATAGAATTCGCTTGTCGTGGTAGAAGATATTTTTTTATATTTGTATCAGTAGTTTTAGATGGGCCAGTAGAAGTGAAATTTGTCTGAGCCGAAGTAACAAAGCTATGATTTAATGCATCTGCAATTAATTTTGTGGGTGAGTAAACTCGTCCATCAACTTTTAATCTTTGAGGAAAACTAGATGGTTTGGTTTTGCTAAAAATATCATTAATTTCCAAATTCTTTTTGAGTTTCTGCTGTTTTGGGCAAATTGCTCTTCGTAGTATTTGCGCTTCGCTAAATCCTTGACATGAGTAAGGCGGTTTCGGAATTGTTTGTAAGTTTCGAAATCTGCAAGTAGGTTTGATCTTTTGTAAACGCGAAACAAGTAGTCTCTATGTTTGATAGAAGAAACGATGCCTTGTGTTATCCATGGCTTTAGTTTGAGTTTATATTCCCTTCTTGTGTATTTCCGAACAGGCATGTGTGTATCCGCAAGACTTCATGGACCTTACAATAAAATCAAATTTTTCATTAACATTCCATTCTGAGTATTGCATCGGTAATGAATCTAAAGTTTCGTGCAGGTCGCGATCAAAAACAATGATATTAACGTTACATGTATCTCTAAAATATCTTTGTTTGACATCTCTTTGTAATCGAGCTTTACTCACTTTATCAAAACATGCATGCCGCTTAGGTGCACTGAGACTTTTGAAGCCAATATTTTAAGCCAAGTCGTTGCTTCAACGCGTTTAATTTTTTTGTCTTTGTCAATCTTTGCCTTGAAAAACTACACTTTTAGTTTTTGCCCTCGAAGTGTTACACTGTGTTGAGCAAGTGCTACTGAACCAACATGGTGTGAAAAGGATTCTATACCCAATCGGGTCATACTGTAGACTTGAAAATGGCATTTGTTGCCTTGTCAATTTCGTGCTTGACATTAATGCAGTGGTTCTTAACGAGGTCCCTGTGAAATGTCTGGGGTTCCCAGAAAGAACGACAACGTGTTTTCTTTCAACCCTCAGATGCTCAAACAACAACGACCACCACTTTGACTAATGACATAACCGCAGATGAGGAGTCCCCAAACAGGGCCGGCCCAGGACAATTCTGCGCCCTAGGCAAGCTTCAATATTTACACTCCCGTTACAAGTGACACCTAAACATTCGGGTTATGGAAACCAAGAAAAAGGCGGATTCTTCGTCTCTGAAAGCTGCGCTGTAGGCGGCCGCCTAGTTGGCCTAGTGGAAGGGCCGCATCTGTCCCCGAGCCAACACCAGTGGCGTAGCCAGCCCAAAAATTTGGGGGGGCCAAAATATTTGATTTTAGGCGAATAATACTATTTTGTTCGGAAAAACGAAAAACGCCTCTCAAAGCACAAAATGACTATATTTTCTAAAAATTTGGGGGGACCATGGTCCCTTTGCCCCCCCTGGCTACGCCTATGTCCAACACCTCAAGGAATAGAAGTCCCTGGGGTTGAAAAGTTTAAGAACCATTGCTGGTCTGTTATGGTGGTTACTGAGGAAGCTTCACTCGCGTTGATGCCACTGACTTGGCACCAATGCAGCATAGCCACGTGGTCCCTAGCGTATAAGGCAAGCGGATATGGGTGCCCGCACTCGCAGACCACTCATGACACTCAAAGCTAGAAAATGATACTTTCTTTCTAGTTTTTGAGTTTTATGCCCTTACGCCTTGTCACAACTTTGGTCTTGTTTCAAAAGATTCAGGCGGTTTCAGCGTTCACAGTGACATCTTGAAACTTTGCAAAATCTTGGCCCGCAGTTCTTGACATTTTTGCCGATGTCAGCCTGGACTTGACTTTGCGTTTAACTCTGTCAACTACGACATTGACCAGCGCACCCTTTGTGGTGAATTTGGAAAAATAAATTTATGGTTTAGCAGCCAAGGTGTTTGCTTTATTTTCTGTGGAATTTTGCGCTTCTCGTAGTTAACACGAATAAACGGGAAACTTTAAAAAAAATTTAAAAGATGTTCTGACTGTGGTTTCACAACCGCTTGTTTGATACAGCTCCTTTGTGGTTAAATGATATATCATCGAAGGGAGAAAGTTATCTGAACAGTTATCGCTAAAGATAGAGCAGACCGGTTCGGTGACCGCTATTTTTCGATCACCCGATCAACAGAGCTTGTTCACCGTAAACTATTTGAGCTGTGCCTACAGGTGCCGACAATGCATGCGAAACAAGGATGATGACATGTCGTCCACTGCGGAAGGGCTACCACATTTTACTGAAGACGCCAGCAGAGAAGATATACTTTTGCTCAGCAACTCTACCACTGCCTATGACGCTGTCACCGACGTGCCGACCAATTGCAGCAGACCAGAAGGTTTACCGCAAAGCAATGAAATTAGACCGGTTGCCAGAACTAATCCCGACGAAATAACGATATACGACTCAAGCGACAAATCAACTTTATCTAGAACAGAGTCACGCAGGTTGACGAAGGAGCCTTAAAAAATGAAGAAAACAAAACAGTTTGTTGTCTATTTCGCGACAGCAACAAACACATTTCTGAGTCCATTGATATACGAAAAGCCCAAACGTTGAGTCGCGTGATGTTGAGATGGAATGAACGTGGCCAGCAGTACTGGTGACAGCTACTTTTCTTCCAGGTGGTGTGACTCATTCACTGCGTTTCCACCAGTGGTTTATGGTGACTTTCCCGGTGGGGCGTTCACTGATGGTTTAGTAGGTGGCATGAGGCGGTCATTTTACTTGGTGTCCGCTGTTCGTGACGTCACGTTATGACGTTTTATTCATAACCACGCGTTCATAGGCGCAGCCAGGGGCACCAAGGGGATCATGCTCCCCAAATTTCTAGCATATCTTGTCGTTTTGTGCTTTGAGAGGCGGTGTCCCAAACAAAACTACTCTTGCTCGCTTAAAATCGAAATATTTCACCCCTCCCAAAATTTTGGGCTGGCTGAGCTACGGCGCTCTATATTTTTTGTTGAACTACAGTGTTTCAACTTACTCCACGTTCCAACTCCATTTTTCTCGCCTTCCCCTAATCTTTGCAGCAAGCCAGTACCTAAGCTACATCACTTGCCACACGTAAAGCAGCCTTTCTCTGCTCTCTACCTGTAGAGTGTAGAGCAGTTGCGATATTGACTACTCAGTAACATAATAAGTATGAGCAAGGCAGAGCATTACATTACAGTCGGGGTTCACCTAAAGCTGGTGAAAGCCTTGTTATTATAAGGAAAACTGCATGCTGCTGCCGCTTTTTCTCCACTCTTTGTTTATTCCTTTCAGTCAAGCACTTCACCGAGGTGGGGTGAACGCATTACAATGATTCCAACTTGTTGATACCGTTCGGGCGTGTAATCCAAAAGTTGTTTAACCAGTGGCGGATTAAGTGGGGCTGACGGGGCTACAGCCAGAGGCCCCTAACATTTAGGGGGCCCCAATCCCTAAATCGGTAAAAAAGTGTAATATGTGAATGTGAACAATGCACAATGCGCTGTAAAAGATATCAGCGCCAGTTGGAACTGATAAATAGTCGCTCTGTGCTCACCCATTGAAATTGCTTCGTTGACATAAAAGTAGTTGATTCTTTGGCGTGTAGTCTGGCCGGCACCCACTAGCAAGTTAGTAATCCAGGGTCTAAAAAATTAAGTATTCCATTCGCTTGTCTTATTTTTGTTTCCGATGCGCATGTGGTATCCACGTCATTTCAACACCGGCCTTGCAGACATCCCCGAAGGAAGTTGTGAACTTGTTAAGTGGTGTCAGGTCTCTCAGCATTGGTGAAAGTAGTAGCTTTTAGCTTGAGATGATAAATCATGGTGTTATAAGACAGAACTGACAGAGTTGGTACTTTACCAATTCTGGTACTATTTACTTCCAAGATGCCAGTATGGACATTTTGGCACATACTACTTTTATGTGAATCGCGATTATTTTGTACAATTGTTAATAACTGGCTTTAAACAGAATAAACGCAATAATAAAAAGAAAAGTCGACAGATATCGAGTTACTTAAAACGCCAAGTGATAACCAGAATTAAACCGTATCAAAACGTCTTAGTTCTGTTTACATTTCGTTTGAGTAACTCTAAGCTTGTTCATGCTAAACTCAATGACTCATTCGATTTTAGTAAGTCGTGATATGTGCTTATAGTTAAAAATTTTGTTGAGTGCCATTTCATATTTTAAGTGCAGTAGAAAAATAAAAACAATTCAGTAGTGTTGTGTCTTCTGAATGAACGTAAAACCATCAGTGGCGTAACTAGAGGTTTGAGCCAGGGGAGGAACTTAGCTGAAGGGGCCCACTAGCCAGCACTCAGAAAGTCAGGTAAAGAATTGATTGTGAATCCGGATGTCGTGGATGCTTTTATCAATCTGCGTTGCGCAGACAGTGTCTTATACTATGGACTTCGTGTCTGATTTCAAAGTCAAATTAAATTAAACTAGCTAAAAAAAACGAAAACACTCCAAAAAACACCAACCTACTGAAAGAAAAAAAATTAAATATCACAATGTCAGCTAAAAGAGGCCCAGTTTTTACATTTAGTTTGCCAGGGAGGCGGCTCCCACCCCTGCTCCCCGTCAATTACACCATTGAAAACCATACGTAATAAGTGAAAGTGAGTTTCACAACTGTTATTGATAAGTGAGTGCATGCTCTTGTTGTTGCTAATCGTCTTACTGATTTGTCCTTGATTGTGAACAGAGAAATGAAATACTGAATTGCAATCAATACAATTGTTATTTTTACCAGATAAATTTTAGGACATATCAAACTGGGCTATTATGGGAGGTAAGGTTAGGTTAAATTTTGGTTAGATTAGTTTTAAGGTTAGGTTAGTGTTCTTTTGGTCTGGAACCTGGTATGGAAGGAAAGCTGATATTTCTGAAAATATTTTTTAAAGAAAATTTTATCTACCCCAAAAGTGTCATTTGGATATATAACGTTGCAAAGGGATGGAAGACCAGGTTGGAGATTTCCTCAAACAGCTGGCTGCAAAGCTAGAACTTGTTTTGTTGATTTGGATATGTAAGTGGGACTCTGATAACACGACCAGCCACTGGAAGGCACTCAATTGGTCGTGTTTGCGGGGCTGGGGTGGTCGCGTCACACTTGCATTCCTGAAGGTGTCATGTATCATCGCGATACCTTCATTTCTACAATCTTTCCTTGATGGAAAGTTATTTAACTTTGTCTTACGGGGTGCCATAGCTTATCGTTACTGTATTATACAATCACACAACGGGAAAAGTTGATGTCGGCAGTAAAACTTCCAGAATAGTTTACAGTATGAATTTGTTACGCCACATTAGCACTCAATACGCATGCACACACGCACAAATCCTTGTATCCACAAAGCCTCAGGACAACGTGATGCAGCTGAACAAATTGCTGCTGACAGGTTACCAGATTTTTCCAGCGTAATGATACCGATAGAATATGTGGTCCTGTTGCGCGGTGCTCGATTACCAGTTTTGTAACAGCTGGACCAGGGCCGTCGCCAGCGGAGGTCCATTGGTGCCCGGTCCCCCATTTGAAATCTGTGTCCCCCCGTTTCACCTTTGGTCCCCTGGTTGATGCATACATCTAATACAGTATTTTAAAGATGTGCCTCCCCCTTTTGGTTTTTGGCCCCTCCTGGTTTTTGGCCCCGCCTGCTGCTAAATCCTGGCGACGGGCCTGAGCTGGACTGTGGCCGTGGTCTGGACTACGGGGTGGTCGGGTTAGTGAAAAAAAGGCAATGCATTAGCACAGGGCAGACCGGGTCAAAGTGGTCGTGATTGCGGGATGGTCGTCGACAGGGTTCCACTGTATATTCAGTATATTCCACCGGTGTTTTGTGAGCATTTATCGATATGGTTTCAAGTCTCCAGCAAAAAATGCAGACTTGCAATCAACGAATTTTGTTCATATTGTGACGTCTATATTAGGTGATGATTCGTTTTTTTACTCAATATTTTTTTGTTTCAATAATAGAAATACTTCAGTTCGTTCGTTTAGTGTTTTTGTCCTATAAACGACAGTTTTATATACATAGCAAGGGCCCCTTTCTAAGTTTCAGCCAGGGGCCCCATGCAGTCTAAATTCGTCCCTTCGTTCAACCCTAACAAAACATTTTAAGTCAAGGCAGGCTTTTCTTACAATATGAATAAATATAATCAGGGAAAAGCCGACGGCAAATCTTCGTTATTTTTCAAACATTTAAAAATATGTTCAGGACAAAACTTATGGCGTTCAGTGAACGTATGAACTTCTATTTTTGCCAAAAGCCAGGATTGTGCTGTGATAAACTTTTTTAATGTGGAATATTTACGAACGTTTAACAGCAAGACATTGATTTGTGCTTAGAGCACACGGATGTGGTCACGTTGCAGTTGCAGACAGGGACGGATTTAGGGAGCGCGGGGCCCTAGGCCATCTTAGCTTTTGGGGCCCCACGCAGGTGTGGCCTGTTTGGCCGTTTGTCTGAAAAGCTTGAAAGTATGCCCTTTCAAAATTATATCTTTGGTTGTGCTCACTTTGGTTCTACGATTGCCTTAGATCTTCAACAGAGATTAAAGCCATTCCTACAATCTTCTGAAGAACAACTGGCAATGCGATCTTTTCTTGGAATTGATAGCTCTTTCCTGTAGTTCAGAAGTCCTCTTCGTTAAATTTCCGTGATTTCTGGCATTTTTTGTAGTTTTTCTTTTCGGAGATATACATTTTCATGCGGGACCATGTTGCCACTCTCGAAAATATCGTCCGACGTAGGGTTTATTTATGCCGTTTTTAGTTGTCATTTTCCTAGCAATACAACATGTATAATGTTTCAATCCTCTATGCTATAGGCTGATGGTAAACAGCATAAAGACAAGTTTTGCACAGCAAAGTATTGTCGCAACACCCTCAGCTAACCGTATGAAGTAAGCCCAATGTAGACACGTTTTTCCATGTAAAACTCACGACAAACTGTTCTAACTGATTTAACTAACATCTGGAGCTTCAACAAGCAAGCTCAGTGTACTGGCAATCTAGTTGCAAGCAACCAAACGTAGCATAACATATTGACAATTTGTCGGAGTTCTGCAGTGTCTGGCGGTCTTGCGTTGTTACGAGCTTTTTGTCAGCGAAGGATTGAACATTTACTATTTATTTCTGATATTTCTTTTCCATTCTTTCTGTGTAACCATAGGCGTAGCCAAAGAGCGCCAAGGTGGCCATTACCCCAAATTTCTAGCAAATCTTGTCATTTTGTGCTTTGACAGGCAGTGTCCCGAACAAAATACTTTTGCACACTGAAAGTCAAAGTACTGGCCCCCCAAAAAATTTTGGGACGGCTACGCTACTGCTTGTAACCACTGTCATGCAGACGGCCTGTATCTATCTCGCGCCCAGATATGTTCCTCATTATCAAGCCTCTTACACAGCACTTTTTTACTTGATGTTTAATCTTCCACTGACAAAAAGCTCGCAGCAACGCAAGACCGCCAGACGCTGCAGAATTCCGATGAAAAGCTGTATCTATTGTCGTTTTTATATTTCGTAGCAAACAATATTATCGTGTTGTTGCTGTACTGATAAGAGTCTAGACGTTTGCATTTTCGCTCGTTTCAAAGTAAATTGTGAAGATATGCCTCAGCGCAGTTTTGCAAATTTTAAGTAAATAATAAGTCATTATAGGAAGGAGTTGCCCGGGGCCCCAAAAAGCGCGGGGCCCTAGGCCATGGCCTATGCGTAAATCCGTCACTGGTTGCAGATGTAGTAACTGGTAACATTTACTGACCTGCAACAAGTCACACACATTTCGCGTTTTACAGTGCCTGTGTTTAGCTGATAGTCTATTTTCTGTGACTTTTTGACTGCAACCAAGGCAATTATTAAATTGGTGAAAGCTTGAGATGCCAAAATATACGTCATATGCAATATAAACCAGAGTTACATCCAGTGGCGGATCCAGACCAGGGGTTTGGGGGGAAGTTAAATAAGGGCGCCCCGAAAAGTCTTCACTTGTTTAAATACCCTAGCTTCTCTGTGACAATCATTGGGTATCACACAAAAGTGGTTACCTTTTCTAGGCCAACAAAATGGCTATTTTGTAGGTAGAACTATGCCATCTTTCAGAGAATCACCACAGTTTAAAATCGCCTTATGTCATTAATTCACAGAAAGTTTGAAGCAGGTCCAAAAAGATAGGTCCCATTTTTCACAAGCTACACTACTGAGAACGCTGTGGGTGTCCCAAACAATCTTTTATATCTACAATAAATGTTTGAAAGATATGACTCAGCTAATAATTACATCAGTGTAAACAAAGAGTGGTACTGTGTCATACATGGTTGGTGAAGGACCATGGCTGTCATCTAGTCAACCAACCCTGTTTATCACTTTTTGAAAAGTGTTGAAAAACAACAGTTGGAGATCAAATAAGGACAGTTAGGAAAACAAAACAAACAAACACGAGGACGGTGAAGAAAATGTACAGGTGAAAGCGCATGCCTATGTGCACAGACGAGTGGATCAAAATTGATTGAAGGAATTTGGTGTGGTTAAGAATATGTTTAAACAAAATATGAAAATAAAAAAGGAAAAAAAGTAACAATAACTAATTTATGAGGTATACAAGAAAGACAAAGCACAACAGAAAAAACTCTGGAGTGTATTTTCATGCCGAACAGAATGGGATGTGCACAGGAAAGAACAAAAGACAAAAAAGTAAATATACATAAAAATAAACAGAATGACAAAATACTAGAAATCATAGTATTTTGTTCTGGATAAGTGAAATGTTGCTAAAGTTCATAATTGTGTATCTTTTTCATGTAGGAGGTGTTTCTTAAGTTTCCATTTAAACGTAAAAGTGGTTGAACACGTAATATCGTTATAAGTTTTCCATATTTGTTACATTCCTATCTTCACTGCTGCTTTTCCTTTCAAGGTTGCCACCAAGCATTAAAGAAATGAACTTGCTAATAACAAAAACAGACTAATTTTACACGGCCCACCGGCAAGTCCAGAACTGTGCTAGCGAAAGAGATCACGTTTGTGAGTGCTGGGCAGTTCTCACGCGGAAAAGAAATAAGGTAACAGGACTATTACTACGAAACACTAGCGATGTTGACTGATTGATTCTAATCGGTAAGAGGCTGGGTCAAAATCCGTCACGTAAATCCTGAAGTTCAATGAAGTGTAATGCGTTTTATAGTTTAGACCAACCTTTTTCATCTCGCGACCCCATTCGAAAATATGACATAAGCCCTCGGCCGCAGCCATTAATTGTAACTCTAAAAGTGTTACAATAACAACCGACAAAATAAAAATCACATCATTTTACATGTTACGTTCAGTGCATTTACATTCATATGCATAACTAAGAGCACCCATGCTAATCAGTGGGACGACTGAGCTTGCAGCTGTGTAGATAGTCTTGAAATTCTTGGAGACGTGTTGGTGAGAACTAATCTCATGTCATTCTCAACGTCCAGTCTATTCTTTCACTTTTGTTTTACTGTAATGTGAACAGGGGGTGAAAGTCCAGCCTCACAGACAGGGGTGGATATTAGAATTTAGGGGGCTGAGGCAAACTCTTAGAAAGGTGCCCCAAAATAGTTGTTGAGGACCCCCTTTGGCACATTTGCAAATAACTGTAGTTATATTTTGAAAAACATACGACTTGCTTCAGCATTCATTAAAATGTGGCTTTAGAGTGGTTCGTAACTTTTTTAACAGAACAATGCACAAACCTCTTTTTTCGCTGAGACCTTTCGGTCGTTTGTCTTGCTGGACATTATGACCGAATTGATTTAATGTGTTTGGTGATTTCAAAATATATTCGGTCGATGACTGGAAAAAGCCAGGCAAAAACTAAGTGCAAAACTCTCAAAGTGTACCCGCGAAATCTCTGAAAAAGGCAGACCCGAGATGGCTGTTTCGCGTTCACCTCCTCTAATATCCACCCCTGGTGACAGAGGTAGGTAGAAACGAATGGAAGCAGGCAACGAAAAGGGAGCATAGGTGGTTTGGGTATGATTGTTGCATAGCGCACCAGGACCGCGTCAGGGATTTTTCAGAGAACAAGTCACGTCTTTAAAGGGATCCTTTCGCTGTTGCAAATACGCTCAGTCGTGAATAACATAACCATTTCATTCAAAAAGTGAATACAAGATTGTTGCGTCGAGTTTCCATTGCAGGTAATGCAAGAGCATTATATTCTTTAGGATACAACCATTTGTTTGAATCGCATATTGCACTATGTTAGAAAGTTACTTTGAACTTTTATGTACATCACTATCACTTGTTAGGCCTACTGGTAAGAACCCGCCGTCTGTCAACTACTCGCTGCTTTGTGCCGGAATCATTACTGTGAACCATATAACGAATACCAAATAATGAAGGTTATGGAACTATAATGATAAAAATATCGGTTGACCTTAATTGGAATTTCAGCTGGAAAGTATTCACAACAGGACAAATGTTTACGAGGCTGACATGATTTCAACATCACTGGCCAACGCTTATTTTTTCTGGTACTACCGTGTTTCTACAATAGAGTCCTGCGCGGGATTAAATTTTTTGTCCGCTCCCGCAAATTTAAACCCACCCGCACCCAGGAGTGTGAGAAATCTTACCCGCCCCGCACCCACACACATCTAACCCGCACACACCTGAAGAGGAACTTTTGCCCGCCTGTTCCAATTCAAGCCAGGAATCGAACTATCATGATTCCCAGGGAGAGAACTAATCTTTAGCCAAATTGCCAACGCCTTACCGACTGGACTAAAGAAGCGCCTCTCTAGTCCGTGCGGATCTAGGCATTATTTGTTTCGACTTTCGCCCTTCGGCTTCTTTCCCTGCTTCTGTCCACCCTTCCGCGTCTTTCCCGCAGTGCCCGCAC
>Ga0210059_1014309_pt1 | contig 11747 bp, 11 predicted proteins | sample Ectturendosymbi2_FD_188042 | JGI IMG/M metagenome (GOLD analysis project Ga0210059, IMG submission 188042) | Ecteinascidia turbinata endosymbiont from Florida, USA - Sample 2 (SPAdes) (version 2) | ecosystem: Host-associated > Tunicates > Ascidians > Unclassified | place: Key West, Florida... | reverse complement strand
CCAAGGGGTAACATGCAGTGCATTGTTCAAACCTAAAAAGTCCCCATTATTATAGTCCCACACAAAAAATGGTTTAGAAACAACGTGATGTTTAAGTGAAAAATTCAGTTCAATAAAAATCGGATTGGGATCTAAATTGTTGATAGGGTCTAGGACTTCGTGAGATAGGACTGCCGATGGCACATTTGTTAAAGCCCAGTCAAGAATCACACGATCGCGTGTAGCAGTGTCGATAAATTGATGAAAGCCAAATGCTGACAAAGTACGAAAAAGGTTTGACTGAAGCTGTATCGGTTTGAATACAGAATGATCATTGAAGTCACCAATAATCAGAACACAGCAATCAGGGTCAACTAGAAGCGACGCCAATACAGTAGATAGGGAATCTATCTTTCTACAGGAATTCTCTCAAACTCGAAATTAAATCTTCTCCAAGTCACCCAAATTTCATGAATCGTTTAATGTCCTACTACCATGTTGCAAAACAAAATACTCACCACCTTTTGGGAGTTAATCCTCGCTTGACATCTGTCCGTTGTATGCTTCGCCTCGCCCACAGTCCATTGAATATCAATAAAAAATCGTATCGTACTTGCGTTTGCGGTGATATCGAAACTGAGATTCACCTTTTCTTGTACTGTAATTTTCATGATGCCTCACGAGCGATCCTTTTCAATGGAGTCTATAATATTGTAACTAACAACATATCACCTGAGTTCTTTGATTGTCTGAGTAACGTTGAGTTGCTGCGTATTTTCTTATTTGGCTTGCCTGATAATGAGCCATCACATATCTCGGTTGCTGTGTTTTGTGCCGTGGATGATTTTCTCAAGTCATGTAATAGATTTTGATGCGTACCTGTTGTGCCGTATGAGTTGCTAGCAATGCAGTGTATTTGTTTTTGCGTTTCCATTTGTCTTTCTATTCTTTTTTGCGTTGTTACATTATCATAGCTCGACGTGACACGACAAGATTGCACCAATCAGGCTACCGCCTGCAGCAAGATTGTCGTTAAATAAATAAAATAATAACTTAGAAGATATCCTTGGGCAGGCGACCATCTTCCATGCGATGGACGTGGCCTAGCCAGCGCAAGCGTCGCTGCCTTATGATAGTAGTGAGGTCATATGAACCGGTGAGATGCAGGACGGTGGACTTATGGACATGATCCCTCCATGAGAAACCAAGAATGGAGGGAAGGCATCTGAAATGGAATGCATTAAGCCGGTTTTCTTGGCGGTGGTATGCGCACCACGTCTCGCTGCTGTATAACAGAACACTCAGGATGCAAGCGGTCGGAACAGGACTTTTCGGTCTGAATGTTACGGTCTGGCCTTTTCGGTATGGCCTATTCTGTCTGGCCGATTCTGTCTGGCCGTTTCGGTCAGACTATGAAATCTAGCAGAAATCGTATATTAATGCAAAGTCGAGTCGTTTCATTCAACGCGCACACCCTCCATCATCATACTGTAGGTTACCAAAGGTCGAGGCATTCCACTCAAAGCGTACTACCTTCACGATTGGGAATAGAGGCAACGTTGGTGTCCCGTAGACACGTCAAACAGATTCACGTCAAAACTTTTGATGCAACGCTGGTATCCCGTAGACACGTCGAACAGATTCACGAAGTAATCCGAGAAATGCGCACTTTGCCGATAGAGCGCACCGAAAACTGTAGAGCTGGCTTGAAACTTAAGCCAGAGACCAGAGAAAGGTCTGGGAACCAATGTAGGGACTGGGGTTGTAGGTTATTGTAGAGATCCCTACTACTTGAGGGTAAACCTAGTTGTTGCAGGAGCACACGTCGGTCTCCCAACTAAGCAACCTGAGGTCTTGAAGTTGCCAAGCCAATACAAAGCTAATTAAAAGGCGCTCACCACTTTGTCCGCTAGTGGCTCTCCAGTAGCACTCTAAGTTGACTGCTTCTTTCGATTGTATTCAGATATACAACAAAAACTCCGATACACTTCAGTGTAAAGTCAGAAACGCATAACGCTAAAAACGGTTCGATGTAGAGTCGGAATTAGAATGACGACGAACAAAAGCGTTGGGCGTTCGAATGCGCCACAGGAAACAGCGACCGATTGCGGTTATGTAGGTTTGCAGGCTATCATGTCGACGGTCAAACTGTTTGCAAACAAGTACATCGCGTTGAATCACGAATGGAATATTACTGGGAATTACGCAGTAAGGATGCACAAAACATTATTAATGTGTCCACTATATAACTATGGCGGACGCTCAGATATTGACAAACACTTGGAAACCAAAAAACAAATCTTCTGTTGAGACAGCAGTGTCGTCATCTCACCTGGCGCACTACTTCAGAACTACTCATTCTAATGAGTTTCTACTCTTAGCAGCGAAAGCGTATCACGTTGCTATTTACGGACAGTTTTTTAAAGTTCTGATTGCACCCTATAAGCTAGTTTCATACGGTTTTGAACCTGAAGTGGTCATTGCAAGAAGAAAATGTAAATCAGTAATTGTTAACTGCATTGTCACGATGATTGCTACTGAACTACGCAAGAATTGCATAAAGCGAATTTTGTTTCCGTTACTACTGACGCTTCAAACGATAAAGAACAGGGTCGTCGGAGAGCGGAGACATAACGGGGGCATTGCCCTCCTAACCTTTCACAAAGGGGAAACAGGGGTGGAGGTGCCTTTTTATAAAAGTATCATAGGTAATTTCATGGTTTGTCGAGATCGACTTGGAAACATATATATTGCAGCTATTCGCACACCCAGAAAGTTCAGAACAGTTTTTTATAATTTTTGTTGTTATTTTTGAGGTCAAGATTGTCGCTGAACAGAGACAAGCACAATTGGTAACGATTTTTTTCTAAATTTTTCATTAACCTCAACTCTTTCACTGCTTCCCCTACCGCTGTTCCAGTGTTCTTGGAAAAGAGGGCAAAATTGTTCGTGGTGGTTCGCTACTTTATGTCTGATGTCGATATGAAAGTGAAGCTTTGAAAATTTGAATCGCTTCGAGTGAAATCGCTGCAATACTTAGCGAAATTAGCTTTACATACTCCAAGTAAGGTATGAACCACGTTTGTCTGATAAACATCGTTGTTTTGAATTGTCCCGGTTTTCAATCACAAAAATGTGGTATGCCTACTTTATACACCTCAAAAATAGCAATTTTCTAGGAGAATTTCACTATTTTTAGCAGATTTTAGCTGAAAATTTGTGACATGTTTTTTAGCAGGATCTAGCAGTTTTTTATGACATGATTTAGCAGGTTTAAGTGACAACTATCTGGCAACACTGTTTCTGACTTCACGCCATGTATGCATCACAGGTGGACAAAAAGCGGAGTTTGGAGTCCGCAGAGGCGGAGTCTGAGAACCCTGTTTGTCGGCGCAGGCGGAGCGGAGAAGGAGATCAATTTTTTTCTAATTTCCTTTGCAAAGTTCAAACTCATTATTATTTTCAAATTTTCTTGGAAAGTTTTGTGGAGTTACTTCAGATATGTGCTTTGATGACATAGCATTGAACTTTTCTCTGTTCAAACGTATGTTTTCGCATCTCTCATGTGTTAGTATATGCAAAGAAGTCTAAGCGTAGTCCACTCCAAGCAGATAAAGAGCTGTCTTTCGACAGAAAAACGTTATGCAAAATACATGTGGCAGTGTCTCCTTTGTGTCATGAGGTAAAAATTAATCTGTGGCTATTTCGCCTTTCGTCGAACACAATTAGTTGAAGTGGTTACGTGGTAAGTAAAATTCACTGATACAATTGTTTAGGGCAGGAATTTCACATCTTTTTCTGACCATGTACCCCTTCAGAATTTCGACAGATCAGCATGCCATGCCACTGAAATTTCTTATAAAAAAAGGCTGAAGAAAATAACGAAAATTCACTGAATTTCATCAGAACTTTTGTATTTTTAGAACTACAAAGGTAGACTCCGATTTTATGCCTTAAAGTTAATTTGTTGCAGCTGTACATGAATAAATGTACCCCTTCAGATAGGAAAATGTACCCTTGGGGTACATGTGTCACAGATTGGGAACCACTGGTCTGGAACGTGGTGTAAGGGCACAGGGTTTGTGATTAGGATTTTGCCTACAGTTCACACAAAGCAGACAAGAACCTGCGAACAGCTTGTCAGCAATGAAATCATGACAACATTCAGCTTTGCATCACCAACTGAGCCACTGCAGACATCACGGTCAACTAAAGATGTCTTGCGTTGCGACATTGTCATGTGACAACTTTAACCAATCATGTTCATCCTAGGGCAGAATAATTCAAGCAATATTTTGCCTCATGAGACAAAATTAGCAGATTGTTTTATATTACGCAGATCTGTCAAGCAGCGTGCTAATGTTTTACTGTGGTATTTAAAATTTTGCGGAGTCAAGGTAGAGTCGGACTTGAATTTCTCCGGAGCGGACACGGAGTCAAAGAAATGAGACTTTGTCCACCTCTGGTAGGCATGCACAAAGTATTATTCTATATATCTAATAGGATGAGAAAACCGATTATTACGGTTTAGGGATTCGTGTTTAGGCAAGTGTGTCTAGTTGGGGTTTGGGTTAGGGCGAGAAAAATAAAAATAATTGAGGTCGAATCTAAGTCCAAAAATTTGCAGTTGTTAAAGTTCTACCCGTACTGGCCTATAGCTTGTTTCACAGCGCCATCATGTCAGTGTGACTGTGAGTGTTGCCGCTCGTAGGGAAAAATCCCTATTTTGGGCTATTGTAGGGAGTGGGAATCCCTACGGGAAAAAATCGCCGTTTTTAATTTATAGGGATCCGTAGGGATTTTAGCGTTTAGAATTTTTATCGCTTTGTTTCTATCTTTGTGATACTTCACGGACGTGTATGGTCAACAATTTGTTATTAGTGCGCTTGCAAAACGTGCTGGAAAATGACTTTTTTTCCACTTTTAGAAGGCAATATAGTCATAGTGCTACTGGGTTACTTTTGACGCAAGAAGTGCAGTGTGGCCAAGCTTACTGGTGGTTAGAATTGCATTCTGAGTGAAAGCCAAGGCTCAGCCTACTAGGTAGGTCACGTAGGTGTATTTTATTCCGATTTGCAAAGACTGCAGTAAAAGTACTGTACAGTGAAAAGTACAGTTGTTATGTAATGTGTTTAGCTAATAGCTCATAAATTGTATTACCTCAAAGCACTTCTGATGCTAAAAGAACGTTCTCCGGCTTGAATAACAATAAAAACAAGTTGAGGGATTGTTATTTGTTCAGCTGTGTGCAGTTTGAACTGGAAGCAGTTAAGTCTAGTGAGAATTTTCCCGGTGGCTTTGGAGTCAACCATAGAGTTATGCGATTACTATTGCAGTATGTATTGGAAGTAACTACGGATACGCCTGGCCTGACGCAATTGAAATAGGCTAAAAAGGGTCACTTTGTCATTCAAACGGCGTGGATCTCGTAGCCTAGGGGTTAAGCGTCATCATTCATGGCTGTTATGCCAATGGTTTTCGGTTAGACTCTCACCTTGCCGACTTTTGTTTTATTTTTATTTTTACTTTTTTTCAGGCTTAGGTCACTAGGTGTTATGGTTAGGGGTTAGTGTTACATTAGGTTAGCATCAGCGCTTAACGTTAGGTTAGGGTTAGCGTTAGCTTAGTGTTAGGTTAAGGTTGTGATGTCCACCTCCAGGACCTCACGGACATTGACTTCAGCTTAATTCCTAGGCCCACAATCATGTAAAGCTGAACGACGGTGTCAGTGGTATGACACCAGTTACATCTGTGAAATAAGTGGTTATTCTCCTAAGTCATGACTTTCTGTGAAACTCTACCTTAGAACTAAATACTTCTTTTACGTACTAAACATTGTCTATTGAAAGAAATTAGAAATCCGTTCTCAGCACAGAATCAGACACTAAGATCTTACAGAGTATATATTTCAACTACAAAGTAGGCATCATCAGCTCTTATTCAAATAGATTAAACATATTTTGTTTAACTAAACATAATTTTGTTTTTCACGTACTAAATATATTTTGTTTTTCATGTATCTAACATTTATTGGAATAATGTTTACTGCTAATTTTACTGTAACCTGTCAATACCTTTGTCTCCTCAACCTCATTTGGTGACATCATGCATCTGGTTGGGAACAACTCATCCATGCAACCGACCCCAATATGGTCTGTATATAAATTTACATTTCTTCACGATCTGTATGTATAAACATTGTTCTCTGCCCTTGTCTCTTGTTTCTGTAATGAAATGTGTTAAAATGTATGGCTATCTGCCTCATAACCCTTGTTGCTGCTCGCTTCCTTCACCTGTGTGCTTGCTTCACCTTCTCATCTGTACATGTCTCAACTCTTCACCCATTGCTTGCCCACCATTTTCTGTGTTATGTTTATGTCTATTGTGTTTTTTATCTTATTTTTGTTCTATACTTTGTTACTGTGTGGTTGCTTTTATATTTTTTTGATTGCCAACGTCATTGTTTTCGTATGTTGTGTGAATGATATTTGGTTTTTGACTTTGTGACTGAGTACTCTTTCAAGTTTATACTAGTGTGTATCTGCACCACAGTTGGTTAGGTTAGGGTTAGGTTAAGGCTACGGTTAGGGTTAAGGTTAGGTTTTGACTTTATCTTTTATACATTTAGATTCTACCAAGCCTACTGCACTCTCGCCGTGCATTATTGTTACATCACAGGTGGCATATGAATAAGTTTTCAAATTTAAAGATCCACAGGCATATCTGTAGCCGCTGCCATTACTACGTCAAAGCAAGGAAAACATATTTTAAAAAATTGGAAAATTCTGAAGCTGTTGGTTCCATCACTGATGAGGCCTTTTCTTTGTGAATTGTAACCAGCTGGAGAGTTGCAAGGATTATGCTTAAGATTTATTGTGAAAGGTCCTGGATAATCTTAGAAAACATTGAGATCATCTTTTTTGAAAAAATTCAATTGAAATGTGTTCAGGCAGTGGTGCTTTCTGTAAGTATAATGATACTTGTTTTACACATGTAATTTTGATCTTGCACTCTTAATATTGCAACGTATATAGAGTAGTATGTTGTGTTTCAAGACCAGATGTTTTAACTAAAGATCATTGTATTTTTTCAGGTTGCGTAGGGCAGGGAGTTTTCATTCTTATTGTAGGGGAAACTTGTTAATTTAGAGTAGCAACAGTGCATCATGAAGTTGTGGCTGTGTATAGTTCAGGGGTCGGGAACCTTTTTGGCGAAGGGAGCCATAAAACATACATATTTGTAATTCTATTTCCATGAGAGCCATAAAATATTTTTCAACACTTGATACAACTAACTTGCGAACATGTGCATTTTTAAGCAAAATCAGCAATTTTGAACAATGGTAAATATTTGAATTTTCTTTTAATAACATGCTTCTTACTGTTAATGGGATTTCTGGTGCTGCATAGTGTTGCTGGTGGCTTTGTAGTCTGGTAGATACTTGGTCGGGTTAAGCTTCATACAGGCGTTGAGGCTTCCATCCGTTAAATGAGATTGTAGGCTGGTCTTGGTATTTTTAAATGTGAAAACGACTGCTCACATGCATAAGTGGAGCCAAATATGGTCGATACAGCAATACACACTCTCTGCAGTGTGTGGTATGTGACAGGAAGAGTGTTCCAAGTATTGACAACCAACTGGTCTGCAGGTTGAAGGTTTTTCATTTCTGTACACCTGTGCTTGCTCACAAGCTCTGCTTGCTGTCGTGCAAATATTTCCAAATCTTTAGTCAGTGACTTGAACTTGTTCACCCACATATCTGAAGCCTTCAGGTCAGCAACTTCTAACTCAAAATATCTGATGGAAACACCAGGGATGTAACTCAAGTCGACTTCATCCACAGCACATTCATGTGGATGAGTGATGAACTTAAAAAGACAAGTGCGCTCACAAAATACTTCAAAGCGTGCTTTGAATGTTTGCAGAAGATTAGATGTGAAGCCAACCAGCTGCTGGAGATCAAAATGTTGGGTGTGGTTACTTGCTGTGAGTGTATCTTTAAATTCTTTCAATCTTTGAAAATGAAGCAGAGGACCTGTCTCAACATCCGTAATAAACAGTTCCATCTTTTTTTCAAATGCAAACACTGCTTGTTGAAGGGATAAGATTGTGTTTCCAGTGCCTTGCATTTTCACATTGAGCTGGTTTAGATGTTCAGTCATGTCCACGAGATAGTAAACTTCTGGAGCCAGTCAGTGTTAGTTAGTTCAGGATGCTTAATGTTTTTCATTTCAAGAAATGTCTGTATTTTGCTCAGGCAAGCTGCAAAACGACTGAGCACCTTCCCTCTTGACAACCAACGCACATTGCTGTGCAAAAGCAGACCTGGATAATTATTCCCAATATCATCCAGCAGGGATTTAAACTGGCAATCATTTAAAGCTCGGGCAACGATAAAGTTGACCACCGAAATGACCATATCCATCACTTCACCAAACTGCTTGCCACACAGTTGAGCACAAAGCGCTTCCTGATGCAGAATGCAATGAAAACCTAGGATAGGTCTATTTTCATGTTCATGAAGAAGCGCAACAAATCCTTTGTTTTTGCCCACCATACAGGGAGCACCATCAGTGCACACTGAAATAAGTTTATCCATCGGCAGATTTTTTTCTTAAGCGAACTTCATGAAAGACCTGAATAAATCCTCCCCTCTTGTTGTTCCTTTCATTGGCAAAACAGCAAGACTGTCCTCACATAGTGTGTCACTGGCAATATACCTTGCAATTACACTGAACTGGGATAAATGGCTTATTACATCTGTAGACTCATCCAAAGTGAGGGAAAAGTGTGCCGCTGCATTTTTGTCCTTCAGTTGTGTTTCCTCCACTTGATTTGCCATCATGATGGTGTGATCATGAACAGTTTTTGCTGACAGGGGCATGTCTTCTATTCTTTTGATTATTCTATCTTTATTTAAAAAGTCTTCAAAAAGTTCATTAGCAACATCAAGCATAAATATTTTGGCATACTCGCCATCTGTGAATGGCTTTCCGTTCCTCACTATTGCTAAAAAACCAGCAAAGCTAGCCAAATTGCAGTCACCTTGTCAGGTCCATGCACGAATTTGTTGCTGGCTCGTTTGCACTCTGCGTAACAGTTCTAAGCATTCCTTCTTTCTGCTGTCCCCCGCTGGATATTTCAATGCAAACGTTGCATGGCGTGTGTCGAAATGCCGCTTTACATTCGACCGTTTCATTGACAAAATAATATCATTGCACATTAGACACACAGCAGAACCTTTTCTCTCCACAAAGGCAAATTCCTCCATCCATTTGTGCTGAAATATATGATACTCATCATCTTTTTTTCTTTTGGGCATCTGCGCAGTGCTCTAAAAATTAGCTTTGCTTTTACAAAAAAATGATCGGATCTTCTTGACCTCACAACGAGCTGTGTCGACTACCGCAAGATTTATTAGTAAGGAGGTCTGCTGATTCCACAATATCGCTTAATGAACAAATCTCTTAAAAAAACTCGATTTGCAGAAAGTACACTAACTTCGCTTAATCGCCAAACTGCTAGTCAGCTTCAAGTGGAACATTTTGCTAAACAAGGTCAAGCAACGGAATAACTTACGCAATGGCAAATTACAGAAAAGGTTTCATTCGTAACAATCGTGTTATTCATAACAATTATGTCAAAAATTTTAGAAAAGTTTCTTTTGTAGCAATTGTGTTAAGAAAATATCAAGCGAGCCAGAAGCTGTCATGAAAAGAGCAATATATGGCTCGCGAACCATAGGTTCCCGACACCTGGTATAATTGGTAAAGGTAGGTCTACTTTGTATCAAATTACATTTACACTGCATGTAACTTCCTCAATACTCATATTCGACAGATTTTGTGCAAAATTCACTGTCAGTGCATGGCAATGTGTAGCCTAAATCTTTTTTTGACAACATTTTACAATTTGGTGTTCACGCAAAAATTGACCATTTTTCAGCAGAATTTTACTATTGTTATCAGATTCTAGCTGAAGTTTTTTACATGCTTTCAGCAGGATCTTGCAGTTTTTCGCAACACGATTTAACAAGTTTAAGTGAGCAGGATTTAGCATATTTACCCATATGGCAACACTAGTGGCCACCTCTGGTTTGGGGGTTAGAATGGTGATTGTCTTAAGGTTGATGTTCCTTTTGACGGCATTTGGTGAAAATTTATAACCACAAGTGAAGTGATTGTATTGCAATTTGTTGGCTCACTGTGATGTGTCTTTGCTATTACAGCACAGACTGACTTTCAGTTCAGGATCAGTAGGCTGAAACCACTGCGATAGCTACAAAATTTAAGTGCTGTTTAGATTGGCATTTTTTGCTGCAGTGCATACTTCATGTGGAACATATTTTACAAAAGTCCGTATGATGGATTACTCATGTGAAGATGTAAAGAGATTGATTCTGGAGGTTATAAGTGACGTTCCGTCTAAGGTTCACTATTGCAAAGAATTCGAACGTAAGTGATTAGGCTAAATAATGCATACTACTGTAGGCTTAGTGTTAAAAAAATCTTAATACTGAACTGAGTGAAGACTGTGGTATGATCCTGGTATTCTGTATTAACACTTTTTTGGACAGATTAAGTTTTCTTAGGTAATGTATTGTTGCCCAAAATTTTCCTTGCCTTGTTTATTAACCCTAAAATGCAATTATTTGTTTCAATCCAGGAAAGAGGTATGACTTCACTTTGTTACATAATATCATGCTGGATACACTTTCAGTTTTATATCTTGATTAACATATTTCACCATTGTTCATATTTTCAAACATGACCTTTACAGTACAGGTTCTGTGCTTGTTTTTTAACCCCCTAATGAACGCAAAAGCAAATATATTGACTCGTACGTTTTTGGTTATAACTCGCCAGTTGCTGCAGCTAGAGAGGTGTTCAAACCCTCTACAGAATCAGCAAGTATAGTAGTTCCGAGACAAAAAAAAATTTTCAGTCTTGGGTTTGGGGTTCTCTTCGGGGGGCGTCACAAGTGGGGGTGTTTTCACGTTTTTATGGCCTACTTTGCCCGGCCCTGGACGTCCATCAAATGGGCCCACGTTTTATCCCAAATATTTTTATGAAACTAGGCTATCTCACAAGTCTTTAGAGCCCTTGATTGGCTTTCTAGCATATCTGGATAAAAAATTATGCCACAAAAACCAAAAAGTAGTCAAAAATCCTACCCCTAAAAAGGGTAATCAGGGTAGAATAACACCCATTTTGGATATGGCCATAACTCGCTGTCAGAATAGGCTAGAGAGCTGTTCGAACCCTCTAAAGATTTGTGAAGACTAGTAGTTTAGACTGAAAAAAAAAATTTCAGCTTGAGATCACAGGTTTTTTGTTAATGTTTGAATATTCAGAGGTTGTTCATGCATATTTATATACATTGGGATAATGACGTCACTTCCGGGGAGTCGAACCATCCATCAGATTTGGTGACTCGAAGTTTTTTTGGATTCTAGGCTTCAATACGAGTCTTTAGAGGGTTTTATGGACTTTCTAGCATTTCTGGTTCAAAAGTTATGGCCAAACTTCCGGATTTTAATTAGGGAGATCCCCTGAAATTACTCAGCCATGTCCTCAATGATTTGGGGTCTTTTGGCCCCTTCTTGGGCACCAGAAACGCTAGGAAGTCGATCTAGGCCTCTAAAGCTTCATATTCCAGCCTAGAATACAACCAAACTTTGAGCCAAAATTTTGCCCTTTGTGGAGGTGATGGCGTCATAATGAAACAACCAAAAAAAGCCAAAACCACCCTTTTTCGAACCCCACCCA
>Ga0210059_1014308_pt1 | contig 11747 bp, 10 predicted proteins | sample Ectturendosymbi2_FD_188042 | JGI IMG/M metagenome (GOLD analysis project Ga0210059, IMG submission 188042) | Ecteinascidia turbinata endosymbiont from Florida, USA - Sample 2 (SPAdes) (version 2) | ecosystem: Host-associated > Tunicates > Ascidians > Unclassified | place: Key West, Florida... | reverse complement strand
CGACAATCCTGTATGTTCAACCAGAGATGAAATTTCGCAGCCCTCCCGGCCATTTTTACCACGAGCCGCCACTGCATTTGATGATTGTTGGTTTGCTAAGCACTGCACTATTTCTGTATTTAAAATGTCAAGACCAACAGATTTCCAAAAATTGTAGAAGCACTTTCATATTCTGCAGTTCATGAAATCTCTGAGGGAACCCATTTTTTACATTTAGCTTGCCAGGGGGGCGACGCGCACCCCTGCCCCCCCCGTCAGTTACGCCACTGGCTCTCAGATGACAAAGACATTCAGAGACAAATGCGATATCAATATTGTGCAGCAAACAAGCTGCGAGCTTCTTTTTCCCGATGTGCAAACGCAGTAAAAAATGTGCTTTTTCGTTCCTTCTGTACGTCCATGTATGCATCATAATTATAGTGTGACTTCAGGAAGGCATACATGCAGAGATTGCGTGTGGCCTATAATTTTGTTTGCAGGGCTCTATACAACCCGCCGAGGCGGGCGAGTGCTACTAGTCATCAGGTTCAATGTAACATTCCTAGCTTTGAGGCCCTATTGAGAACAAATGTGTACCTCTTTCTTGAACGACGCAGAAAGTCTAACAACGTATGGTTGCGCGCTTTGATGCAGTCCGATTGTTTATATTCGTGCTTATTCTTTGAACACTATAATCGCATTTTACTTTGTGACTGAGTGCTCGGACGTTGCAGTGTTTTTCGGTGGCGTGTGCATGTCACAACACATTCGTAGTTTACTGGCCTTGACCAGGATTGGACTCAGTGACCTACTTTGCATGTAGTGTTTCACCAAGTGTTACGGGTTAGCGAACAATAGTGTTAAGAAAGTGTTTGCAATCCTGTGGTTCTACCTCCAACGCCGTTATAAAACGTTCTGTTGTCTCTTTTTTTATCAATCTGCGTTGTGCAAACAATGTGTGCGTGTACTCGATGGAAATCGTGTCTGTTTCGAAACATTAAAATTAAAAAATTAAATCTAAGCAGACATTGTTACGGGTATAGGGCTGCTTTTCCGTAAGAACATGTTTTGTAATTTGACTGTCGAAGCATTCGACTTAAGCAAGGTTGCTTGTTTTTTTCCAAATCCACATGGCATCCAATCTAGAACTCTGATGGTGTTGACCAACTGGGATGCTTCTTCACATCATACATGTTATGAAAATTAGGTGTTTTGTTTGCTGCTTGGTTGGAACTCATCGAATTAGTTAGATGTGCTGAACTGTTTTATTATGATTCTGCATCAGATGCTTAATATGAATCACACAGATGCATGAATAAACTTGATTTTCATCTTTTGTCCTTGCTGAGATAAACCGGGCTGCGAGTAGATAATTGCAAGTTTTTTATGAAAACTGTGTAAATCTTTTTTCATCCATTAGGAAGGTCTCAATTGCATATTATTGCTTCTTTCACCGACTCATTCATACCGCAGGGCTCCCGTTGCTGTTTTTCCACCCAGGTCTGGTTTTTTTTCGAGTCCATCTGAGTGTTCAGGTTTACTTACGAAAAATCTCGTTAAATCTGTTTCTTTTGAAGGTATGAATTTGGGAATTCGCTACAGCAAATCTAATAGTATAATAAACATATCTTCCGGTAATTACAGTGTTCACATGCGATCATCAGGTGAAAAAGTACTCATTTCCGTGAAATGAAACGTGTTCAGCCGGTTTCGCACTCTCATACCAATGCTATATCATATACTGTAGGTTGCTTGCGATCCGGCACAGTCGGCCATGCAGTTGCGCGTACAACAAAAGTATCCTGAATAATAACAAATGGTTACATAAACAATTTGAAAAATTTTGCTTGTGGGTGAACGATGTATAAGTTCATTGTCTCAAACACCAGCTAAAGAAATTGATGAAACAATGTTTAAAACTGAATGTTTAAGTTTCTTGGTTGATTAGTGCGTGCAAATTAAAAACTATTTCCATAGGAGGAAGGATTTGTTGCCAGCTTAGGGATTTTAGATGCCGTTGCAGCTCAAGATTTCACAAAAGATCCAAGTTCAATAGCAAATGTAGCCCTACATTCAGGGGCGTACCAAGGTTAGATGGCGCCCGGGGCAAGAAACGGAAGCAAATGTACTATATTGAAGAAAGTACTTGCGACATTGTTGAGACTTTTTTTGAGAGATGTCATTAATGGAGTATGTCACCAGCGTTATACAAAATGTCTTGAGCAGCGGAAAAGTTATCCAAATGTGTTCACGCTGCAAACGACAATTTGGAAGAGGAACCATAAGTAAATCAGTATTTTAATCAACGTTACACCTCATGTATTTGCATTCATGTCTTTTTGCAAATTAACATTTGTGTTTTTTTGGTACATTAATGGTTGTTTTTTTGTACAGTACAATCTGGGTTTATTAGAAATTACTGAATCCCATCTGCTCTCTCCCCGTAAACGCTGTGACCTCATGGAGCTAACCAAACAAAAAGTATGTCTCATCCCATAGTCAGCAATCCGTTAAGAATACATGCGCGGCGACAATATTCAATGAGAACACTTTGAATACTGTCCAAATCCAGAACACACATAAACTTGCAGCACTTATAGCACTAAACAGACGACCAAATTGATAAAAATGGCATAAAAGTGAGCAGTCACAACGAGCTATACTTTATTTTTGTAGTAACAAGTACCTTTTTGTAATAATTCGAAATCGCCTAGGAAAATGCAGCCTTTGCCTACGCGTTTGTCTTACCGACGCTATAAATTTCTGGTCTTTCGTTTACTGTTGCTGCTAATAAAATAGCAGTGGCTTCTGATGGCGGTAAGATCATTAGCTAAGTCACTACTCAAATAAACTCAGTTCTGCAGATGTTTGTCAGACAGCCACAATAAACTAATTTGCTTATTTGTACCTCAAGTGAATGTATGATATGATGAATGAACTGAGAATTACTGTAAAAAGAGCTGAGAACCGAAGCGAGTGAAGAATGAATGATAAGAATTGTTGCAAAAGAAAGGAGAATTGACACGTCACACAAGTTTTATTTTGCGTGCTGGCAAAATTTCTGAAAGTTTTGCTTGCTGGTTTTACAATTTCTAAAGCCAAAAACTTCAAAGGATGGCTCCGCAAGCAAGTGAAACAGCGCCTCCTGTCATAAACAACCAACATTTGAGTCAGCTGAGAAATACAGAAAGACCGGTGTGGTCTCGGGGTGGCACGCTGGTTCGAAGACGGCCTTTTCGTCATTACATTCCCAAGCATCCCTTCTACTACACGAGCGACGAACTATTTGGTACGTAATGATAAATAATTTTATATGAAGCCCATGGAAATGTTGAGCTCCTTCCAAGTGCAAGATTGTTTAGTGTTCTTCACTTGAAAAAAAGAGAAAAACAAGTTGATTGTCGGTGAACATAGAATAATGAATACCCCACTCCAGTCAGGCCGGATTAAGACGAAATAGGGCACAAAACGCCTATTTTCTCGGCATTGTTGCATGTTTATCCTACACTCATTCGCACTCAGACTGACTATAGAGACTTAATATCTGGGCTTATTTCAGGAATGGGCCTAATTCCACAGCATCAATAACACCCATCTTAATCTGGCCCTGACTCCAGTGACAAGTTGCGATCTTTTCGTCAAAATTTGATTGCCGGGAAAATCTTACTCAAAGTATTTTGATAGCTTAATGCTACTTTTCTTGTGCGCAAGAAATTTGGCATAACCGTCAGTGATGTAGACCGAGACCTGCGAGCCTCGAGGTGTGAGTCACGAGATGCGTTTTGAAAGAGCCATTTTTATGAGTCTTTGTCTCGGTAGTTTCAAGTCTCGTTTTGGCCTGGAGCGTGTTGTCTTGAGACTCCATCGATATAGTTTGGCAAATCTTTCATTCAACCTGTTCACTGTCTGTCGTATCTTCGCCTACACGACTGTCCATATTGCCTATAAATCTGTGCATCGACGGTAATGGTAATTTTCTTAATGAAATGCTATTTTTTCGTTTCACGTTATCCAGACATTGAAAATGGAAACACAGTGAAGCGCGAAGAAGAAACGCGAAAGCATCCTGCGGTTGCTTTACTGCAAGAAACTGAGTCATGTAGAGCATTTTCGGCCCCACATACAAAACCACCCAATCAACGCCGTGCTATACAAATGAATACCATGCCTTCAATCCAATCCAAGCAAGAGCAGCGACCACTTACGGTAAGTTACTCAAGAACTACCAATGTAAATAACTTGCACCCATGGTCGTCAGCGAACGGTAACAAGAGGCGAACGTGCCCCTGGCATTATGCGCATTATTTTATTACATATTTGTTTTTTCAGTACCATCAGTAGCGTAGCTAAGGGTGGGCGGTCCGCCCTTGGCGGCACTTTTATGGGGGCGACATTATGGGCTATGCTGTAGGCTATAAACCTGCAAAGGCTGTAATGAAATAAAAGTGGTTTTGCTATCGGGACACTACTCGCAGTTGAAGGACGTTTTTGATTTTGAGTAATTTGAAATATGGCATGTGTGTTTAAGCGATTGTTATCTTAGCCAAACAATAAACAATCGTGTATCAGGGATGTTGTATCAATAGACTTTTTTACATGAAGCTGCAACACGGATCTCAACACGCTTATCAACATACTTGATGTCAAATTTTACTGATTCACTAAACGGTTGATTGATCGAGTGTTGGGCCTTTGACGTTTGATCGTAGTCCTTATATGACGTTATAGAACTTTGTTGGAATATGGTGGATGACTGTGGGCAAACGTGTGGCTGTGGTGAGCTCTAAGCTTTTGTAAGTGCTCTTAAGTTTTGTACCTGCGAGTAAAAGCGCATTGTTGGGTCTAAAAAACATTTCTGTGTAAATCTAATAAATGTGTAGTTGGATTTGTGCTCGTCAAAATGGATTTCCGTGTGTGTGGAGAAATATAATCTAGCTCACTATTCCTCCACAGAGTTCCGTGGAACCCTAGTCTTCCGCAAAACTTGGAGTGGGGTTACGTGGGTTTTAAGGGTTCCGTGAGGGTTCCTAGCTTGCTTTAGGGGAAACGATTTCTTGCTTCAGTATGTTATGCGTCATTATGAAAATTTTTAGATCACCGTCCTGCATTCAGATTCCAAGTAGGCCAGTTAGTTGTACAGGAGTGTTGTACCATGGAAGTTGAGTGCAGCTAATAGCCGAAAAAGAAATATTGATAGTTGTTGCGTCGCTTGCTGTTTATTGTTGTGCAATTAAGAAGAACTTTATTGTTGCATCACTGTTATACGATGTTGCCGATGTACAGTTCACAATAGAAAAAGGAGGTCCTCTTGAACTTTTGCAGTTTATTCAAAAGTATAACCTAGGGAACTCTGTTCCAAATATAGTAATAATGCTGCGGATTTTCCTCACAATTACCGTTAGTGCTGCTACCTGTGAGAGGAGTTTTTCGAAACTAAAACTGATCAAGAATTACCCAACATCTAGTATGAGCACCTTGCGGTTGAGAAATCTTGCCACACTGTCTATAGAGCAACAATTGACAGATAATATAATTTTTGACATTGCCGTTGAAGAATTTGCCAACAAAAAGGCAAGAAAAGTTACTGTGTAGAAAATTGTTGCTCTATAGACAGTGTGGCAAGATTAATTTTCATTTCAGAAAATAAAGATGGTCCTAATTTTTTACACTTTTTTTACTATTTTTCCCTATATGTCATTTTTGCTCTTTGTTTAACTGTTACTTACAATGTTTGAGTTTTATGGTGTGTATTTAAAGCATACCATGTTTGAGCATGTGAGGGTAATGTAATATTATAGTGGTGCACAAAATAGTTAATATATATACAAAGCTTTAAGAGCCAGTCACTGTGCAATACCTATTTTTATGGCCTTCGGGGCGCCAAACTCAAGGGCCGCCCCGGGCAGCCCACACTCTAGCTACGCCACTGAGTGCCATAAACTTTAGGTTTTCTGCATTTTTGGTATAGTTATTTATTTTAATAATAATATACCGTGTACAAGTTTTCTGCAATATCTCCTGACAAATTTGTGAGCTTATTTACCATCTGCATAGAGTATATTTCGCTAAACTGGGTGCAACTGGGACAAGCACCGTTTGGGTGGATAATGCGCGGGGGCGGATCTAGACATTTTCATTTGGAAGCCGCTAGGGAAAGCAATTGTGTTATTGGGAAACAATTAGATTACAAACACAAAGTAAAGTAGAAAGTTCCTAACGTCAAGCTAGATTTTATGATTGGGGAAGGACAAATAAGGGATCCTGAGCAGTAGCGTAGACAGCCCAAAATGTTGGGGTGAAAACATTTTGAGTTTAAGCGAGCAAGAGCATTTGGTTTGGGGCACCGCGTCTCGAAGCACAAAACGTTAAGGTATGCTAGAAATTGGGGGGCATGGCCCCTTTGGTCCCCCTAGCTACGCCTATAGTCCTGAGTTAAGTGACTTAATAAACATACAAATTTCGTAGTTTTTAGTTGGAAATGAAAGTGAAAAACAAAAGAAAGTTTATAGGATATTTTCTGCATCCGATTGTTACCAAAAACACAAAACCACGTCAATGTTTACGAAGCCTTTACATAACTTGTTTTCTCTCGAGACATTTTTACTGTTTTGTGAGGGGCCCAGTTGTTCTCCTTCCTACGCCTATGACGTCAATCAAAAATTGGGGGAACATGTTAGATAAGCTAATGTTTGGAGGGCGATGACTTCATTGGTAACACCAGCTCCGACCGTGATCAAACGATTGACCCGATAAACCAATTTAGACAAAAAATGAAGTTATCGCTTTAAGCAAAAATATACTATATACACACAAAATACACTCCATCTCAATGAACAGCTTACCATTTAGCAATAAAAATATCTATCGTCTGTTCCCCGTGAAGCACTTTTACCTGCTTGCATACGCGCTTATTGTTTGTGATGCGGTCAAATGATATTAATAAACTTGTGTAACCCAGTTTCCTTTGTGTCTCGACTAAACCAATGGTGGCCTGAACAGCGTAAAAAATATAATTTTCCGATTGGATTTTGTTTCTTACAATTTTGCGCAATTAAATGACTAAGCCGATCACCTGGAGGACCAATTAAATTGAATTTACTTTGTGTTTTTTATGTTTACTTGTTCACAACAACAAAGTTTTGTCATTCTCCAATGGAAACAATCTTGTCGATGCCAGTACTCATTTGGCTGTTACCACCGCTCTGTTTCATGTTGTCTGGCACGAATACTTCCGCCTGTGAATTGTCAAAATCAATCAGGCAATCACCATTGCACGGACTATTATAGCGAATGCCTTTTGAGTAACTGATTTGTAAACCAATCTCAAGTTTCACGGCATTCAACTTCTAGCCGTATCCAGGACAAAGACTGCATAATCTTCGAGTCGTTTCCTGAAGAAGCCGTGGCTATGGCAAGTCGTTTCCAGTGAGCGCAAAATAAAGCTTGTGAATGAACAGGCGGATGAATATTGAACGAAACCTTTCTTGGGATGTGAAAAGTTGTCTGTCATTTCAACCTATTCCTTTGATCATATGATATACGCATTATGACATCAACATGAGGTCCATCCCTTTCTTTGATACATTATCGTCATTGGCAGACCCAATATTCGTATCAGACAAGGGCCATATGGACAGCGGCCACCACAGAACATTTGAAAATCGCAGCTTGGACAAATTTTTCCGAGTTAAATGAAACTAGGACAAATTATTTTTTGGTTATTCAGGCTTTTCATGGAAACAAACAGCAATTTTTATAAAAATTGTCAATTCTTGGGAAACGTAACCTCGATTTTTCCGTTTAATTGTTGGTTGTTGAGCACAATACTGTGTTAAGCAAAATTGCGTTTTCTTTAGCAACATTTTTTGGTGTTTGGGCGAAAATTATTTCGGCGCCATAAACGTCGGACTTGGAAGTGTGTGCTCAGTCAACAGTATTTTGACCAGAGAGCGATTATACAGTACTGCATTGATGAATGCGGTAAATTAACTTACGGAAAATGTGCAATGCAGTCTTTAAACGAATTCGGATAGATTTGGTAGATTTTGAAAAAAATGGGCAGAGGTTTAAAGAAAACAGCACTTAGGAAATTCCCAAAGAATTAATATTTACCTGCAGTGAGTTTCCCCATACAAGTTTCACGAAACAAAGCATCCAAGTAATAATAGTGAGTCTATTTGTCGATATCATTTTCTGCTCAGCGTTTGCCATCATTTTTTAGTTCGTTCCATAAGTGACGTGTTATTCGGAAAAGGAAGGGGTTAGCAATTTACTGAAATGGAAGGGGTTTAGTCATTCCGCTTTTTTACTGAAAATTGTTCCTTAATCGGTCATAAAGAGTGACGAAATGGAAGAAGGGAAAAGCATTTTGTCAATTAATCATGGCATCCTTTATAGGCTATCCCATTCTAAAATGTGCAAAACAAGGCTTAACAAAATCAATGTGAACCTTGCAATTTTTCGAAATTATAAACAAGAAAACGAAATTAGTTTGACGATAACTCTGGTAAATATATATTTGCCTGCAAAATTTCAAGAAAAACTTTTAGATCTCTTTCTCACCTGACCATCATTTCTGCTGGTGATTCCTAAGCAAAACCATTTGCTCGCGAATCGCGATGAAACGTCGAACTAGGCTATGTGCATATTTCGCTCTGTTAATGACAAAGCATTTTCAGTCCCCTGTCTACCAAAGGGATCCTGAAGAGTGCATAGAGCAATCCGTTTTTGCCGAAAAGGTAAACCTCTATGCAGCCGTTTAACACAATTGTGCCTCTCCTCAAACAACCACGAGGCCCTTGTTTTCAAATGAAAATAACAAATAGGTAAAAATCTGGCAAAACGCAGGGACTAACTCAGACTTTTCAAATTTTTACATGTTTGCGGGACCAGGGGCTTAACGATGTTAGATGGCGCCCGGGGCAAAAAACAAATTCGGCGCCCCCCTGGTCGAACCGGCACCCCCATGGTCGAAGTTTGGCGCTCCTATGGTCAAATCTGGAATTCTTTCGAAGGCAAATTTACTGTATTGAAGAAAGTACTTGTGACACTGTTGGGACTTTTCGGCGCCTCCAGCAGTAATTCGTCGCCCCTGCAGTGATTCAGCGCCCCCATACTGAATTGGCGCCCGCGGAATTTCGCCCCCTTGCTCCCCTACGTTACGCCCCTGTGCGGGACGCAGGCCCACCCGGGAGCTTCGGAAAGCTGTTGATACAGCCCTGTATATAATGCATAGAAAGTAAGATGGTACGTAGCCGAAAAGCCTCTATGAATAGCTTTCTGCAGAAAGCTACTTTCTTTTCCATCAAAATCGGCGTAACTTCACATTTATTTTGATCTACGCCCTGCATTCCTTTGTGTATTACGTTAAATACTTTATATGCTGTTTGCTGGCATGAAGCACCAAAACGGACAATTTCATTTGTCCAATTTTTAAAGCATAAACCAAACCATGTTATCGTTACCACGCGGAAGTTCTTGCTTTCGTAAAAATGAATGAGATTAATGACTTTGGCATCACATCGTTTATCCCGCAAAACTACCATTTTTAAAACACGACGGCGAAGAAAAGAGTTGTGAACTAGGACCAAATCAGGGGTCTTCGAACTACGGTTCACGAGCCGGATTTGACCCGCGAAGACATTTTGTCAATAATCAAAAAATGATATTTTTACGAACCATTTGCTGATTTGGTAGAATGTAACATATGCCGAAACAATCACATTATGTAAGATATTCGGCCATCGACTGTTATAGCTTATATGGCCCTGAAAGTTTAGTGAAAGTTTAGTGACCCCTGATCTAAGCTAAAGGGCTCTCGTAGTCACCAAAATGTTTTGTTTTCTGCTTCACTGGTTTAACAATAGCGGTACTATTAAAGCATCCACAGAACACCTGGCGCATTGTGAGCCATTGTTTGTAACAATTGTAAAACCTTGCCGCCTGAAAGTAGTGTTGAGGCAAGAGACATTAAAATATTTGAATTAAAGATGTTGCGCTTAAACAGCTTGAAAGTCATTTCTAAGTTGGTACAAAAAATTCAAGTGAAATTAGCTTTCTTGTGGAAAAACATTTTTTGCATTCTGTACGTGTAGCTCAATATACTTGCAAATTCGGCGAGCCGCAAACCGCATTTTTGTCTAAATTCTGGATTAAATGGCTGGAAGTTTTTTAATAAAAGCATCTTAAAACGCCATTGACCAGCAGGCATTCTTAGTTAGCGTGCAGTGATGGGATAATGGTAAGGCGTTGTCCAGGGGACGGTAGCCATTTTGCCCTGAGAATTTTTTGATTGCCCCGATAGTTGATACCGATTTTTATCAAGGTTTTTCCTATGAAGTAGGTGTGAGTTCGTCTGAATTATTCGCAGACATGTATAATTTTCCGAAATTCCCCCTCCAAAAACTAGGAATGATCTCGTTTTGAGATGTCCAGTGTTTTTGATGATTAAAATCAGAACATCATGGGAGAATATTGGTGTGTTTAAGAAACAAATTTTAGCGAAGGATGACATTCAATATAAAGTCTGTTTAATAATTTCGAACTCCAGTTCTGGCCCACAGAATGGTTAGAAGGGTTTGAGGTAACTGTTGATGTTTGATTTTTCGCTATTGATCTGCAAACACTTTATCGCACAATTTCTATGTTTCAGAGTCAATCTTCTGTCCAAAGGATTGTGCCAGCCGATCGTCCAGAGTTAGTGGACTGGCTAAGCACACCTGCACCTGGCTTGCGGTGCATCCAGAAGTACGATTTGTACCGAAGAGCTGCTCTAGATCGGAAGAATTCAACAATATATCAGATACGTTCTGGTCTACTGCCGAAATACATGGGATATGTACCAGGTGCTGGTATTTAGTGTGCAAATAGCAGGTTTGCCGGGAAAGGTCGTTAGCCTAAGTAGAAGTTAAGCACTTTTTTATCAAACTGACACTTCCCTTAAAAATGGAGTTGCGCTACTCACGAGCTAGTACGTGTGCCAGAATGCAATTTCCTGACTAACGGTACATGACCGAAGGTAGAATATGGAAAAAGAACATAATTATACTGATTTTGGTCGGAGAGTGCACGGTTACGTCTGCAAACTCTACTCCAAGTGCAACGCTGGAGTAAGCGGCGATTCCTATATATTCCAACTACACTGACTCAAAGTTGGCGCGGTACTTTAGTTACTGTATATCCAGCGTCATTACCAGACAGTTTATCGTTCGTTTGAAATTATTCTGGAATGGGTACTGTCTATTGGATTGGAATTCAAATCCAATGTTCTATGCAAACCCATTGCTTCAAAAAAACATTCAATCTGATATTAATTAAATTGAAAAAACACTTAATTGCAGAGGGCAGCTCGGGCTCCAATGGATGAGCCCGAGTAAAGAGCGAGCGAACGTATTCGAGAGCGCCGTTGTTGCGAACGATATTTTTTGATGCACGTCACCTGCAAATTGCACGCGGAAAGCCAACATGAAACGAAAATATATGAACACTGACAATGCCCAATGGAAAGAGCCAGAGTTAACAACCTTAATCAGTGAAGTGGGTGGTAGCACAAACATGCAAAGCATGCAAGCTCGCGTTCTACAATATAAAGCGTAGTCGAAGGCTCGGGTTGATCCCGAGTGCTGGAATCGCCACTGCCGACACACGATTTAAATGTTTTTGCACAAAGACTTTTCCCCGCAAACACGTGCTGGTGTTGGTTGACTTGTCAACACTCGGCATTCCACAGACCGACTCAATTTGAATGAGTAAGCGTCAACTAAAAAAAA
>Ga0210059_1014307_pt1 | contig 11748 bp, 6 predicted proteins | sample Ectturendosymbi2_FD_188042 | JGI IMG/M metagenome (GOLD analysis project Ga0210059, IMG submission 188042) | Ecteinascidia turbinata endosymbiont from Florida, USA - Sample 2 (SPAdes) (version 2) | ecosystem: Host-associated > Tunicates > Ascidians > Unclassified | place: Key West, Florida... | reverse complement strand
CGTAATTTTTCCGGTCATGACTCACTGATTTTCTACTGCACCACCTGATGCCCGGATACTTGCAAGAAAAACTTTGTTTCAGCAGCAATACCTAAAAACGCGCTTCTGAATGAACAACCCTTAGCATTTGAGACCTCTTTTTACGTAAGAGCTGCCGTCACGTCACGGCTTTCATCATATGCCTAAACACCCAAAAGGAGCGAGTGATCAAAGCACATTGGTGATTGGATTTGCGTGTTGCTTTATACTCCAGGGTTAAATGTTGAAAGCTCATACTTTTTTCAAATCTGTCAATGTAATTCTGGTCCGTTTTGCAAAATGCTGTTTTGCCCAATCGGACATGTTGGAAAAAATACTTGCAAAACTTGTAAGCCGGATTTTACATAAACGTTTGACTTGCTTTTACCAACGTCAATTTTCTGTCATACTACCAGAACATTTGCAAGATTGGAAATAAATTTTCATAACTTTGATCTACAAGTAAGTTCACGTTACACGGAACAGTTCCACAATAAAAATCAGAATTATTTAATTGCGTTCCCGATAAATTTGACGGTGTGTGTTGAAGATCTTGGTACAGCCTACTCAGAACTGCAATACTGTAACATGCCAACGTATTAACGATGTTAGCTCTCAATTGGTTGTCGTGTACAAACTGGAATTTGGTCATTGCCGCAATCTTTTTTTGCTGTAATTGAATAACTTGAATGTGGTGATAATATTATAACGTGCTATTTCTTTCTGAGAGTGAAAGTCATATCTCGTTCAGCAACTTCAACAAAAACTTGCAATGGGTTGTGCACACAGCCAAATACCCTGAAGTCGAACCAAACTAAAAAAATGTCATATTGACATATACTATACGTAAAACCAAAAACTGGAGCTACACATGCAGTGAAGTGCTGACTGAATCCAAAGCAGCATTTATTCCAAGCATTCAACTCACTTTTATGCAGCTTTACTAGCAGCAGTAGCCTATATTTCCGGGCCCGAACTGCTTTAAGGTTGTTGGTGATATTGTTTTTCACGAACTAAAATGGAATCGATCGTTCAGGTCAAAAGCAACCTGAACTAAATCCTTCCTAATGCCGCTAGATTACCGCAAAAAAACATCCAAAGTGAACATAAAGCGTTGAGAAGAGCAGTTACTAGCAATGCGTGCGGACGGAAAAGCTCTTGCGAACTTTTTCCTTTGGCCACCACTCACGCCAAATAAGCGAATAGCGGTAACAGTAAAGTGCGATAGCTCGCTACCGCATGCGTTAAAGACCGACGCGAGCGCTATCGCTCCTGGAAAATTAGCTCGCTACTGCACACCTCTGGGGATAAGCCATTGAAAACGTGAAACACAGCACAAAAGATTTCACGGCGCTGCCGCTTCCATTTAGTAACAGCCATTTTCTTGATTCTGGCCGTAAGAAATAATAAATAGTCCTCAGGCATTGACGGCGAAACCAGCAACTGCCTTTCCAGAAATTTTTTATGTTATCGTTACCTTGAGCTGTACGTTTCTGCTAGTAACTGTTCTCTGAATCGTCTGAATCTGTAATTGTTGCATTTTCGCTGATTTCCTGATGGTGATAGCGCTGCTTGTAAAAAAATACCAGATTAAACTACTTAAACAAGTTTGGTATATTCTTTTAATTTTATGTACTTGATTAAATTTTTCCCCTTCAACTTGAGGCACAACAAGACCATCAAAATATTAATGTTTGGAAACAAACAGATGCCGGAGCTATGCTCATGAAAAGAAAAGCTCCGGAGCCAGAGCTGTGTAATTTTTACGACGGCCACGCAGTCCTGTTTTTTTGCACCAAAAACGGAGGATTCACGGTTTGTCTCCATCATTTGCCTGTCGCAACTCTCACTCTTGTAACTGACCACGACATGAAAATAGGACGTCTGGTTCCCCTTGCCTGCCTAGGTCACGTATATTGCCTGAGTTGGGAGGTGTTAACACTGCAAATGCATAAAAGCTCATCATTTCAAGGAGCATTTTAATAAATCCAGGATGGTGTAAAAGATCCCTCGACTGGTTCACGACACCTACCAAATTATGCATTGCATACAGTCCCGTCGCCACGGGGTGCTTTGGTGGGCTTAGCCCTGTTGCGACCGGAAAGCCCGAGAGGCAAGTGCGCAAAGCTTCACACTGTGGCAGCAAGCAACAAGAGAGATCACATGCCATGATCATTCTATTATTGCTTGTTCGCGCCACGTATATATGGGTGTGGTTCTTCGCGCAGATCCCGTTCGTGGTGAATCGCACATTCAACGCAACCCTAACCGAGAGTTTGCAACATCCCCCCAAACAAAGCTCCAGGCTCTCCCAAATTGAAACATAAAACACTATAACAGTGGAGTTTTCCTCAATTTTTAGAATGTCAAGCTCCCCGCGCACAAACGTGAAGCCTCCCTATTGAAAACCTGGCAACATTTCCAATTACATACCAGAAATATGATGCGTTTGCCCGCATCAAGTTAACCATTTTTCAAGACTTTTGATGCCTTGTTGAGAAACAACCTGTATCGGCTTTAAAATGTTGCGCATCTTCATCTAACTTTTTCATCCGATCGCTTCAAATGTCTGATGATTTTTACAAATCTTCATTTTCCGCAATCATTTTACTCCCCTATATTACGATGAGCAGTGGTGTATGCAGAAAATTTCCTAGGGGGATCAAAGTTTTGTCACAATCGTGTGATGTCACAAATCACAACCTTAGGCGAACTGTCAAAGGCACGACCATTCTAGGAGGGTCCGGTTGTATGCCCCCCGGGAAAATGTTGCAAAATTACACGTAAAAATACGCATTTTTGTGCATTCTGGAAGCAAATTTTAGTACAAGGCTTTTACGAGACTTATTAGCTGGTGAGACAGAAAACTGAACGTTTGTTGTCTGGTGATCATGAAATAAACCAATATGCGTGCTTGGATGTTATAAGTTTAGACAAGTATCGCTTATCGAAGACCCTTATTGAAGTTTGTGGGCTCAAATCTCACGCCAGCCGAAGCTTTTTTCTGGTGTTCATCGTTACTGTGTTAAGTTACTTAACAGCCACGTGTGAAGCAACTTTGTCAGTGAAAGAATGAAATCGTAAAATGAAAATCAAGCAGAGGAAACGTACAGTAGCCATAAAAACATTTGCGTAGTGCGTATATCAGTGACCAGAAAACAAAGTCAGTTTATTTTAAATTGAGGCCCTTGCAACCCCTTAGCCACTGCCGAATATTGTTTATACATTTTTTCATTTTGAGGGTGTGAGGGGGGCCATGGCACAGTGCCTCCCCCCACCCTCCGTACGCTAGTGACGGCGAGCAACTGAAGTAATTGATGGTGCGTTGGTCTGGTGCACCCTTCCCATCAGTACTGTTTTTGTGTAGCAGCAAAAGCCTTCCTTCTGGTTCATCGCGCCTCAGGATTTCTGTATTTTCTTGTGATTCCTCTATCACCTCCAGCATGTAGACGACGTCTGCAAGCCGAACATACAAACTGTAAGATACATATAACTGGCAAAACGCTAACCGACAATTCCTGCTTTCATTTCACTGAAAACAATTGACTGTCGGCCTCATGCTAAATGCGTTGCAGAACATTGGAAACCTTGAACAGAACAATTTGCATGCTCCTGTGCGCCAATGTGCACCCGCATTCCATTTATTTTCTACTGTTTTATGTTAGCTGTTTACCTCAAATTTTGATGGTAGAGTGTCTTCATCTTCCTCCCACTCCCGAAATTCTGTATGAAGTTAAGTGAATGACGTTATAGTTGGAGTGCTGTTAAAAGTGTTTTGTTCCTATCAGTGTTGATTGTGTACTAATACCTATTCTGTAATGCGTTATGGCTAACCGTTTTTGTGTTCTTGTGTTAATTTAATGTGCTTGTGATATGGACCACGAGTCTGTGACGAAATGCACAATAAAAAATATTAATGGCCGACAGCTCAGCGGTAGAGTGTCTGCTTCTCAATCACGAGATTTTGTGTCCAATCCATAACCGTTGAGTGAATCGACGGAGTGCACCTTGAGTAAAAAAGTTAACCTCAAACCACACGGTAAAAAGCAATTTCAGGCTTCAGCATGCCGCCAACTGCAGTCACCCAAAATCATTATGAAGATATTAATCAAACCTGTGAATGCGTTTATCTTACACACACAGTGGATAGAGTTCTGTGAAGTTGGAGAGTTTTGAAGCAAGCCCCACTGGCTATCTCTATTTGTTATGCAAATTTGAATATGGAAATGAAACACAGGTTTCCACAAGTTCGACCCATTCTCAAAACTGTGGATCAGTTGGTGCAAATCAAGACATATGTATGATTGGTGACTTTAGACTGATTTGAGGTTTTGTTCCAATCTGAATATAAACCTGCCTGCTGCGGCAAGAATAAAATGTACTTTTGCGAATGATCGACAGTTGTTTTTTTTAATTTCAACGTTACTGTTGATAGCGTACTATCAATTGTTGTTAGCTGTTTATTCCAAAAGAAAAACAGTGCAAGAAGTCAGGACTTTTCCGTTAATTTTGTAACTAAACAAAATATGTGATGCCAAAGGTTTTTGCATCATCTGAATCGGCTAAGCAACATCTAGAAAGGTTTTGCAAAACATTAGTTTGATAAGAGTTAAATCAGAACCGTCGTTCAAAATCAATAGACTACTTTCAAAAGATTTTATAAAATTTTGAGAAAACAATGCTAAAGTCTTTAAACGAAAATTGGTTTTACATATTTTAAAATTCTCTTTTCTAGATAAAATATCGTTGCTCCTATAAACATCACAAGAGTGAACAGCGCTTCCTTAGTTATGAGAAACAGAAACAAGGAAATGTCATCTGTTTCAAAGTGCAATGTGCGAACGCGATCAACAAAATATTAGTACAAAGTTCAATCTACATGTGGCTGCGGAAATGATTTGTACTCTTACACTCATCTTTTTCATCACAAAATATTTACATGAAATGACACCTTTTCTGCGTGCGCTTGTGCTAAGGGCAGTTTAAATATCTAAGGCAGGGGTGGGCAATTAATTTGATTCAGGGGCGACTTTTGGAAAGCCGCGTTTAGCGGAGGGCGTACCATCCATTGAAAATAGAAGCAAGTCTCTAACAAGTTAGTTTTACCACGAAGTTGGAGGAAATCTCAGATTTGAAGATCTTTTCTGAATGCTTTCAGGACCACTTGAAACGCTGTGGCGGGTCACATGCGGCCCGCGGGCAGCTAATGTTCTATTGGAAATTGAAGCAGGTCTCGGTACAAGTTAGCTCAGGACTAATGTATGCTGTGATGAGTTGGAAGATATTTCATGTTTTGAAAATTTTCCTCAAAGCTTCAGCGGGCCACATGTGGCCCCCGGTCCGCTATTTGCCCACCCCTGATCTAAGGAATGGGTTTTATTGCTCTCGTTTCAAACATACCAATATTTAATTCTTATTTGTTTCATTTATTTATTTGCGAGACAAATACAAGCAGTTGATTGAAAAACTTGAATAGTTTGAAAACCATCCACACATGCTTGCTGTTCAGAATTTGTCTCGCCTTGCTCTGAAACAAAAAGTAATGCTTAGGACCTTGGATGATCAAAACCATATGAAGTTTTTGACAAGTTATCGATCAATAGAAATTCATAAAAATACTGCAGAGATTATTTCTGAAAGAATGGTACTATATTTTGAAAGAATCTTCAAAATCTGAACGAACCACGCAAATGCTTTTTCTGCAAAAGTGCTTCACAATTTGTAGTCTGATCGCATGACTCGGCAAGATTATGTGGTTTTCAACATAAAATGTATGCAACGGCAAAATCTTACTTTTTATTCCAAATTGATTTCTTCTCCTTCTTCCTCGACATCTGGTTCTTCTTCTTCGCCATCATCATTGTATTCATCATTTTCTGCGTTATTGATAAAAAATCAGAAACCAAACATTTCACCGAAGACAAATGACATTTTATGAAAGGCCGAAAGCTGACTTGTTGGGTTACCTTTTCGTCAAGGTTGAGTTGTGATTTGATTTAACATAAAATACCAAATATAGATAATTTTTTCTAATGAACGTAATGAAACTATGTTTTCACTTCAAGTAAGGAAAGTGCAGAATTTTAAGTAATGGATGTTTTCTGTGACTGAACGTTTCAACACCATCATTAACTTGGCGTATTGGAATGATATATCAATTCAATTCTACACTTCTACGGAATGCTATATTCAGAGATACCTATTAATTTGCAATATTTTCGATAAAATATTAATGATATACCATCTCCGAAGCGTCTTTTATATATATAAAATATTAATTATATACCATTAATAAAATATTAATTATAATTAATAAAATATTAATTATATACCATCTCCGGAGCGTCGTCGACGCCGTCGTCTCCACCGGCGTCGAAACCAGGAGTAGAGTCGTCGCCGATAGCAGCGCCGCCGATAGACGCTTGATTCACCTTCCTCGGACAAAAGGAGGACGAGACCAAGAACAATGGCAAGGAGAAGGAACTTGTTCATCTGTAAAGGAAATTTTTTCAGGTTTATTAAACAACTGCATGTCAAAAAAGTTTTCCAAATGTTCTTTCTGCTCTACATTATTAATCTTTGCATCCGAGAAAACCCCACGTTAACATCACTCAGAAAAGAATAGCAAATTAAGTTTTATGTAAGTACTCACCTTGATTTGTTTCGTAGTCGAATCAGGAATCAAGTGAAGAAGCAGCCACCACACCGTTATTTATACTTGCCTGACATGGAAATTTTCAAAAATTAGGAAAGAAATGTCACGCTTGCGAAACGTGCAGGATGCATGTTATGATGCCAATTTCCTAATTTTGCTGTTGTTCGATCACAAGGGTTGGTGTGCAAAAACACAGCTGTTTGGGTTGATGAATAAACTGGAAGAGTTTTTTGATTTAAGATTAAACATATTATTTTGAAAATGCTGACATGTTATGTTTGTCAAACTGGCTTTTTTTGCAGTTTATAAAACTGCCTCGATTTTGTCCCTGTTATTCAGCGGTTTGGATTTCATGATACTGTATTTCAGACAGGTTTAGCGAAAAATCTTAGAATTGCACGAACAATCCGGTTAGTATATGAATTTTGAGATTGAAAGAACGCTGGAGCAACTTCAAAAAACCTAATTTTACCTGAGGCTTAGTCAACATTTCTACGGATGTGAGTCGAAACAGTATAGAATTGAACCTTGAATTGCTCTGCACCAATGGAGTTTGCTGGCTTCCAAAGTTATTTTTAAAAAAGCAGCAAATGTTCATAAATAGTGGACTTGAAAATGTGACCTATACCTGGATTAGCAGAACACGTGAAAACCATGAAACAATCATTCAAGAAATTGATGAGCTTGAAAGCGAATTGTTGTTAATATGAAAAGCATAGTGGAAGATAATGAGCGAGCAGAATGTTTTGCATAGCATACAGGTACCTTGAAATTTTGGTCATAAATGAAAAAGTGTTGAAAAGGCAGTTCAGCAATTTTTATTTCATAACTTGAATGAAAGGTTTGATTTGTCAAAACAGCAAACTGGTCCTCCCAACTGTTGTGTACTCAAATTGAAATATTGTCATGTCAAGATGTTGGCTTCAATTTTAACAAACAGTTTTCTTCATTCTTAAAACTGTATCACGTTCAGGCATGTTTGCGAATACTAAAGAGTGAAAACCTAATGAATGGATAACGAAAAGTAGTAGCAATGTAGGAGCTGATGTTGAGAATGCCTTTTGTAACTCGCTACCAAGATCTTTCTTATCCAGTTTAGTTGAAGGCATATGGTGGTGATGAAATAATGAATTTTGCATTATGCAAACAACAGTATACGACAGTTGGTTTAGAAATTTTCAAGTGACCTGATTTTTGTAACGCTTAATGATTTACTAAATATTTGCACTTTATTTCTGTTTCAACACATGATGTGGTCATACAGTTGCAGTAAACAGATAGCTCTAATACAAACGACTAATTTTGTCACTATTCTGCTTTAGAATTGACCACAGCGCCGAAACTATTCCTTTTGTTTTACGTTCCACATTTTTGCATCTTCAAGTTACTGGTACAAAAAGGTGTGGGAACGCCGTTCCCACCCCAGTACACCCCTGGCTGTGAGCTTACGGATATTTTCATGCTGCTTGGTATGAATAAAGCCTCGTTTTCGTAACCAGCATCAAGACACAGTCCTCTCCCTCATGTTTCGTCGTTTAAGATGTTTGGTGTAGAATCTAAACTAGGGTAAAATGCGCGTTTTTGTAAGGGAATATTTTCCTGAGGAAGAGTTAACTCTAGGTAAAAACAGGTTTTCAGTGGTTGCTAGTCTTGTGGAGTGATAATGAATTGAGCTGAGTGGAATAAAATATTCATCAAAATGATTTGGAAAATGAATAGGAAACTGTTTGTTATGATAGGAGTGCATGAATTTGCCTACTGAAAAGCTATATAGTTTGGGAAGGCATAAGATGTTTCAGTGCTGGAAATGTTCTTCTAGTGATCCCGTGTTAGTTGGGTTTATTATTTTTATAGCTTCATTTTGGAGCTTAATGAGAGGCTTAATGGTTGCATTTGAAGTGCGTCCCTAATTGAAGATTGAGTAATTAAGGTAGGGATGGATTAATGATTTATAGACAACTTTCAGTACAGGTAGTGTTGTATAATGTTTAAGTTTGGATAGAATTCCACAAGCTCTTGATAGTTGAGTTTTTACCTTTTGTACATGAGGTTTCCAGCTAAACTTTTTGTCAAGAAGGACACCTAGGTATTTTAGATTATCTTCAGGGGAAATATTGTGGTTATTTATGATAACTTTAAATGAAGCAGGATTGTGTTTTCGTAAAGTTAATAGCATAAAATTAGTCTTATTGTAGTTAAGAGAAAGCTTGTTGGCTCTCAGCCAGTGGTCAATTTTACATAGTTCAAGGTTAGCAATTGTCTGAAGAACATTAAAACAGGAATTTGACATATGGAGATTAATATCATCAGCAATTAAAGTAGTATGAAAAGAGGAAGCTTTTTTGATATCGTTAATGTAAATAAGGAAAAGCAAAGGAGAAATAACACTACCCTGAGGGACCCCACAAGATATCCTTTTGTGTGAAGATTGAAATGCCCCTATTTCAGTGCACTGCATTCTACTGTGCAGAAAATTTGAGAAAAGTTTATGAGAAACACTTCTGATACCGAAGTGAAAAAGTTTATCAAGTAAAATTTCATGGTCACAGTAATCAAATGTTTTTGATAGGTCTAGAAATAAGGAACATGTAATTAAATTATTATCAAAGTTTCTGCGTAGTTCATAATAAATAGTTGTAATAATCATTAATGTACGTATAACTATCTCGAAATGAATAATATGTAAACATATTTTCTCCCTTCTGTTGCTAACCTCAAATGTACCCCTTCAGATAGGCAAATGTACTCCTACCAGGGGTACATGTACCCCAGTTTGGGAACCCCTAGTTTACGATTAGGTGTTAGGGTTTAGGTTTGGGTTCAGTATATTACTAGCAAGTGTAGTGCAACCTAACACACACTTGTCGTGTGTTAGTGTCACGTTACAGGCGGTAGACGAATACGTTTTCAAAAGTGCTCTGGCGGACCTATCGCCATTAAGACTACATGGTTTTATTGACCAAAGGACAAATGAACTGAACACTTAAGTGCTATTACTTTCCTTTTGAGGTTACGGCATATTACGGGCAGGTCCGGGCCAGAAAATAAGTTGTGGTTTAGCATTGATGGGCCGAGCCGTTTCTTGCCAACCCCGGGCGGGCCGGGCTGCAAAAGTGCTGGTCCGTGTCATCTCTAATTTGCAACATTCGCAAATATATATATATAAATATATATAAATATATATTTGCACAGTGTAAAATTTTTTAGGGGGAGCACTGTCTGTGACGTTCGTAAAGCAACAAACAGCAATGAACGAGTTCTCATGAGAACTATTGTTTCATTGTTTTCACGTCATAAAGCAACGACAGCGCTTTTATTAGAATTATAACAGCATTTTGTAATGAACAAGGAGTTCCGTTACACGAAAATTCATTTAGCGAAAAGTCCAGAAACAGCGGTCCTTAACCTTTTTTGTCTCATTTACGCTTTAGCAAAGTCAAAAAATTGTTTTTACCTCCAACAATGTTTAGTGTGTCAAGTCATGATTTTTCTGGAAAGGGTCCGGGGCAACTTTTACCGGAAAAACGTCGTAAACATGCACTCAGAGTCAGACGTATGAATTTTTGTGCTTCCTGAAATCAATTTTAGAGTAATGTTGGTACGAAACTCATCAGTGACTGAGATAAACTTGCATAAAATGCTCTTGCATGCAAGCATGAATATTTTGCAGTGGCGTACGCAGAAAATTTTCATGGGGTGTTTTCATTCAGTGGCCATTTATAATTTGTGTGCGCTCTGTTTCTGACGTCACGATTTGACGTCGTATTGATGTTTCCAAACCAACGTTTTGGTGAAGTTTGTTGACGTAGTATGCATATTCTTCTACACGCACTCTCCTTGTTTTATGTGTCATTGCACTGGATATAAATTATTAGCGCTCCAAGTTGGATACGGAAGGAGAATACAACGTTACAATACAGCCGCTGACAACTGCAAAAACATCAGTTTGCGCGTTCAAACAGGGGAGTAAAACAAACTCATCATCCCTAAGTCAGAGAACAATTTACAACTGCAAAATCAGGCTGCAGCAATGTCTCGTCCACTACGTGCAGACTGCAATCGAGCAGAGAAGGTGTGCGGCTGGGTTCTAGCCTAGGATTACAGCCACCCGGAAAAATTGCCACCTAGGACAACTGCCACCTAGGACAACTCATGAATAAATCATTCACTATAAACATCTTCACTGTGCTGGCTGTCCACTGTCTATAATTATGTCACAGTAGTATTTTCAATTCATGCTTATTGCGTTAATTGCATGGCACCATTATACCGGAATGCATTAATACTGTTGCTGCAAGCAGGGCCGGCCTTACGCCGATGCAGCTGCATTGGACCCCGCGCTTCTGGGGGCCCCGTGCCATGGTGTTTAGGAAGGTTGTTCCTTTTTGCCAGATGCTCCTTGAGCTCGAGAATTCAGTGGAAACGGCTTATAAATCTCATTACTAGCAATCAATTATCTCGTTTGAACGAACAATGAATTTGCTCGACCGAACATTGTCAAACGTGCTCAATTCTTATGCCATATAGGGCATTACTTCTGCGCTCCGCGATATTCCATTCCATGTGGATGGAGCTTGGTTGTTGCTAGTGCCAGTTAAGACTGAAGTAGACCTACAGCTATTGAAAACAAAGTATGTAGTGATTTAACTTGCATTGAGCAGGTCATGACGAGTGTCAGTCGTATTAACTTTGGCGGCAGTTCTGTCAACGTAACGTTGTTCAATTCTCGAAAGATCTCTCTGTTTTGGAAAATTTTGGTTGGCTGCGGCAGAGATGTAAGCAGGGCCGTCGCCAGGATGTCGCAGCTGGGGGGGCCAAAAATCACAAGCGGCACATTTTGAAATACAGTGTTGGATGTATGCAGCAACCGCCACGAAAAAAGTCGCTTGCGATATGTAAACTTTTTAACTCGACCCAGAAAGTTACACAGATATGAACGCCGAACCGGCTGACCACCGTTATTTCATATTTTGCAACTTGGGCAAGGGAAGAGACAAGAAACAGCATAATTTGCAAACCGTTAAAACTGCTGTCTACTCGTAGATCGTCCTCGCTTTTCACCTTTGCCCCTCGCC
>Ga0210059_1014306_pt1 | contig 11749 bp, 7 predicted proteins | sample Ectturendosymbi2_FD_188042 | JGI IMG/M metagenome (GOLD analysis project Ga0210059, IMG submission 188042) | Ecteinascidia turbinata endosymbiont from Florida, USA - Sample 2 (SPAdes) (version 2) | ecosystem: Host-associated > Tunicates > Ascidians > Unclassified | place: Key West, Florida... | reverse complement strand
TAAATTTTCAAGCCGAAATCCCAGCAGGTCATCCAAAGTATCGAAAGACTCAGATTGTAGCCTAGTTACCAATAAAAACTTCAGCGAAATACTACCATCTAACACAGGTGTCACCAACGTGGTGCTTGCGGGCACCAGGTCGTCCGCAAGGACCATGTAGGTCACCCACGGGCCTGTTCTAAAAATGACATAGCGTGGTCAATGTCTCCACATTAACGAATACCAATACTAAAATAATTGAAGGTAAATTGAGCAAAATTTTTATTTCCAAGTGTATATCAAACTAGTAGCCTTTCGCATTAATCAGTACAAGTAGCTCTTAGTTTCAAAAGGGTTGGTGACCCCTGATCTAACGGTTTGGGCCCAGGGCCAGGTGAAATGGGCCAAGGTGGCCTATAACTCCTTCATTTATGATTGTCACTCACAAAAAATCTGCATCCCCCAACCAAAAAAATTTTTTTTGAGTGCAAACTAGAAGACTTGCCACGTCTTTTGAGCCTTTGAACAGCTCTCTAACACTTTTGTCAGCCAAGTTACGTGCTTGCAAAGCCACTTGCGATCCGGTCGTTTTGGCGCGAGAATCCCCGATAGCTACCTGATGTCAAGGTGTTAACACCTTGGCTGCCAGGGTACAACACATTCGTGCTTTGAAATCAACCTAAAATCAAACAGCTTCACCTGACTTAGCAATGACATACCTCCTCTGCTGATTGTGCTAGAGAGCTGTTCAAACCCTCAAAAGATTTGGCAAGTCTTCAAGCCTGCAATGAAAAAAAATTTTTTAGTTTTGGGTTTCAGGTTTTTTGTGAGTGACGGCATAAGTGAGGTAAGTTTTTGGCCATTTTGTCCCATGTTGCTTGGCCTAGGGCCCAACCACTAGACAGAAGTATTTTGCTCAAGTTTTCATTGGAAACTAGGCTAGAGTCTGAGTCCTTTGAGCCTTCAATTGACTTTCTAGCATTTCTGGTTCCAAGGTTATGATCTAAAATAAACAAAATATATAATTAATTACCTAATTATGGGATTAATTATTTTGTTCTTTTTAGGTCATAACTTTTGAACCAGAAACCCTAGCAAGTCATCCAAAGTACCAAAAGATTCTGATTTCATCCTAGTTTTCAAAAAAAACTTCAGTGAAATACTACGAGCGGCTTGAGCTCAGGGCCAGATGAAGTGGGCTAAAGTGGCCTAAAACTACTCCACTTATGACGTCACTCATAAAAAATCTGAAACCTGAGACCAATAATATTTATTTTCCTTGCAGACTTGAAGACTTCCGAGTCTTTTGAGTGTCTGAACAGCTCTCTAGCACTTTCAGTGCTGTAGTTATGCCTGGGCAAAGACACATGCAAACAGCCTGTTTTCATGCGAACCGCTTGAATTAACCCAGCAGCGAATGTGTTAAAGTGAACAAATCACAACACAGGCTGCAACAATTAACATCTTCCTTACCAGTTAGTGAATTGGCTTGCCAAACATTCCCTGCCAGTATGTTTTTCATCAATTGTCCTCAAAATTTTCGCATGTTCACAGTTCACCTTTGAAAAGTCATTAAAGCGCAAAAATTTGCATTACCATTGTCTGAGGCATGTGTGAGTGCAAGTTTCGGTCTAGCACTGGTTGCAGATCAAATGTCGGCTTGCCCATTTGCCTATACCCTTCCCTTGTGCAATCCACAGTGCTTCAAATATTCATGGAAGTTCTAAATGTAACATTCTTTCCAATTACGCTGTATTCATTGCGATTCATGATATATACAAAAACCAAACCTAACAATAGTCTCAATGGAGCTGCATTTTTGTGAGCTTTCTTCTTTCGATTTGTGGCCTACCCAGTAGCAGCCGCTTCGATTTTACCATATTTCATGTGCAAACAATCAACAAGTTCAAAACCTAAAATAATTAAAGCATTGTTTTTTGCTTGGAATGTTTTCAACCCATCAAAATGTTTTCAACCCACCTTGTTTCATGCTGTATTTACTGTGTTTTTTGTTCCTTTCAAAATTCAAACCTACCAATGTTCTCAACAGAGCTGCCTTTTTGCGAGATATTTTTCTTTCGAATTTGCAGCCTATCAACCGCTTCAACGTTGCCAAAGTTCGTACGCAAACAAGTAACAAGTTGAAAAATTACAAACATTGGTACAATCTTCATTGCTTGGAAAGATATAAAACCATCAATGCCTTGGCTGATGCTGTAATTACTGCAAAATTTGTTCCTTGCGAAAATCAAACCTACAAATGGTGTCAATGGAGCTGCCTTTTTGTGAGATGTGTTTTCTTTTGAATTTATACCCTACCAACCGCTTCAATGTTGTCAAATTCCATGCGCAAATAGGCACAAAGTTGAAAAAACATAGACACTGGTTCAATGTTTATAGCTTCAAAAGTTTAAGCCCTTTAGGGACCGCAGAATCCAATTTATCGTCTTGCTCGGCAGTTTTTCAGCGATAACTCACGAACCACTGAAGGTATGTCGACAGGCAAAACATTGCAAGAAAGGTTTTCATGAGATCTTTCAGATGGGTCTAACAAAAAGGTAGGTTTGCATTTGAAATTTCTGAGAAAATCAACTTCTTTGCTTTGTTTCTAGCCTTTTCGGGAAAGTTCTTGATGATTTTCAAAAAAATTTTACGCAAAACTTTTAGTTTTTTTGTAAGGATTATACCTGGCTTCGACTGCTTTCAAGAACTATACCAAGTCACTTACCATTGTTTAGGGTTGGGGAAAAAACAATGTTGAGGCAAACAATGCGAATTGGGACAAAAAAACAATTTGAAAAAATGACTTTTTAGGTTTTACGCCAAAATCGTTGCCGATACTGGATTTCTGAGTGCAGAAAGATTTAGGCTGGTCGTGAAACCGTTGATATTAATCCAGCACTTCCTTTAAACCAGTGGTTCTCAAACTTTTTGAGATCGCGTACTACCTGATGTTTTTTTAATGTTGCAGTGTACACGCCTGGTTTCAGAAGAACGTAATTTGCTCCAAGGTACTTCAGATTAATATAGCACATAAACGAATTAGCAACATTAGCACAACACACAAACGAATTATAACACAGTTAAACAAATTAACAAAGCTTTTCGAATATGACAGGAAAGCTGTTCGTGTACCACCTGAAAAGCCCTCGCGTACCACAGTTTGAGAACCACTGCTTTAAACAATGACAAACATTATGAGAACAACCACACTTACTGATGCATTGTTCACCAGCAGCTTTGTTGGGCTGACTACTCCATACAGTATGAAGAAAACTGTCTTAAAACCCTTGTTTATGTTTCAAAGTACATCCAACAATCACAGCAAGCTTGATACAATCATTTTCAAACTTTAACCAACACACTGTGCTGCATGCAACATTTGTGAACATTCAAGCGTGGCTACACTATTTCAAGTCTGCATGAAACTATGAGTAAATCTAAAAATCTAAGGATCTGTTGTTTTTTTTATCACAGACGATAATTTTTTTGGAATGACCAAAAAATAAGTCAATTCAGTCATAATGTCCAAAGATATAGGCTAGTGAATACTGCTACAATGAATTTTAATGCTATTACAGGTGAAATGACCGATATGTCTCAGCAGAAAAAAATCAGTGAGAGATATATCTTTACCACTATAGTTTAACACCTTCACTGCTAGTGCACGATATATCCATACTTCGAAATCTCGCATTAGCCACTATTTTTGCACCACTTTGCAACTCCATAACTTGCTAGGCAATGGAGCTAGAGAGTTGTTTATATACGCAAAAAACACAGCAATTCTTCTATTTTGCATTTTTTAAAATTGGTACGTTTTGGATTTCAGGTTTTCTGTGGGTGACATCATAAGTGGGGTAGGTTTTAGGCCACAATAACCCAGGTTACTTGACCCTGGGGTGCAACCACTAGGGGAAATTTTTAACTCAAGTTTTTATTGGAAACCAGGCTATAACCCAAGTCTTTCAGGTCTTAGATTGATTTTCTAATGTTTCTGATTAAAAAATTATAGCCTAAAAACAACAAATTAATTAATCCCCTGATTAATGGAAAGACTCAGATTATATATAGCCTAGTTTCCAACAAAAACTTGAGTCAAAAACTTTCCTCTTGACCCAGCGTCAGGTAAAATGGCCAACACTTATCCCATCACCCACAATAAACACGAAATCTAAAACTTTCTAATGCTTTTTTAATCCAAACTAGAAGACTTGCCGAATCTTTTAGGGGTTTGAACAGCTCCCTAGCTCAATTACCTGGCGAGTTGTGAGGTTGCAAAGTTATGGTAAACGTAAAGGCAAATCCACCCAGCAGCCAAGGTGTTAAAAGTCTAGGAAATACAGAATTTTAGCATTTATCTAAATTTACCAGTAACACACTTAATTGTTCTCAGTGGCACAACTAGAAATAATCTATGAAGGTTGGCAATAAACTACTAGATGCTTGTATTGAATGGGTAAACTTGATAAGGCTAGGCTAGTTTAACTCAAGTTGAAGCGATGAACAATGATCTTATTGAGTGAATGGGACTGTTACGTAACAGTAGGGATAAATTTTCAGTAGAAGCAGCTAGGCTGGGTGACGTGAATGAAAAAGAATACAGTTATGCAATAAGAACAAGGCGAAATGTCAGCAAGAAACTCGCATAGTGAATACAGCGTTAGTCCAAGTGTACTAACTGTATTAGGATATAGTGAAGGTTGAAGCGACGTGAAACAATGTTGTGTTTACTCTGCGCGAGTTTCTCGCTGTTATTTCGCCCTAATTTTTTTGCAGAGCTACATTATTTTTTCAGTACTGTCACCAAGCCAGCTACTGTCATTGAAAATTTATCGCAACTGTATGTAACAATCTTTGTTCTGCAATGGGAGTTTGGTATTCCACGGAACACAGGTGTTCTGCGAGACTGCGACGGGAGTCTGGTGTTCCAGGAGAATTTCCACACGTTGCATGACATCAGAGTAAAAATACAATTTTTACAAAGTTGACCTGCTATTGTGATGATATACCTCACATTGTTACGTCATTACGATCATCTGAGACTTTAACACTACGCAGGATACATGTGTGGTGTGCAGATGCAGTGAAATGTGACAAGTCAGTACAATATTTATGATCTGGTGAAAGTCGGTTAGTAAGCCCTACTGATGAATAAAGCTGTCAGCGATACTACATTAGGGTTGTCATACGTCCAGAATTTGTGTTAAAATTTATGTCAGGAAATGATTTTGAAATGCACTAATGTCTGCAATTTTGAACGGTTCAGAGGATGTGATCCTTATGATCCTCTGAAAAATATAAATATTTAGGTTTAAGATAGAAAAACTGTTTGTAACCTGCTCTATAACAAGTCTGCAATGCGTTTTTTCAGTGATAGTGATGCTGTTTTGTGATGGACTTGTAGTTGTAAGCACATATTGAAAAATGCCGTATAGCACTTGTTTGTTTTTGCAAAAAGTAGCCATGAAGACTGTCAAGAATCTTTCTTTCCAGATATGGTAACCCTGTGGTGACCATACCATTTAAAGGTTTTGGACGGAAATAAAGTAATAATCAACTTTTTCAAGAATCATCTTATCTGCTTTTTCAGCTAGTTTCCAATGAGGTAGGGGCTTCGTACATGTTTGGCCGAGTTTTGTGGAACTAGGCCAACATGATGACAATGTTTGCTAATGTGTGTGAAGACACTTCAATGACAACATAGTTCTAGAATAGCATATTCTGTTTTGTCCATTCCTCGGTGCTACCACAAAATAGTGGAGCTAGGCTGGGTAATGAAACAATAGATGCTGACAAATAGTGTTTAAGCCAACTTTTGTTTTTCATACCATGTGTTGTAACCAGAGCTGTGGAGCCGGAGCCCAAGCAATTTTAGATGGCTGGAGCCGGAGCCAAAAAATTGCAGAGGGTGGATCCTGAGCCTGAAATTTGGGTTCCCATTTAACAGACAATTTGTTGTGCGAGTTGTACAAATAAAATAGCATTTGGTTTTCAATGGGGACCAAATCATTCTGGAGCCGCAGCCAAAAACTTTTTGAGGTAAGAGCCAGAGCCAAAAAATTTATGACCTGAATCAAAAAATACCATTCATATAAGGTGTGTTTTCAACTTCGTTCGCTCGCGTTTTACTCGGGCTCATTCGTACGAGCTCGACTTGCCTTCTGAAATTAAGTGTTTTTAAAACTATAATTAATATCAGAGTGAATTTTTTTTTAAGCAATGGTTTTGCATTATAGTACATTGGATTTAAATTCGAATCCAATATACAGTTCTCATTCGAGAATAATTTCAAACGAACAGTAAATTGTCCAATAACCCAGGCTAATATGTATGATCCTAGTATGCAGAAGTTTACTCGGGTTCATCCAATATACATAGCCTGAGCTACCTCAAGCAATAAAGTGGTATTTAAAATACAAATTATATCAGATTGAATGTTTTTTTGATCAGAGTTTTGCCCAGAACATTGGATTTGTATTTCAATCTATGGACAGCTCCCATTCGACAATAATTTCAAACAAACAATAAGTAAGTCCAGTAACTTGAGTTTTAATTTGAATTTTTTGGTGACTGCAGTTAGCGGCAGGCCGAAGCCTGAAATTTGCCCCCTGCCGGGGTGATTTTGGGTGAACACTCTTGCCCAAGGAGTGCTACGGCTGTTCACTCAGTGGCCATGGATCGAACACCCACCTTCCAATTGAGAGGCGGACACATTACCACTGAGCTAGTGCCACCCCCATATTAACTTGGGTTAATATGAATGAGCCTAGTAGTACACTAAGGACAGCGTTATCATTGCTCTGTGGCTGACATAACGCAACAACAGAAAAGTTCATGAGAACTTCTCATTCATTGTTACGTAACTGACGTCACAGAGCAACGATAGCGCCAGCTGGAATGACAGCAAATGGAAATTTCAGTGGCGCAAGCCTTGAATGGTTGTATCCAGTGTCAGTCAGTTGAATCGTGTGATGAGCCCAAGCGATGTGTTGACCTGGAGTCACTCCTGGTGTATGCGTTAGTGTTTTTCTGGAATTAGGCAAGACGCTCTATGATGCAACCAGCTACCTTTTTGAAATTCTATGTGCACCATACTTTTGTCAAAGTCGAGACTGCCACAGAATTTAAAGGGATTGGCATGCTGACTAAACATTCGTTCTAGTTGCACCCCTGATTGTGCTTAATATACAACCATGTAACTACATTATTTGATTTGTTCTGTTTGGTCCACCAAGCTTTGCTGAACTAGCCACAATACAACATACGTTTATGAGATGATTCTATTTGAATAAGGTGTACAATTTATAAGATTGTGTTATAACTTAACATCTTCGGCCCCAGGCTGTTTTTACCTTTAAGACCAGCGTTAGCCACTTAAAAGGCCTTCACTTCACAACTCCGTAACTCATCCTCCGATCGTGTCAGAGAGCTGATTAAACCCTCAAAAGACATCGCAAGTCTTCTAGAATGTGACAAAAAATTGGGATGTTTTGGACTTAGGATTTTTTGTGGGTGATGTCATAAGCAGGGTTAGTTTTAGGCCATTTTGGCTCAGGTTACCTGGCCCTTGGCCCCTACCTTAGTAGCAGTCCATGTTTTAAATCCGGTATTATCCCCAGTATGGAGGTGGCTGAATTAACCTTTTATGACTTGCAATTAATTTCAGTCCTCTCCATTTTAATCAATTCAAAGCATCCTTTTCACTCCCACTGATTTTCTTATTTTTTTCCACCTGCCTTCTCCATTTTTTGTGGTCTTTTTCTTCCTTATCTTCCATTTATCTTGCCCTTCTTTGCACATCATCCTCATCCCTTAACATTCCCATAACATTGCACCCCATTTGCTTTTGCCAACGTATCCACCATATCTTCTAAACCTAACATATCCATCAGTTCCTTCATATTCTTCCTGTCCATCAACTTAACTCCACATATTGCTCTCACCACACTCCTCTCAGTTCATCTCAAAAATCGCCATTTCATTTTTTCACAAGCCCATGTTTCACTTCCATACAACATTGCTGATTTCACACAAATTTTACCTTTTATTCGCAGTGGGAACCTTTGTCTTATCAGCAACTCACCACTAATTTTCATCCAACAATTCTTGCTTTTGCCATCACTGCTGCCTCATATCCCCCACTGGCATTCACCTTTATCCCCCAAATAGCTGAACCCTTTCACAGTTTCAATCCCATCACATAACTCTTCGACTGGCACCACCATCTCATCGTTTCTTTTCTTACTACTTTCATAAATGAAATACCATGCCATGCTGGGTTTCACCCTTTTCACATTTGCACATCTCGCATGAATCAACCTTCTGCACAACATTGAGTTTTCCACAACTTTCTTTCCGCACATGCCACAAGGGTTTATGTTACTCTTGAGCATTTCTCCTTCTGACCCACTAACCATCAACTTCGTCTTCCCAAGGGGAACCTTCATTCAACATGTTGTACTACATTTGCTTTTAGTCGAATCTGATTGGTTGAAGTGTTCATGTGACATGTACAATACACAAAGAGACAAAGATTTACATGTGAGGTGTTGCGGTCAGGGTTTAGTCTACAGTTTACACAACTCAAACAAGAAGCTGCTAACAGTTTGCCAACACTGAAACCATGCCAATACTTGTCCATCAGACTGAACTGTTACAGGCATCACAATCAACTGAGCTAGTCATGCATTCCAAACTTGTCGTGTGACCACCTCAACCAATCATGTTTGGCTAAAGGCAAAATAGCTCCAGGAGGAATTTGCTTTATGAGGCAAAATAGACACTAGAGATATCGGCCAAAACGGCCAATTGTAGGTGTTGACAAAACACTGTTGTATTCCCCATGCATCCAGACACTTGCACAAGAATGCACAACGAACCAAGTCAAGACAATTATTTTGCAGCAACGCTAACAGGTGCGTTTTCATAAACAAGCAGATAAGATGAACCATGCGTTGGCTGTCGCAGCCAAAACAAAAATATCATCAATAATCATAGCAAAATATTGAAATTGCTGCAATTTGAAAACTTTTAGTTAATAAATCCTGATTTTTGAAGTTTGTGAAAAAAAGGTAAGGCATATAATACATTTATATTTCTGATAATGAAGCAGAAAACAAGATCTAAAAGTTCTGGAAATTTCAGTTATCGGTCCATGAATGGCTGATATATCGCTATTGATGTCAGCCTTAAAAAAACCATATCAATTGATTTCTAAAAGACACTGCTTCAGTAATGCTAAAATATCAGTATGAGTTATCGGCAGTGAAAAAATAAAAACATCAGTATCGGCCCAAATAAGCTTATCGGTTGAGCTCTAGTTTAAATTTCGCTTAACCCATTGCGTTTCATGATATTTGTGTTTTAACACCTCTACACTGCTTGATTAATTTGGCAAGGATGCCACAACATATTTAAAGGTTTTGCTGGTTTACATAAAAGACATGCACATGTTTGCAAAAATACCATTTTGAAGAAAAGTATTATGAAGTTCTACAGCAACGTGGCAAGCAAATTTGAGGAATTCAGGCATTGCAGAGTATGAAGCTGATCAGTCATAATTCTACAAGATTGGTAGGGTCCAGTACTGGTGTCGTTGCATCCATAATGGAGACACCAGTATTTAAACCACTAGCTTATCTATACAACCACCATGCACTTAGCACCTTATGTATTCAACTTAACCACAAATTCTAAGAAGTTGCAGACCGAGTTGGTCCACAAAAACTTATTCAAATAGAAAATACTTTTTGTTGTGTTAAAGGCCATTGTCTTAAAATGCACCAGTGACTTGCTCAACGAGCATCAGAAAATTTCCTTGTTTATAACCCATGGTTTTGTTTTAAATGGCTAAACTGTGCTTTTTCAATGTGCTTTAATTAAAAACAATAGGTTTGATTATGTTTTGCCTATAAAAATATGCAAATAAACTTTCCAAGTAGCAAGTTGGCTACTGCATATCATCACATTACCAACCAAGCTGTGTGAAAACATATTCAATCTAACATTAAAAAGTTAGTTTAAAGTCTTTTGAACAACTGACTATTCATATTTCATCACACTAAAATTTTTTTTGAAAAACCGTTGAAAACACAGGTTTTGGGACATGTTTATACAACTAAAAAATTTTTTAAGTGGCTATAATTTTTTTTCTGATAATATTGCACTAAAAATAACATATTTGAAATCAGCATGTCCTAAAATGGTAGAATTGACCTTTTTGATCACCTCTCTAGCATCACTGCATAAAAAAACAGCATTTTATTCTTTGGAGCATTCCGTGCCACCTACTGGTGACCAAAACTTTAAACATGCCTATCCCGGAAACTGGTAGGCCAAATTCAAAATTATTTTTTTTCTTAGATTTTTCCAGTGGAAACATATCTGAATCAATGAAAATCTGAGAATATGGGTTACACTCAGTTGTTGAATTATAATGGAATGCCCCTTGGGGAAGCGTTAGCTTAAGAATAGGTTTCAGGGCTATGGTTAGGGTCAAGGTTAGGTTTTCAGTTTACCTTTTGCATTTACCTATGTTTCTACAAAACCTACTGCATTCTCCTCGTGCGTTACTGTCACGTTACTGAGGGTGGTCGAATAAGTTTTCAAATTTCAAAATCCATGGGTGGTTCTGTAGCCACTGCCTTAAGTTTATGGGTTAGGTTTAGGTAATGCTAACCTTTAACACTAACCCTAATGCTAACCCCTACCGAATGCTAACCGTAACGCAAACGCTAACCGAAACCTGAACGTAACACATAAGGGAGAAGTTATGAAAAAAGTTTAAAAAAAGAAAAGGGAAGTCGCCTAAGTGAAAGTCGAACCGAAAAGCAATGGCATATCAGACTTCAAGCATAACTACTATGCTACGAGCAGCACGCCGATTGCGTGACAAACTGACCTTTTTATTCGAATTGCATCCTGCCATGTTTTACTGACAGCACAATAGCTCCAGCCGATCTGTTGCTGCTAGAATATTGGCAGTAAAATAGACACTACCGTAAAAGTTTAGGTTTAGGGGTTAGGGTTTAGGTTTTACGTTTCGTAAGTTTCTACAGTACCATACCAAGCCTTACCTACTGCACTCTTGTTGTTCATTACTCAACTATCACGTTACAGGTGGCGGACGCATAAGGTTTCAAACATTAAGGTCCACAAGCTGACCTGCAGCCACTGCCTTTCAAAAATGGAGGTCAGCTGGCAGACCTACAGCCAGTGCTTTTGATCTAAAAAATGCAATGAATGGCTCAGCAATTCTCACACAGCTTATGTCATGTTGTGGCTATACATGGTTCGTACTCTAAATAAGAATACCTCATAAAAGGTGACATTTTGATTGCCCTTCACTTTGTAAATACCCACTAATGACAGCTTTCATGCATATATTCGTTGTCAATGCAATGTGCATTATAACACCCGGTTAACTACAGGAAGTGACTACAGATACGCCTGGCCTGACGCAATTCAAATAAAAGGGTCAGTTTGTTATTCAAACGGCATGAGTCGTGTAGTGTAGCGGCGGTTATGCATTACGGTTGCTATGCCAATGGTTTATGGTTCGACTCTCACATTCTCTTGCTGACTTTACTTTTTTTTTCTTTACTTTTTTCAGGCTTACGTGTTATCTTTATGGGTGAGTGTTAGGTTACGTTTAGGTTAGCATTAGCTTAAGATTAGGTTAGCCTTAGCTTAGGGTTAGATTACCATTAGGTTAGGATTAGGTTAGGGTTGCAGTTACGAGTTGGGGTTAAGGTTAGGTTTAGGGTTT
>Ga0210059_1014305_pt1 | contig 11750 bp, 7 predicted proteins | sample Ectturendosymbi2_FD_188042 | JGI IMG/M metagenome (GOLD analysis project Ga0210059, IMG submission 188042) | Ecteinascidia turbinata endosymbiont from Florida, USA - Sample 2 (SPAdes) (version 2) | ecosystem: Host-associated > Tunicates > Ascidians > Unclassified | place: Key West, Florida... | reverse complement strand
CATTTTAACAATCTCTGAACCACCATTTGCCCCTCCCACCAATGTTGGTAGTGATAAGGATCTGTTTTTGTTATTGACCTTTTGCCAAAATGACTTCTTGGTTTTATCAGCCTGTAATGCAGCTGCTGGTCCATTTGCCTTGTGCATTTCAGCATTTTTGCGGCATTGCCGCAATGAATGTTTGAAATCTTTTTTTGTTTTAGTCATGTTTCTGTATATGTCACCAGTCTTGGGTCTATTGCAGTTTACCCATAGCCGGAAGGCTGCCTTTGCAATTTGGTGTTTTGATTTGACCACCGAGTTCCAGCCAGGAATGTTAAATTTACCTTCATTCTTTTTACCTGTTGGTTTAATTGCAGAGGATGCAGCAGCAAGCAGAGCATTGGTCAGTTCTGCATACAAATTTTCTATTTCTTCCAGATGTTTCTCATCTGTACAATTAAAGTTTTGACAGTGCCTAACCTCTGTGGACACTTGCAGTTGATCAAGTAGGTTTTTGCTTTCATGGTAGTAGTCCTCTCTTTCCTGGGCCGTAACCTTAAGCCAGTCAACTCGACTTGGCTGGGGCTCCATCACCTCGTCATCATAGATAAAAGAACCAAACAAACTCATGAATAGAAATACAATCAAAATTGTATTTGCATCTTCACGGGGTACCTAATATAACCAGGTAATGTTGCAACCTCTCTGGTGGTGTTGCGTTGATTGTGTGATTCACCACGAACGGGATGTGTGCGAAGAACAAAAATATATATGCATGGCGCGAGCATGCTATAATAAGAGAGATTGCGACGCATGATCTCTATTGTTGCTTGGTGCCCCGGTGGGAAGCATTGCGCACATGCCGCTCGGGATTTCCAATCACAATAGTGGTTTTCTAGTTAGGTCCTCCTTTTGGATATCCCTATCCTGTTGCAAACTCACTATCCTACCGGATATCCAACCAGCAAACCAGATAGTGATCATATCTGGTGCATACTATACCAGAGATGAGCGGACTGTGAAATTTTTCAGTCCGAGTCCAGTCCTGATCCACAAAAATGGAATCCAATCCGGTCCTGATCCGCAAAATTTTTGAAAATTATCAGTCCGATCCAGTCCTGATCCGCCAATGTAGAATCATGTATATTTATTTTACCTCATGAGGCAAAAGAACTATTGGAGCTATTTTGCCTTTAGCCAAATACAATTGGTTGAAGGCAAAATAGTTCCAGCAGTGCTTTTGCCTCATGAGGCAAAATAGACACAGCCTTTTGGCATTTCCATAATTTAACAAGGAAGTGTCTATTGGGCATCAGAGGGAAAAGCACTGCTGGAGTTATTTTGCCACTAGGAGAATCTGATTGCTTGGATTGGTCAAGTGACAAGGACGATGCACTTGCATTAGCATAAGGTCCTTGTTACATGACCTAAAACCAAACCCAAGACCTAAACTCAAAACCTAAACCCAAAATCTCAACCCAAAACTTAAACCCAAAACCTAAACCCAAAAACCTAAACCCAAAAGCTAAACTCAAAACTTAAACCTAAACCCAAAATTCAAACCTAAACCTAAAAGTTGAACCTAAACCCGAAATCTAATCCGTAATCCTAAACCCTAAAGGCAAATCCTAAACCGAAACTTAACATACACCCTAAACATAAACCCTAACCCTCAACCTCAAACTTTACTTTTTGAAAAAGTACATTAAAAGCACTCTGTGGCGGCCAGAAGATGGCGCCACATCTAAATAAATGGTCAACCCTAGATGGTGCCCATGAGTAATAAGTCACTGTGATAGTCACCGCAAGCGAATTGTCGTAATTCTCTTATCCCTATATAATGATAGTGCAACCTAGTAGTAGTAGAGTGAACTCAGTGAGGGAGCTCCATTGCTGCTGGCTGCTTTCCTGTTACTTAATGCCCCGAATTGCCATCTTTCACATGTGCTTGTCTCAGTAGTTCAAGGCGATGAAGTCAACTGCAACAACTCCTATCAAAGGTGCAACCTCTACAAGCTATGCCAAAGGAAATGGTGAGAGTAGAACCAAGGAACAATCGCACAGCAGGCATAGACACTAAACACTCAACTATGTTCAAGTTGCTACTAGAACTCAACCTTTGTATGTAAATAAAGGTGGATACAGTTCGAATTGCAAAATAGTCCACCGGAGTTTTTGCATTTGATGGCAAAATACACACTATCGTTTAGCAAACCCGTGAAATCGGATCACAACTAAAATTTTTGATATTTTCAGAATAATCACATTAAAACAACAAAAATTTTCTCAGTCCGATCCAGTCCTGATCCGCCAATTTAAAAAAAAATTGCAGTCCGATCCAGTCCTGTCCGTGCTCATCTCTGCACTGTACAACGGAACATCATGTTCATAAATGCAACCGTTTTTTGAATTTGGCAAATTTTTACTCTCTCTCGCATCCAATGAAAAAGTCCATCAGGGATTGGCCCTTTACCTCACTTGGTAAAAGTTGTTGCCACAAGTGTTGCCAATGCTGTTTTTTCCCTAGATCTGGGGTTTTTCTGTTTTATCTGGGGTTCTGGGTTTTTGTTGAAATTCTGGGGTTTTTTCAACTCTGGTGAAATTTTTGAAATATATGCTTTTTTACTGTATTTTCCATTCAAGAATATAATAATTTCATAGGCATAATGTGCAGAGTCAGTAGCCAGTACAGTTATGTAAAGTAGGGCTAAGCTCAACCAAATTGTTTTAAAGTTACAGATTAATGAAGCACTGACTAGGCATAGGTCAGCGCTATAATCTATAGCCAACATGTCAACGGCTTCTTGTGCATGACTTGGAATGCTTTTTTGGTTTTGAAGATAGATGTGGTTGAGAATCTTTTCGTTGCTTAACAGGCGCATTGTGATCAACATGAATGTAAAATTTTGAATGTGAAATTAGTAGTAATTGATTAGTGTGAAAAGAAAACTGTGAGACCTTGAATTTATCATGTACATACCTTGTACTTCAATTTGTGCATTTTTGTGAAGGTAAAAGAAAACATCAATAGCCTAAACGATTTTCAGAAAAGATCTAACAAACTTTTTATGTCACTGCATACATTTGATTTGCTGCTACAGCCTACTTGTAAATTGTCATTATGTTTAAAAATAGACCTGAACTTGTTAAAAATTTGATGCAAATAATGCATATTACTTAAATTTTTATGTGCAAGTACTGGTAGCATACATTTCAAGTTTGATTTTGCCTTTTTAAAAGCATTTTGTATGTCTGGGTTTTTTTATTATTATCTGTTTTTTTTTTCAAAGTAAAATCTGGGGTTTTTCTTCATAACAGAGTGGCAACACTGGTTGCCACTCTTCTTGGTGTTTTCCCACTGTTGCTGTAGTGTTAGTATAGATGTAGTGCCTTTGCATTCCACTAAGTTTTCTGATGTTGTATTTCGCTGCTGTATTTAGTGTGTTTTTTGAAAAAGCTATGTTCACCTGAACTGTTTGTGCTGTTGCAACCAGTGGTGCCACTCCTAGTGTTTTTCCACTAGATCTATTGTTTTTTCATTTCATCTAGTGTTCTAGTGTTTTTTTATGGTCATTTAGTGTTATTTTTATGAGTGAGCTAAATGTAATTAATTGCACAATTTTGTGTAATTGTAACTATTATTGAGACCTTTATGTTTAGATTCAGTGCAATTGTAATTTGCTAAAAATTCTACCTAATTAAATCTTAAACTACACAAGACCATGTAATATGTTTTGAGTTAAACCGCTGTGAAAGTCACTTAGTCATCTATCAAAAGTTTCAGTGACCTGTACAAACAAACACAACGTTGCTGATGTCTCCCGTTTCCTTTGTCTCAGATTTAAATTCAGTTACACAATGTTTATATTTGGCATTGCAACACATTTTCTAGGCATTTTCACTGTGTGTAAGTTTGCTTTCGTAATCTAGTGTTTTTTTATCATGAAATCTAGTACTTTTCCATAACAACAGAGTGGCAAAACTGGTTGCAACCACTCTGCTGGTGTTGTGCTGGAATGTGCGGTTTGTTGTTCTTCGCGCACATCCCGTTCGTGGTGAACGTGAATCACACATTCATCGCAACGCCACTGGAGAGGTTGCAACAGTACAGAAAGTAACATTTTTCCCAAGTGTGGGCCTACTAACTACAAGTCAGCGAAGCTGGTCAGAGATGAGATGCTATACTTCAGTGTTGCCAACCTTGCAGTTTTCCTGCGAATTTGGGTTTGTTTTTTTTGTCAATTTGAAGGCTTGTGGGTTGCTTGTTTTTGGGCTTGTTTTCATTAAAATTTGCTTGTTTTTTGGCCTTGTTTTTTGCAGATATCTGCATTGTGGATTGCTTTTTTATCAAACTTCATGGCCATTTTGCTTTTTCAATTTACTGCAGAACGAAATTTGGGCGTGTTTTTGTAGAAATTTGCTCATTTTGGGTTTGGTTTTTCAGAGTTGCTTCCCTGTTTTTGTATTTAACTAACCAGCTGGATTTATGTTTTTTTGAAATTTCTTACCAAACACGCGTTGGGCTTGTTTTTCCGTTAAATTACCCATTTTAGGCTTGTTTTTCAAATTTGCTTGTTTTTAAAAACTAACCTGGCATCACTGCTATACTTCATACAACATCAGATTTCATGTTTTGAGAAAATATTTTGATGTTTGATGATCACGCTACAAAGTTGATGTTCATGTTGAAAGTGCTTTTCATCATTCATGTTGTAAGCAGACTCAATCATTCAGTGTCATCTCATTGCATATTTTTTCTTATGTAGTACAGTAGCCTATGTACAAAATGAAGAGAAGATTATAGCTGGTATATAGAAGGCAGATATGTATTTGTACGTAACCCTGTATCTGTTACATAAACATCTGTTCTGTGTAGATACATAGGTTGGTTCCAAAAGTTCAATACATGCCACTTAAAATAAAAAAAACAAATTTTTCCTGAGTTGTGAAGTCCATCTGTACTGTGGTAATTCAAAGGTTTGCTGCAACAAAGTAGTTGGGCATCACTAGTTTACACAGAAAATTGTTCACTTGCACTATAGAAGGGCTGCATTTTAATGATGTACATCCAAAAATCGAAAATGCTTTTTCCATGTACATCAAGATAACATGTTATGCTCATTTGTTGTTAGCATATGTTTTTGTACAGATTTGAAATACTGGCCTTATTCATGCGTGTCAATCACTTAGTATGGTGTTGATTGTGCGATGCACAACGAAGAAAATGTGTGCTAAGAATATCATCCATATGTAAGTGGCACAATCAAACAATAATAGAGATTAGAGTGATCATGGTGATATTGCATAACTGTATAATTTTTGCTGTTTGCTGCCATAGTGTGAAGTTTGCACAATTGCCATTCAGGCTCTTAGATCACAACACATGCGAAGTGCATCTGTAATGGTGAAGTAGATTTTATTGCAATTTTCCCAAGTGCAGTTCAAACATATACTTCTTATGACAACTTTATAAGCATAATTAGTCTAGTACTATGTTCATTCAATCCCCTTGTCTTCACAACAAGTGGTGGGATGACACCAGAAAGTGTCAACAAAAGACCGGCTAAAAAAATAGATGGAAAATGCAGGGAGCCATATGCGTCTGTCATAACTTACAAGTATGTACTTTCCACGATGTGTGTAAGCAAGGAATCGATCAGCAAATTTGTAATAGGAAATCGATTTCACGTAAAATTATGCATCCTCAGTCCTTATTCAAAATAGATCTATTTGAATAAGGACTGAGGATGCGTAATTTTATGTGAAATCGATTTCCTATTAAAAATTTGCTGATCGATTCCTTGCTTACACCCATCGTGGGAAGTACATATTTGAATAGAGATATGTGCAAGTTTGAATCATCGCAAAAAGATTAAAGCAGATGGCAGTTGACTGATTCTTCGAAAGCATACAAAAACACTAGTGCTTTTAAGTGTCATAACTTACATTAGAACAAAGCTCAGACCTTCCATGTTGAGTAGCACCCTTGCTAAAATATGAGACATTCAAGGCAAAAAATGCAATGTTCACCTCCAGGTTTTCACAGACATTGACTTCAGTTTAATTCCTAAGCCCACAATTCTGTGAAGCTGAATTATGGTGCCAATGATGTGACGCCAATCATATTTGTGTAATAGGTGTATATACCTTGTAAGTCATGGCATTATGAATGAATGAAATATTGTCTTTTCTAGAACTAAATACTACTCTGCTCATCAACTAAACTTATTTTGATTTTCATGTACGATACACTTATTGGATTAATGTTTACTGCAAAACTTTTTGTAATCTGCTTTTATCTTTGTTTTTTCAACCTCATTTGCTGATGCTATGTGCCTAGTGGGACATACATGCAATGATGGTACTCCATTATGGTCTGTGGGTAATTTTACTACTTCTTCACAATCTGTGTGGAAAACATTGTTTTCTGCCCTTGCTACATCACATGCCTTTGTTATGAAATGTTGTGTCTATTGCATTGCTCTCTGCCTCATCTTAGTGTTGCTTACATCCTTCACCTACTTAGTATATGCACACTTAACCTGCTCATCTTGGTATACCTCAACTCTTTACCCATTGCTTGCCCACCATCATCTGTGTTATGTTAATGTTTGTTATGTATTTGATTTAACATTTGTGCTTCTGTACTATATTTTTACTTTCTTAATGTGTATTGTGATTTGCTTGTTTTCGGCTTGTTGCTTCCCACTTTTGTCTAGTGCTATGTTTCTTGCATGCAACTATTTGTTTATGTGATTGCTTGTTTACCCATTCTTGGAATTCACCCATCAATCTTATAATAACTTGCCATGAAATACTACTATAGAACTCGGTTTGTTCCAAAAATGTGTTCATTCCAAATTAGATAAGCTAAAGATACTTTGTTACCAGGTTTTTATGTGCCTACCAATCATCAGTTGTTAAAAAAACAAAATAAGTAAATTAAGCAAACACACGTGCGTTCTTTACAGGGTTGAGAAAAAAACGTCTTTATCAAAAAAAACCTAACCCACTTGTTTTTCTTTGTTAAAAAAAAAACGTTTTTGTTTTTTTAAAGAAACAAGATTTTGTTCCTTTTTTTGAGGAAAACGGAAAAAAAACATTCTGAATTGTTTTTATTCCAACATGCAATATCACTACCGGGGTTTTCCGGAAGGCTGCCCAGGGCCGTTAATAGGAAAATAGACACATAGAGAAAATAGGACGTGGACCAAATAACCGCCCGGGCTGTTATACGGTAGTTGCATATTGCTTGTGTCTGAACAACTACACATGCACACAGAGCCGTATCAGCTGCACTCCATACCCCCCAATTGGAGGAGGCCCAAAATTCCAGTCCCATCACCACTTAGCTTCGATCCCCAAATTGGAATATGAAGCACTAGAAATCAGTGAAGTTAGGGAGCCTTTGAAAGAAAAGTGCATTACAGTTATTTTGGGCCCCTTTGAAAGCAAGGTATTTTAACATTACAACTGCTGTTGGGGGCCCCTTTGAAAGCAAAGTAGCCCACTTATACATTGCAGTTGCTGTTGGGCCCTATTTGAAAGCAAGGTAGGCTACTTTGCACATTACAGTTGCAAAGGGGGGCCCCGAGGCAAGTGCCTCGCTTGCTTTCCCTTAGACATACCACTGTATATAAGCCTGACAATGACCTTATATGAGAATACGAAACCGATTGAACATGCTCTGCTTCATCCGATATGCGTACTTTCTCACCTGATGTGCGCATGTAAACACTGTAATGTTAAGTTATCTTCATATTATTGAACACATTGAAGTTGCTGATGAGTTTATCACTTCAAGAAACATAGATATCACACGATTTTTCATAAGAACCTAGACCAGGGGCGGGCAACCTTTTTCGGTTTGCGAGCCGAAATCGGCTAAATCAATGACAAAATTCTTCCGCGTGCCAACCAAAATTTGTGAAAACATACTACTTGACATCCTTAAAGGCGTATGCGTGAAGAACCTTGAAGAAATGATACAAATTCACCTAAACAGTGAAAACACAATATAACCAAATTAACATTTATTCACCTTGAAAACAAAGCCCAAACAAAAACAATGCTTTGCCTCTTTCAAAACAAAACATGCACAATAAGGCCTTGCTCACGTGCAGGATAGAAGTGCTCGCGTGCCAAGTTCGGCACGCGTGCCAGAGGTTGCCCACCCCTGACCTAGACACACAACTAGGTTGACTAAAAAAGCAGATCTGGGTGGAATAAACTCTCAGTGGGAGCCCTGGTCACATGCGGCAAAACACCTACTCCCGTAACTTGAAGTGAACATTTGAAGATTTATTGTCGTGTTATTGTTACGCAATAAAAACCAAGAGTACAACAATCGGCTAGCAAGTTATGCAATCTGCCTCTGCTGGCAAAGGAGCGAACAACTACACACTTGCGGTAAGCGTGTCAGGGGCCTCGCGATCACGACTTTGCTCTAATGGGCCTCACGTTCATTTATCCGACCCTGCCTAGTTGTATACGTCCAGAAGTCAGACTTCTACTTGATCAACGTATTTTGTGTAGTGATGGTTTTTAAAAAACGTAAGCTACTATGTCTAGCCCAGGTAGTCTTTTATTTTGTACTGCATAGCAACAAGATACCTTTGGTGCTTACGACCAAAGTTACACATTTGTGCAGCCAGCTGTTCAGACAGCCAGATAGAGTTAATTATGTAGTTAGACGTCTATTTTGTTGGGTGTACCAAAACAGACTAGTGCAGTCAGTGGTGTAACTAGAGGTTTAAGCCAGGGGGGCAAAGCTTAGCTGAAGGGGGCCCATTAGCCAAAACTCAGAAAAAAGTTAAGAAATGTTAATGAAACTCTGGATATCGTGGATGTCTATACTAGCTAAAAAAATGAAAACACCCTGAAAAATGCAAAAAAAACAACCTAAAGAAAACTAAATATCAAAATGTCAACTAGATGGGGCCCAGCTTCTACATTTAGCTTGCCAGTGGGGACGGCTCACCTCCTTACCCCTTTGTCAGTTACGCCACTGAGTGCAGTTAGTGGGTTATGGATGCTAACCGTTGTGTTCACATAGGCCTTAGTCTATATTTGTTAGCATTTGAAAGAAGAATGCATTACAGTTATTTTGGGCCCCTTTGAAGGCAAGGTATTTTCACATTACAACTGCTGTTGGGGGCCCCTTTGAAAGCAAAGGCGATTTGAGGTACGAAATATTATTAATCTAAGCATGTGCCATGCACCCAGAGATTCACAGTCCAGACATCAGGACATCAGCAAGGTTTATGCATGCGTATTTCGGCCAGTAAAAAGCCCAATGCGCACGCTTTATCAGCATATTTCACTAAGCTCATTGTAAGGTTTATCAATTTGCGCTAGTGAAAAAAAACGTTCATCGCGGCGGTTCATTGCTCCTTTGGCAATATGTTTTGATAACTGAACGATAGGACTGATTCTGATTTCCTGCAAATTTTTTTACATTTGAATTTCATCACTACATTTCCAAATAATCACCGTCAATTAGATGACAATGATTTACGACCCAATCCCTTTTGATAAACTCGTTCAAAAAATTTTGGTTGGAAACTACGAGCCTATTATGCGTATTTTCGGGAAAATATTTATAATTAATTTGCACAGTCTGCAAATGCTGTTCATGTTGTGAATTAAAAATAAATTTTCAGAATGTCAACCCCCCTGTACAAACATGAAGGTCCCTAATGGAAGACTTTCTGGCGACGGTTCTGCCCAGGCCCGCAGACACGGGGGGCAGTTACCCCTAAATTGTGTTGTGCTCAGAAAAATTTGTTTGAAACATATGATAAAAGCAAAAATCTTTCTCCCCTAAAAATGATTATGGCCCCACAAACCTCAAAACCTGGCTACGGACCTGGTTTTGCCAAAATTGTGTCTGCAATTAGAACATTTTGTTTTGAAGTACATTCGGCCTCGAGATGTAGCATTACATAACTTATTTTTTTAAATCACCATTAGGAGGGCCCTTGGAAGCATTTTGGGGGGGCAGTGTTGGGCTGATACGGCACTGCATGCACACAAAATCCATACACAAAAGATGTATGTATAATCCATATTTGGCACACAATACAGTCTGGGGTATGGGCACAAACATCTAAATGGTTTTCAAACTCTGTATAACGTTGGACGTACCGTGTAAGGGAACAGGTACAAATAGTATTCAATTGAAATCTTACCACCATATAAACGCCCATCTAAAATAAGCGCCCATGGGTAAACGCCCACCTAAAATAATAAGCGCCCATGGGTGGACTAAAGACTGAACGGCCTGCCGGAAAACCCCAGTATTTTCAGAATTACACAATTGTTATACCTATCATGGCATTCAAAATTGAGGGTAAAGAAATGTACCCCATCTTTGTTTTCGCAAAGTGTTGTTGATTAGTTCACTCCTAAGTAGTAAGGCTTGGCAAGCATGTACAGAGCAAACAGAGAAAAACCATTCCTACACAAACTCTGCAGTGTCGTGTCAAGCTTATGTGCATGTGCTGCTGGTTCAGCATCTATAGAGAGTATTTTTTCAATATATGATTTGGTATGTTCCGACATCAGAAAAAGTTTAGATGTAGAGAAGGCAGAAAAATTATTTAAAATATACCAATTGCATAGAGCTGAAGAAGATAACCATTAGAAATTACTCAAACTGTTCAATTTATTCTTTTTCTTCAAGTCCTTTAAATATCATTGCTGTTTATTTTGTTTGATTTTTAAAAAAATTACAGTTAACTTGTACAAGCGTCCTGTTTATTTTATTTTTTACTTGTAAAGAGTGCGTTTTTAGTGGATTTTATTGGTTTTTCCTAAGTGGGCTTTTAAAAGAACATCCGGGTGTTCTTTTGTTTTGGATTTTTTACAACAACCCTAATTCTTTATTAGTCATACACCTATATGCTAAGATTTAAGCACCCACAAATCTGGGCATTTAACATTCCTAAAATGTTTTTGAAGAATTCTTATAGTGTTATTAAAAGCTTCCTCACCATCTTAAAGCTTTTACTACCAGAGGTGGTCATGCAACTGAAAACATCGTAAAACTAAAAATATATAATCACAACTGAAGTTCGAACAATAAGGCTTTTTTGGACTAATACTGATATTTTTTTTTTCATTGCCGATACTGATATTTGTACATTACTCAAACCATAGTTGAAAGACATTACAGTGCATTTTTATCTTCACTATATAGAGGACATAAATGGAATACTTGCACAAGTTTTAAATGAAAGAGCAGATTGTGATAAGTTAGGAGCATTTTGCAAATCAGCAATAAATCATGCAGAAGACACAAGCATGATGAGAGCAAAAAGTAATGAAGATGACATTACATAAATGTCACTATAAAATGATATAAACAGAAGATGACATATTATGCAAACAACAGTTATGGAATCCAACCAAAGATGACATCTCGAGTAGGAGTAAATAGCAATGCACAACTCATTGCAAGGATGTCAGATGGTTGCTAGGTTGGTCTGAGGTTCGTCCCAGATAGTTGCAGTAGCGGTTGATTGCTTGTTTCCAGTTGTTTCGAGTTTGTGGTTTTGTGTGTGGTTCTAGGGTCTTAGGTTTAGGTCCATATAATATTTAGTGTAGTTTATCGCATCAGCAGTTTGCAAGTGGCTTGTGTTAGTGCTGCTAAAGTTCGCGTGCTTCCATATAAGTTGCTTCTTAGTAATGGATGACTCCCTGGAGTCATCTGATTATTATAGAGAGCCTCCGGGAAAGGCTCAACGGCTGAAGAGGAAAGCAACGAG
>Ga0210059_1014304_pt1 | contig 11750 bp, 3 predicted proteins | sample Ectturendosymbi2_FD_188042 | JGI IMG/M metagenome (GOLD analysis project Ga0210059, IMG submission 188042) | Ecteinascidia turbinata endosymbiont from Florida, USA - Sample 2 (SPAdes) (version 2) | ecosystem: Host-associated > Tunicates > Ascidians > Unclassified | place: Key West, Florida... | reverse complement strand
TGTTGGTCAAGTGCAAACACCGTTTCTGTAATGTGCGCTGATGTATAGCTAACCACTTTTTGTGCTCTTGTGTCTGTGATATGGACCACGAGTCCGCAATAAAACATTATTATTATTATTATTATTAAATACAGCCACTAAAAGCTTGCCCACATTTAAATTAGACATTACGGTCGGCTATGTTGGTCATGTATTCCAAACTTGTCATGTGATCACTTCAAACAAATGTGTGCAGCTACTATAAAAATAGCTTCAGAACTGTTTTTGTCTCATGAGGCAAATTAGGCGGTGCTTATCAAACACACACCTTAAAAGTATCTGTAATTAAATTATGAAGTGGAAACCATTGAAACACTAGTTAAGTAGTTCAAGCTTCAATAATTAACCAGATAGATGGCAAGTATTTGAAAAGAGTGTTAATTTTCAATTTTTACAAAAGACTCATTTTAAATCTCCGAGGTCAGGAGCTGATCACCTATTCACAAATAATATTGAATCGTACTTTAGCCATGTACTCAGATAAAACTCTGAACTATGACTATGCCAAACTGAGCCATTAACATGAATGTTCAAGCAAATCACACAAAAAAATTACCAAGATGAGCATTTACATTGCGCATAATTAGGCTAATCCCTTTCAAATTTATCATAGACAATAGAGATGCAAAACAATATAGGTTATCTTTAAAGCTGCAACTATCAGGACAAACATTCAACTTTGTTCACTATGGCTCTAAACTGTGAGCAGAGGTTGGCCTACGCAAGCGGTGGCTAGACTAGAAATCTATACAATGTGAATCAGAGTTGGATCAATTGTAATTTGTAATTGTAATTGATGTAATTGATTACAGTTTTTCATGTAATTGTAATTGTAATGTAATTGAGGCATTTTCATTCTGTGTAATTGTAACTGTAATTGTAATTTGCTAAAATTTTGGATCAATTACACTTTCAATTAGATTGATATTGAGAAAATTGAAGTTTCAATAACGTTCCACGTTGTTTATTTTCTTTGGGAAGCGATGAGACATTGCAGAGACTGCATGGAGATTACTATTGCATGCAGTAATGCATAACGCCTGGTATTGTGCGCAGTCAATTGTGACTACATGTGACAAGTCGTTTGATTTGTTTTCAATGAATTGGTAGCTTTTATGCGAGGAGTTGAAGTGTTCTACCGCTTTCTAAGGAGAGTTATTTGTTGCTATGAGAGTGTGCACTGTTTCTTTTCTGTGTGGTTACTTAATTCTGTTTGAATAAGGAATAAGATTGAGTAAGGTTACTGGTAATTGAATAAAAATCAGGCCTATTTGATACTGTGTGTTAATGAGTTCTATCTATCTGCCAGACTGCAGAACATGTCCATTTTGAACGAGATATCTATCTGGCCTACATGACATGACAGAACGTTGTAAACGCACTCCACTGTCTTTAAATCACGGCATCGCATTTAAATTCCGAATGGCGCTATTCCTATGTTCGTTCGAAGAGTGCTGAGAGTGTCTTTCGTGTGAACTGGCTATTGGCTATATTGCCACAATATAATTTGGCCTATGGTGGACGATGTTACGATACAATGTTAAGAGATCTTGGTACTGTAGTCGTTTAGAAAAATTTGTCGTGCTTACGGCAACGGCGCGTGAATGAACTTGCCAATGGACAACATAGTTATACAACATAGTTATATAACAATTAAGTGCGTGAATGAACTTACGGCAGGCCGCATCGTGAAAACGTAGTTCGCGCGTGCAATGGACATGTTTTGCAAACTGGTCTATCTGCTACAACATTAACTGCTTTCCATGTTTCAGCAGCAATTGGAAACTTAGTAAATTGTAATATAGACTAAATCTTAGTATTTTGAAAATGGATGAACATCAAACAAACTCTTCCGAAACCTGTGTTGAACCACTTCCTGCACCATTGTCAGAGTTTTGTAAATCTTTGAGCAGCACTGAGGGAGTAATTGTAATTGTAATTGTAATTGAACTGAATTAATGTAATTGATCCAACTCTGATGTGAATAAACATTGCATTGTACTACTGCACATTACTTCTAACATCATCGTCAAATCCTCATCTGTCAGTCACTAGGCCTACAGTGTGTAGGTCATTTCGGCGCACTGTTACTTCTCTATAATCTGTTTTGTTAACCACTGTTTTTTGTCATAAATCTTGTGTTATTGCCCACATCATTAGCCAACATTCTCATAGTTACGGTATGGAATCTAAAATTCCCGAACTGCATTGTCACTTACACATTGTAATTTGCATCGGCCATAACTTTGAAACCATCATCAGTGGTGAAATGCTCGGTACTCCCACCCAGTGTCACACTTTTGTGATATATGACGATACTGGTCAGAAAACACGTCTCAATTTAATTCCAGTCTGTTTGACAACACCAAGCACCATTACAAAAATTAGGTCCCTTAAAATTTTTGATTGACTCCTGCACAGACCTTAATGTTGACTCCGGCTCCGGCTCCTGCTCCGGCTCGAACCTAAAATACTGACTCCTGCTCCGGCTCCTGCTTCAGCTTAAAATGCAAACTCCGGTCGGATTCCACTCTGGCACTCCGGGTCCGTGATCCTCTCTGCCACCGACTGTATAACTTATTCAATGCGACAATTGTTGCATATGCACAGAGCAGAAGTAAAAAATACCTAAAACCAATATTTAATATCACAACTTGCTCTGCAACCAATGCAAAGGCTGAGCCTGTTCGTTGTTAGAAAGTATAGATATTCGAGGTTACATATAGTACATACATGGTAATGCACAGATCAAGTCATCTTCCACTTTAAGTCTGCTTCTAGGTTTCGTTTCATGGCAGCAAAAGCCGCCTGCCTGCCTTAAAATGCCATAAGCATTGCGCACAGCGTGGCAGAGGTGGTCGTGGATCAGGAGTGCCGGAATCAAATCCGGCAGGATTCTGTGTTTTGTTTCATACTCAGAGCCAGAGTCAAAATTTTTTGAAGAACCGGACTCGGAGACACTTTTTATTTTCGGCAGTAACAAGAGTCTGCATGGTGTTTATAAATGCTTAAGTACAAACATTGCGGAATTTCGGTTGCATTGATGGTTGCCGGATTTTGAACAGGATTGGATTCTCAAATTTGAAAATATAAGGGACCTGGAATCAGATTTAAAAACTTTGGAACAGAAGCAGAGTCGGAAAATGGGACACCGGCCACTTCTCCAACATGTTTTAAGCTAAGTGGAAATTTCCATGTGGCAATGCCAATAATTTCTAACACATAATGAAGAAAGAGTAAAGAGAGCGTATTTTGTAGCTCAAGAGCTACCTTATGTTTTCGATTTATAGCAGTGGTCTTCAACCTGGGGTTGCGACCCAGAGCGGTGGTGCACTACTTTTGGAGGGGTCGCGAGTAGATATTTTATGTACACAGATCTATTACATTTGCTCATTTGCTTTATTCGAGTTTTAGCTGTGGGTCGCTGGGTTATAGTGGGTTGCTATAATGGGTCGCCGTACAAGAAGGTTTCCCATAAGGGACCTGAGAGAAAGGCCATAAGCCCCTCTTAGTAACATCTTCCGTTGACGATCGTTTTGAGTCCTAGGGTAAGGGTCGCACTTGTATAAATGAAAAAATGATAAAACTTCAAGCAAGTGGTGAAGGGCAGGCCTGCACAACATACGGCCCGCAGGCCACATGCGGCCCGCGAGAACTTTTCCTGCGGCCTGCGTGAGTTTTCTCAATTGTAGAAAATGTTGCAAACGTCCGACTTCGGATAATTAACAACAGAACCAACTCTAGCCTCTCGGTAAGCTTCTGAGGAATCTATTTTCAAACTTCTGCGATGATTAGAACTTGCACGTAGGCCTATCTATTTTTCCATAGTTGTAAGCCACAGACGATGCCTCAAGAACGGCGTCCCATAGGGATCCGTCTTGGCACCCCTTTACTTCAATATCTACATCTCTGACCTGCCAAATTCCGTCTCCAGAAAGTATGAATTCGCTGATGATCTAGCAATCATGCATGCCAATGTAGACTGGTAGGCAGTGGAAGGGGTGCTTAGCATAGACAGACATGTCCAGGGCCGACCCTTAGCCGATTTGCTTTCAATCGGCCCTCGCGCCAAAGGCCCCGCGCTATGCCTACTAATCTACACAAACTTGCACTTTCTACTGAAACTGCTTATGTACAGTAATGCCGGCGCGGGGCTAACAGTATTTTTTAAACGTGGGATGCGCTGCAACGAAAATCAAAGTGAACTGCACGGTTTTAACACCCTTTTTCATCAGAATTCGTTCTGGCATCGTACCAGTGGTCATTGTTTTGATAATGTGTGGACTAGTTTTTCAATAGCAGCTAGTTAAGGCAGAGAAGGTTTGTTTGAGTTTTGAAGCTGTTTTCTGTTTCAGTTATAAGCGTTTCGGATTTGGCAAGTCACGTTTTAATAGCTACTGCGAGATACGGTTCAATATTTGTTGCTGTTTCAATAGTTACTGCCTCTTGTCTTCTGATGGTTAAGTTTAGTTCGTAATTTAAACTGTGTGTTGTTTAGTCAGTCTTTTAATAGCGTTATTCATTTCCCTTCGTAGAGATCTGATAAAGCAGCCTCTTTCCCTAGTTTGTTTATTGCCCTCAGGATTTGCTTGACCATCCCCGTTACTGCAGCGTCCGGATAAAGGGGTTTAAACTAAAAGTAATTAAAACTTATTTGAGATCATCCATCCAACAAGAGAACCCAAATATTTTGACGATTATGTCCATTGAATCCGAAATTCGCAGAGGCTTAAAACTTGGACAACAATCTGAGGAACTTTGCTAATGTTAAGGCACAACAAATAAGTTTATCTTAGCTAATGTATTTTCCGTATCGTAGGCTGTAATAGCCTCAAGCAGGGCTGCGGAGCCGGAACTCAAATTTCAGGCTCTGGCTCCAGACATCTAAAGGTTTCGGATGAAGATCCGGCTCCAACATCCAAAAGCTTTTGACTCCAAAATGATTTGGTCAATTGAAAACTGAAAAACATTGTCTTATTTGTACAATTGTATTATTACACCAGCATAGATGAGGTGTCACGAAATGATAGGTTTTATGGATGTTGGGACATGTGCAAAAAGTTTGAGAAGTCCTTATCTACACACAAAAGAGCATGGGCGTCGGAAAGATTTTTTCCAGGAGGAGGCAACAGTGGATTTTTCCAGATGGTAGCCAAACGCATTTTCCAGGGGTGGGCCAACAGTGGTAAAATTTCATTATGCCATCTGGAAAGTAGGAGACAAACATTTTTCTACTAAAAAGTTAATAGGAAAATATCAAATTTCAAAATCCGTGGGGTGCTTGCTGTCACGCATTTTCGTTTGTTGATGTTTTGTGGCTATATTGTGATATCCTATCTTTGCTGGCTGCTCATATCAAGCATGTTAATTTCATTTTAATCATGGCCAATTGGCTTGCCGTACCCGCATGGCCTGCCGTAATAAACTTGAAAAAAAGTTTATTGGGTGTGACGGAGATGTCCTTGAAACGGATATGGAAAGTCTCTGCTGGAGAGGTAAAACTGGGAGGCATGCCTACAGACATCCATAGATTGGCATTGCTCCTTCGGGCCTCGCTCTTTCACATCACTCATGATTTTACCATTATGACCCTCTTCAAAAATTTCTGCACGCGCCACTAATGAGGCCCCGCAAAAGTGCTTCCACTCGGGCCCCGCACTTGCTAAGGCCGGCCCTGGACATGTCAATCGTAAGTGAATGCCTCCAGACCTGGAAGCCAGGGGCGTTACGAGGTTAGATGGCGCCAGGGGTAAGAAGCAAGTTTGGTGCCCCTATGCTCGAACCTGAGGTCTTTTGGAAGCAAATGTACTGCATTGAAGAAAAGTACTTGTGACATTGTTGGGACTTTTCGGCGCTCCAGCATTCATTCGGGGCCTCCCGCAGTGATTCGCCGCCCCCATAGTGATTCGGCGTCCGGGAAATTGTGCCCCTTGCCCCCTCGTTACGCCCCTGCCGACGAGATCACTCTACTGTTACAAGGTTAAGTTCGGTTTCTTGGTCGGTTTTTGTACTCCTTTCGGGAGTGTCACGAGTTGTCCGTGGGCGCCCATCTCTGCTTGTTTGAACTGCGGGCCACGTGGCTGCTTTCGCAGTGAATGCTGCACTGGTGGCGACGGCGAGTCAATGGCAACAACACACATGAACTGTTTCCTTGCACCCACCCATTCACACTGAGCATGGGGCGTGACGTGCCGCATGCAGGCTACTACTTCTCACGTCTTCTGTATGGCCTGATCGGGAATTAAATCCATCACGATTATCACGATTAAAGGGTAATGTTTTAATCATGCATTTTTGTGACTCAAAGCATAACATAACAATACAAATGCAACAATAGGGGAAAGAACAGCATCACAGAGCAGGAATTAATTTCATGTTGATGAAAATATATGAGCATCAACAATTTTAAGTTTAGCAAATTGATGTGTTCTAACATGTTTGAATCGCAAAGGGTTGGCGAAAGACCATATGGGTCAACTGCTCAGCCAGCCCTGTTAATCAATTTTTGATTGAAGACGTTTTACATGTGATAAAAGAAAAGTAACAATATGCATCGAATCAACGTCGGATAAAATAAGTAAACAAAACAACAACAAAAAACAGAGGGGGAAAAACATGCCTATGTACAGGGGGTCGGGTGGGGTGAGCAACTGAATAAGTAAAAGATATAAGGGAAAATAAGTGCACTAAATCAATATTGCAGAAAAGTGAGAAGCATATGAAGCGAAAATCAAGAATTTTGGCAAGATAGCAGGACGTTTGTGTAGCCTATTGCTTTCCAAATGAATTGTACGAAATCGGAGTGTCTAGGGATTCTGCTTGCTGAGTCCTCATCTCTGCAGTGATGCCTCAACGTGGTGTAGAGGCGAAATTAGGTGGAAAGCTGGAGTCCCTAGTAATTCCTAAGACTAATGGACACACGCAAAGTTCCCAACGATGACCTATCCGTTGGTTGATGAGGGCAGTGCCTGGCGGGCGGGCACTTCAGAAGACTAAACACCCGCCATCCCACTGAAACCAACCTGATGGAAATCGCACGTCTTGGTGCACCAAGTCGCGGTGGACATGCTGATTGACAGGGCCTCAGAGAGGTATTCTACCAGGGGGTACGAAGATCGACACAGAACCCCTTTTTTCTTGGGCACTCGTCGAAACTTGTATAGCTTGTTTGTATAGTAATCAGAATCAGCTGTCATGCTAAGGATTGCAAATACATTTATTGTTATAGTGGCAGCTGACTTACACTGATAATGTTAAGCTTGATTACAGAAAAGCCCAAATTTTTTTAACTAGGTCCAATAATTTTGAATTATGTCCAACACATTTTTCCAGGGGGGAGAAAAATTTTAGGGGTCGCCTCCCTGGTTACAGGCCTGCCGGGACCCGTACCTACCGGACCCGGGTACAACGTACCTCTCGTGCACCCCTCTCGTAAGCCCTGCTGATGGCCAAGTGCGTGGTCATCGCGCAGCCACGACCACCCTAAACAACTTCTAAGCGACTGGCATTCGTCTCCATCCTTGGACACCTTCAAAAGCCCAATGACGACGGAACTGCGGGTAACGGGGGAAGGCTCGGTAAGTTGGAAGCCTCTAGCTCGCTACCACACATTGGTGGTATATCTAAGATGATCGTCTCCCAATGAACTCTTGGCCAGATTGGCCATTTCATGGCCATTTAAAAAATTTGGCCATTTTTGGAGTGCGCTGGCCATGAAAAAGCACATTTGGCCATTTTAGAAAATTTGGCCATTTTTTCAGTTTTTCACTTTAAGATGAAAATTTCGATAAATATTTTGCCTTTTTGTATTTTTTGGACGGACTTAATGTCACTGTGGCAGTAACGCCGTTATACATCAACCTTGAATTGATTTGAAGTATGTAGTAATGATTCAGCCCTTGCAGGCAAAAGAAGATTTGTACAAGTGTTTCAGTCAGTGATAGTCTTACGGTTGTTAGGATTGGTAACTGCTACCATAGGTGTAGGAGCAGGAAAATGTTTGGGGGTGCGAAGGATTTTTGCTCGAATTTCCTAAACTTGCCCGAAAAACGAAAAAAATAAAATGCTCTCCATGTCATCTTGGGCGCCTTTTTTCAAATCAAAGCATGTTGGGCGCCATTTTTGCTCACATATTCTGGGAGTCCGTGAAGGTTTTCAGAGATTATTCCCGGATTTTACAGCATTTTGTCCAGATTTCAAGGAATTTTGCCCGGATTTTCACCAAATCAAAATTTTGGGGGTGCCTTTGCACCCCTTGCACCTCCGCCTCCTACACCAATGGCTGTTACACTTGTATCTTAAGACTGCTGTGCTAAGTTGTGTGATTGACATGTGATAATGTTATAGAGGAAGCATTTTGCACTGTTGATCAGATTTTACCGTTAGAAGTTTCTAATCACTCTTACAGTAATGCTATATTGTAGTCCTTCAACCTTGTATTTCTTTGAAGTGTGTAGTAATTATTTATCCCTTGCAGTCAGCAGATTTTGTACAAGTGTTTCACTCGGACCTGTGGCATGACTCAGCGTGTGCTCTCAAGTGCTCTTACCATTTCGTTCATATATGTGGATTTAATTATAGTTTTCAGCATGTGATTGTGATCATTGACTTAAATGCAGTTCATGAACTTCATCTCTTGTTCGTAAGTTTGGAGTACAAGATCAAGAGAATTCTAGCATTGTGGTTGGAGTCAAAAGTAAATTTCAAACTGTTCAGCACAAATGGATCGGATTCGTAGCATTTATCTACAATAGTGTTTAATATATGTTTGTAAGTTTTACTAAGATAAAGAAAGACAAGTTGGAACACGCAATATTTTAAGGTCATGGCGGATCAGAAATTGTTGTTTCAGTGTCAACTGCGTGCTTCTTTGGCCAAACAAGATTGTTTCAGCAAAAATATACTGCCTTCTAAACATTTTGAGTCACCTATGATTATGTAAATTGCCATAGTTAAAACATTTCGTATTTCTTGCCATAACTTTTTTTAAAATAGCCAGTTTAGCCATTTTTTATTAAGATTCTGGCCATAAGCTGCGAAAACTATCTGACAACCTTGGTGATGATACAAGCATCTGCATCGTCTTGAACTACTGAGGCAAGCACAAGAGAAAGATGTTAAGTAGGGGAAATGGGCAATAAACAAACAGGAAAGCAACCATAGATATGACCCCCTGAGTTCACTCTACTGATATTAGGTTATACTATTTTTATACAGGGGTAAGTGAATTTCGATCTATAGCTTGTGGTGTTTATCATCAGTGACTGGTACTTTTAGGCGCCTTCTACCGGTGACCATTTTACTTACATGTGGCGCCATCTACAGGCCGCCACATCACACCCTTCACCAGGCCTGCACAACTCAATAAACTCGAAGGGCCAAATTGATCAACATAAATTTGTCACGGGCCGCAAAAATCTGTTTCGTTGTAGTTTGGAAGAAATTCTGAAACGACAATTAATTATCCGAAGTTTTGAGCCACAAAAATGACGAAAGTAAATCGATCACAGTTTCTTTCACAGGGAAACTAGTTTCGCGTTTTTTTGCGTCAAACGCTAAACTTGTTTCCCTGTGAACTAAACTGTGATCAATTTACTTTCGCCATTCTTATGACTTCTTCTTCGTGGTTTGAGCCAGGTGTTACTTCCCACTGCTTGGCCGCACTAGATCTCGGGGCAGGCGTTGAGCTGGATTCAATTGTCTCATCATCCATAACCGTCAGACCGTGCAGTCCATGAGCAGTGGCGTAGTTAGAGGTTTGGGCCAGGGGGGCGCATAACTTAGCTGAGGGGGCCCATTGGCCACCGTAGGGGAATCATTAGCCAACACTCAGAAAAAAGTTAAGAAATGATAGTGAACTCGGGTGTCGTGGATATCTAAACTGGGTGAAAAAACTAAAATACCCCGAAAAACGCAAAAAAAACAGCAGCCATCTGAAGAATACAAGAATAATAAATATCAAAATGTCAGCAAAAGGGGGCCCAGTTTTTAAGTTTAACTTACCAGGGGGGGCGGCTCGTCCCCTTGCTCCCCCCCCGTCAATTACGCCACTGTCCATGAGGAGGTCGATGGATTTGACATTGGAGGACAACATGGTCGACGATTTGTTTTTCTGCACCACACTCACAGGCCACAGAAGGGCCATATCCCATTAGTGCAAGCAGGAGCGGAAACATCCGACACCGGTGCGGAGGCAGTTAACCAGACCCACGCTATGTCCTTGGCAGGAAGGTGGGTACCGGTGTCGGAGATGAAAGTACGGAGTCTCGTGGTGTTGTCCAACCACTCCGCATTCTATCGGTTATCTGCCCAGAGCGCCCCACTTCTGTTGCTGTCGTCGTCAGTTGAACTGATGAGTTGTTGTGCGGCAAGTACAAATGGGTATGTCGATTTGAGACGCCGTGCATTCCCGCTTGGTGGTGCTCCATTGCTCATGTGAGCAATGGAGCAGGTGTCCAGGCGCCACGACACGGCGTGCTAGAGACAGTGTGGCTCCATTGCGACGAAGCTCAGCAGGTTGGATGCCTGCGAAGATAGGAAGGTTGTCCGCTGGTGTAGGTCGCAGGCATCTAGTCATAATTCGCAAGGAGTCGTTGATGGTAGGGTCAATGAGGTGGATGTGAGCACTGCGGCACCAGACAGGAGCGCAGTGCTCTGATGTTAAATGTACCAGGGCTAATGTGACTGTTCGCAACGTTTTTGCTCCAGCACCCCAGCCTGAGCCAGCAAATAGCCTCAAGAGTGTGACGGGTGATGTCAACTTTTTGCGAAGTGAGTCGACGTGTCAGCGATACGTGAGCGACCTGTACAACGTTGCTCCGAACGTGTGTTTGGGTTCGGAGCAGAAGGGCAGGCTTTCGTTGTTGTGGTTTACATTTAGTTTCCTTGTTGCTGAGATGGGAGACTGCCGACGCTGTTTTGATAGTTCTGAGCTTTAGCTTCCAGCAGGGTCGTAACGAGGGAGGCAAGGGGGACACAATTCCCCGGGAAGAGAGAGAGAAGCAAATTCTACTTCACTACTATAAGATAATGTTTGGTATGGCGTCACCAACCCTGCATTCTCTCATTTCAAAAATGTATAAAGATTTATCACCATACATGCTTCGTAACAGTTTGAATGTCCAGATTCCTTTGGCTAAAAAGAACATACTTTTTAACTCATTTTTTCGAAAAGCTGCTAGTTTGTGGAATGCATTACCAATTTTTGTCAAATCTTCCGCTAGTTCTTTGTCCTTTAAATTACGTCTAGAAACTTTCTATTGCGGGTCAAAGCATAACTGCTGGCACCTTCATGGTAGCAACCCACGTAATACATCGTTACGCTGTAGACTGCGCTTGGGTCACAGTATCCTAAACCTGAACAAGCGCACTTATCGTATGTGTTTATGTGGTAATAAAGAAACGGAAGAACATCTACTCCTTAACTGCTCTCTTCACTCTGCGCTTCGAGTTGACCTGATGCAATCTGTGAAATCAATTTTACTGAAAGAAGGTCTGCAAGATATATTGTCCAGTGTATTACATGATCATTCAAGCCTGTTGCAACTTCTATTATTTGGACATCCTTCGCTGAAACTTAAACCCACAACCAATATGTATAACGCTGTCTCTAAATATCTTGAATTAACTAACCGCTTAACCTCGCCATAACACCTTGGATTTGTCTATTATAGTAACTCGTTTATTATTCCGCAATTTAATTCTCCATTTCA
>Ga0210059_1014303_pt1 | contig 11751 bp, 6 predicted proteins | sample Ectturendosymbi2_FD_188042 | JGI IMG/M metagenome (GOLD analysis project Ga0210059, IMG submission 188042) | Ecteinascidia turbinata endosymbiont from Florida, USA - Sample 2 (SPAdes) (version 2) | ecosystem: Host-associated > Tunicates > Ascidians > Unclassified | place: Key West, Florida... | reverse complement strand
TGAAAGCATTAATAATTGGTTTCAGTTAATTTATCAGAATTTATCCTGACTGCAATATTGCGTTCTGCTGCCTTGTGTATGACTTCGAAACATCTTACGTAAGTGGTTCGTAACTACAGTTTTAACTTTACCCACACATGTCCTGCTGAAACCTCCGAATTTTGTACGGATTTTCTGCAATGATTCAGAAGCGATTTTTCGCGTATTTCAGCTCTTTTCCCAGGAGGTCAAATATTTCTATCAGAAAAACACTTGAAAAAATTCAAAAATCATATTCATTTAGTGAAAATGACTTACAGTATGAAATAACTTTGGCAAAGAGTTTGCTTCGGAAGGCGTCGTAGCTGCCTATATCGCTCAAACAATTTTATCTTTTATTGCTACTTGAAAAGCTGCATTTGGTTGTTACTGGTAGCTGTAACTCTTCCCGTCACCAGCGCTTCATGCGAGAGAAGTTTTTAAAAAGTGAAATTACTGAAAAAATTTGCCAGAAATTCCATGACCAGTGGAACTTTCACTGTGAAAGATTGGATAACATTGATCTCAGTGGCGTATCTAGCGTATGGCAGGCATGGCACATGCCATGGTCGCCACTTTGACGGGGGCGCAAAAACTGCTTGGCAAAATTAAAATCGTTATTTACAGTTTCTTGGACCTATATTTTGCGCCCCATGCATTCATAAACTGCAAAGCTGCATCAATGCCGCGTCCTCACCTAAAGCATTACGTCAGGCGTGTTGCGCTAGCACCACTAAGCATTATGACAAAATTTCGGTATTGTGACATAACACGAGGGCAGACATTGCGACAGAACAAGAACGCTCGCTTGCCATGTCCACGAGGCCTCGTCCTTCTCACGCTATAAGAAAGGATAAGTTAGTCCTACAGCTGCATTTCAGGCAAGTAGATACTATTCCGGATCTGGTTGAGATGAGTTTAAGTCCGTGGCTGTGAGAATGTGACTGTTATGTAAATAATTGCTGTTGAGGTCGTACAGATTTAGAAATTACTTAAACAGCTGCGGCCCACTCCGACGTTATCGTACTTCTTCGATGGCTACTAGTGCCCTATAAATAGGCTGAATACAATGCCCCAGCCCATAAACTAAGGTTGAGAACATTAGTTAGTCGAAAAATTAGCAGTTAGTATCGTTGCCGTACCAGGCAAAAAATGTTAACTCATGCAAGAGATTTGTTAGTCTTGTTCAGAGCTGGCTTTTACTGTCAAAATATGGCTTTTTGTTCAATGTCCAAGGTCTAGGTTTCTGACCGTGAAAAACTAAAATTTACGTGTGACAATTTAGGAGCTGTGTACAGTGCAGATGTAGATGACTAGCAATTATACGAGAAGATTCTATATTGCAAAATGCTGGTTTCAAGTCGTGTAACTTAAAATTATCGCATACTGAAGTCCTGACATTCTTCGAATTGCTTTGCAAATAATGCTGAAGATGGCATTAATATGTATTGCAAGCGGCGAACGATCTTTCAGTAAACTGAAACTGGTCCTTCATACCTCCGGGCCTCATTAATTAGCAATAAGTCAGGGCAGGTTGTGTGATCTAGCTTTGATGAGAATAAAAAGAGAATAAACAGCGAAAGCTTACTTTGATGAAATAATAAACAACTTTATTTCGATCAAGGTACGTAAAGTGTTGTTTTAATTACCAGTTTTGTGTAATTTAACTGGAAAAGGCTGGATACATTTGTTTCATTGGAATTGTGTCTTTCCAACACAAGTTATACATGACTTGCATTAAATAATTGTTTTATAATTCAAATTAAATGTGTTCAATTAAAAAAAATTGTCGTTTGCAGTTGCAATACGCTGTTTGATTTTTTTGTAAGATATACAATTTCGTCAGGCTACCCTATGTAGACCTACAAGCTTCGATAACGTTATTGTGTAAATGTTTTGATATTCAACGTAACAAGAATAAATGAGTATAGAAGTATGTTGTAGACGTTATGTATTATTTATATTTTATTTGCTGAAAAATATAAACCAAAAACAAACGCAAATATTTTCTGTTTTAAAAAATATGTTTTCTTCATGGTTTATCATTCGTAAAAACTGTGCCTACATCTTACTGTATATTTAAATAATTAGAAAGGGCGCACATTTAAACTTTGCCATGGGCGCCAGTTTACATAGATACGCCCCTGGTTGATCTACTTTCAGCGAACTGAAAAAAGGGTACGAACCGAAAAAAAGATTTAGATGATTACGTTGATGAATTTAACAGTCGACATGACAATCGAAGGATTAAGTTAAACTGAGTTGATAATGATATAAAATTCTAACGTAGCCTGCGCAGGGATCTGTGTGAGAATTATGTTGCTCATTGTCTATTTGTCTGAATCTGTTTTGGTTTAGAGCTAGTGCGTGTTTCGCGTATGACAAGACAGTTATAACTCAACGCAGGGTTGAAAAGTCACCTTTTGAGGATCAGTCAGAGGAAAATTCAGTGTGAATAGTGAAATGAATGACTTTGTTGGGAATATTCTGCAAAATAAGGTTGATGCCTACGGTTACATCTTGCTATCACGTACACGCCGATGCACACCTATCTGCGGCGCTGGTATGCTACTTAGATGCAACTGGTGCCGAAACATCTATGCTGTTAAACTGCATACTGCAGGTGTGGGCAATTATTTTTGCTACTCGGGGGCCACTTTGAGAATGCCGCATTTAGCGGAGGGCCGTGCCTTCCTATGAGAGTAGAAGCAAGTCTCGGTTTATAGCCTCAGCGCTAATATTTACTATTAGAAGTTGGAGGAAACTTCAGATTTGAAGATTTACTGAATGCTTCTACGGGCCACTGAAACCGCTGTGTCGGGCCACATTCGGCCCGCGGGCCGCTATTTGCCCATCCCTGGCATACTGCATTGAATAGTCCTCAACCTATCCACTTTACATACTCGTAATGGTAGTTGCATAACATTGTTATGCTTACACCACAATCACAAAATGTCCATAAGCTACCACAAAAACGGATTAGTCAGTGATCACCAAACCGTTGGACGATGGTTTATTTTTATGTGCTTTGTAATAAGAATATTTTGATGAAACTAGTTGGCTATCAACAGCCTATACTTGTCTCTGTGTCATGACGGAATTCGTGATGGGAAACATTTCGCTTTCATGTGAATTGTGTTCACTTTCTAAAGCTGCTTTCGTTCATGTGAGGCCGGCACAATCGCGTACGGAAAACGGTATTTCGATTTACATGTGCAGTGCGGTGGCAGTTGTATGGTTAGCACAGAATTTTCGACATAACAGTACACGTGTGTGATTCAGAACCATCGCCAAAAAGTTTTCAATAGGGGGCTTTACAGTTCTGCGGGGGGGCTTGACATTATAAAATTAAGCAAAATTCCACTTATTTATAGTGTTTCGCGTTTCAATTTGGGGGGGCTTGGAGCTTTGTTTGGGGGGGGCTAAGCCCACCACAGCCCCCCGTGGCGACGGGACTGGTGCGATTGCATCTACAGTGGCGTTTAGGTGTCTCTAGTGATCAACGACTCTAGTTCATCTTTTTAATGCTATTCACAAGCCTATGTTGGGTTTGATAAGGTTAATCATAGCAACTTAATCTTCAAAACAATGAAAAATCGCCATGCAAGATAGATATTTTTGTTGCCCCCCCTGATTTTTCCTTGGCCCCGCAGTGCCCCCCCACTTTTTTTATTCTAGAATCGCCACTGGTCCTGATCCGCCAATATATGAAATCATATATTTTGCCTTGAACCAAATAGGGAAGGCAAAATAGTACTTTTGCCTCATGAGGCAAAATAGACAGTCTTTTTTTGGCATTTCCAAAATTTGACAAGGAAGTGCCTATTTGGTATCAAAGGCAAACCACTGCTGGAGTTATTTTGCCATAAAGAGAATTCGATTGATTGGATTGGTCAAGTGACAAGGACGATACACTTGGATTAGCGTACGTTTCCTGTAACAAGACCTAAGAAAAACCCTGAACCAGTGATTCTTAACCTAGGTTCGATCGAAGCCCTTGGGTTCGACAGAGTCGTTTCAGGGGTTCGACGAAGGTCATCTGAAAAATGACTAAAATCATTGGGACTACTGTAGAATTAAATATAAACTGTTGAACGATTTAATTTCAGCAACCCATTTTTACTTTTTGTTATACTGGGCAAAAACGGGGTTTGACAAAAACTGGGATAAAAACGTAAAGGGTTCGGTGTGTTTGTAAAGGTTAAGGACCACTGCCCTAAACCTAAAAGCAAAACCTAAATCCAAAACCTACAGTAAACCCAAAACCTAAACCCAAAAGCTAAACCCAAAAGTTAAACCTAAACTCAAAGTCTAAACCTAAAAGCTGAACCTAAAATCTAAACCCAAAAGCTGAACCTAAAATCTAAACCTAAAAGCTGAACCTAAAATCTAAACACAAAACCTAATCACTAAACCTAAACCCTAAATGTAAACCCTAAACCGAAACTTAAACATACACTCTGAACGTAACCCTAAACCTAAACTTTTTGAAAAAGTACACAAAAAGCACTCCTATCAAAAGTATAATCTCTACAAGCTAAGTCAAAGGAAATGGTGTGAACAGAACCAACGAACATTCGCACAGCATGCATAGACACTGACCACACAACTATGTTCACCTTGCTACTAGAACTCCACGTTATATGTGTTCAGCGGTGGATACACTTCGAATAGCAAAATAGTCCCAGTAAAACTTTTGCCAATGATGGCAAATTATTCACTACTATTTAGCAAATCTGTTAAATCGGATCACAAATAAAATGTTTGATATGTTCGGAATAATCGCATTAAAACAACAAAAATTTTCTCAGTCCGATCCAGTCCTGATCTGCCAATTTTAAAAAAAATTGCAGTCCGATCCAGTCCTGATCCGGCCAAAATTGGCGTCAGTCCTGATCCAGTCCGATCCAGTCCTGATCCGTGCTCATTTCTGATCCTTAGTAACGTTTGGATGCACGATCACCTGTCTGCTTTATGACACAATACACGAAAAGAACCAGACTTCACAAGTGAGGGATCTGCCCAAAGTTCCCCAAAAACCCAATTTCATACTGTAGTTATTCCTTATGCATGGATTTGGAATGCAAACTATTCTTTATGAATTAGAAATGTAATGTACAACGATTTTACAACTATCACGTCACAGGTGTAGAAACACTTACCAAACTGAGGCTCTGTTACGAAAATACAAGTACCTGTTTCTCGAAAGATGCAGAAAATCTAACAACATATGGTTGCATGCTTTGATGTGGTCAGATTGTTTGTATTCGTCCCTATACTTTGAACACTATCATCGCATTTTACTCTGTGAACGAGTGATCGAACTTTGCTGTATCCGTTTGATTGATGGCGTGTCATGCCACGTGCCACAATGCTTCCGCATTTTACCTAGACTCGACCAATTTAGGAATTGGCGCCCTACTCCGCAGTAGTTTTGTAACAAGCGTTACGTATTAGCTAACAATAGTGTTAAGAATGTGTCTGTAACCCTATGGTTCTGTCTTTAATGCAGTTGCAAAAAGTGTCTGTAACCCTGTGATTCCGCCGGATTCAATGCCTTGTACTACGTGCTGTTTTGTCTGTTTTTATCGACCTGCGGTCTGCAGAGTGTGTGTGTTCATACTATGGACTTCGTGTCTGCTCACAAACGAATAAATTAAATTAAATTAAATATAGTACGCATAGTTGATTGATGAAATAGAAGCATATAGTCGCCCAATATAATGATAAACTAGAACAAGTGTGCTGGATGACATTCACGATTTTTGCCTTGTCTAGTTAAGCTGCAGGGCAGCTTTAACTGTCCTTTACGCTCATGAACCTGGACGCTCGCAAATAGGCAAAATAGTGAAAAGCTGGTGGGGTGGCAAATGATAAAAGAACTTGTACGACCGACAAATAAACCGGATCAATTTTGTGGACAAAGGAAAGAAATAAATTTTAAGTGCGAACACTTCACAAAATTTTGCGCTGTTTGCATGTGATTTTTGGATTCCACTGGTTCAGTCTCATCTTTCGTCATTTGCTTCAATGTCGTAGAGTTATTTTTATTTTGACAAAATATTAAAATACGTAATCTATGTTAAAATTTGCCATGAAGCAAAACTGCAAGTCTTTGTAACAACCCAGAGCTTTAAGCGGGGCTCATTTTGAAACGTGAACCCTGCACGTGCCCGAAATCACAAGCGCGAACCCGACATTTATTTTAAAGGCCCGATTTAGGCCCGGAAGATAAATTTACCGAGTGGGTCAAGATTTGCGCAACTGCGGGGTATCGGTAGCGTAGCAAAGTAAACATTACTAAATAATTCACAATTAGCCATATTTTATTGAAGATTTAATCAACTCGATTGCTTCAACAGTAACCGGTGACAAAAGTTTCCGTTGTTGAAAAAAAATTTGTATGCAGTAGAACCGTCGCCAGAAAGTCTTCAGTAGGGGGCCTTTGCGTTTGTACAGGGGAGAATGACATTGAAAATTTAATAAAAACCCCGTCTGATTTGTAGAGCTTCATATTTCAATTTGGGAGATTGGTGCTTTGTTTGGGGGGTTAAGCCGAACAAAACCCTCGTGACGGCGGGACTGGTATGCAGGCCCGATATCGTCCCGAAGCATTTTGCGAAACTTAATACCGAACCGGGCCCGACCCGAAAAGCCCTGCCCGATTTACAACTCTGCCGCAGCCAACCAAAAACTTTCCAAAACAGAAAGATCTTTCCAGAACTGAACAACGTTACGTTGCCAGAACTGCCATCAAAGTTAATACGACAGGCACTCGTCTTGACCTGCTCACTGCGAGTTGAATCACGAGAATACATACGTTGTTTGCAATAGCTGTAGGCCTACTGCAGTCTTAACTGGCACCATGGGCGCAATTTGGTGGGGGACACGGGGGACGTGTCCCCCCCACTTTTTTAGGCGGGAGGGACATAATATGCCATGTCCCCCCACATTTCTCTCTTAGGGTTTTTATTGGAGAAGTTACAAAACTAAATGTGACGGTTGTCACGTTTTGTGTGAAGTGTTTTTCATGTTAAATGTTGCACATAGTCACGTAGATGTTGAAATAGAGCTTGGTGTGGCATCACTGATTCTGATATTTTTATAAATTTTTACTTCAGAAATGATTTTTAGCATCTTGCAAGTTTCTAGAGATCGCAAAAGATTGTTAACTGCCTCTGTCCAACATTTATCCGGTGTGGTTTAATGTAAGAGAGGTCACTGTCTTGAAACAGTGACGTTTAACGGCTCCACACGTAAGAGACCACAGTACAACCATGATTTGTTTCGTGCAAAAATGTTGGCTAACTAGCTTTACTGTAACGTTGGTTATCACGTATTCAGAAACAGACAGCGTAAAATCTGAAGATGCAAGTGTATAATGTTAGAAAATTACATTTTCAGGCAAACCTCTGCGAAGTTTTTGCCGAAGACAAAAAGCACCACTATTGTGGAGACTTAGTTTTAGGATGGGCAGTTTTGCAAAAGACTGTCTTCAACCATTAGTAGGATTCCCATTAAAACTTTAGAGAAGTATTGTCCTAGCTATATATCGTCATATAACTCAAAACCTAATGACTTGACTAGGAATTAAAGGTAACTTATACATTTAGCCTTATTTCTTGTATGTCACGACAAGGGTTACCAACAAATTCAAAAGATATTTATGCCCACAGTCAGGCGCGCAACCAGGGGGGGCATTTGGGGCATCTGACCCCCTCGAAATTTTCAAAACATTGCATGGCAATTTTGACATTTGCAGAAACTTTTAAATAATAAAGTTGAAATTTTGTATTCTAATCATTTCAAAGAAAAGCCTTACTGGAAGTTTTTCTTTGCCTTACTTATCTCCTTACAAGATATATCTTGAGATAGGCCATCTGATCAAAATTTCGTAAATGATTGGTATTCAACCACAAATATGCTGGAATTGGGAGATCGTTCAAAATGTTGGTAGCCTATTTCTAAGGCATTTTTGTCCTTTTGTTCATATACCATAGTGAAAAGTTTCAGAAATGCAGTGTGTGTTTACGCTTTGATTTTGTTTCTTGCCATCTTCTGAGGAAGAGAGTTTGCATACACTCATGAAATGTCAACTATAAATACTGAATTGCTATCACACCAGTGGAGCAAAGTTTGCACCCATTAGAATATGCCTAGTGACAGAAACAGCATACTTGTATGCAGGGCCGGCGTTAGCAAGTGCGGGGCCCGATTCGACACACTTTCGGGGCCCCACACATAGGTGTGTAAAAAGTGTTGAGGGGGTGCATCAAGGAGTAATGATAGATATTGGTGATGATGTTACGACGGCGAGGCCCGAAAGGGCGACGTCAAGACCTCTCCAGCAGAGACTTCAGTGGACAGCGCCGTTGGAAAAACAATAAATCAAAGAATTACAACTTTTTACAAGAATTACAACCTACCTCCTCTCTAGCCAGGTAGGCTATACCTCCATGATCAGAAGGGAGGTACGAGTGTAATACCTGTAGAGAGGAGAGGTATTGAGTGCTGTGCTACTGGATATCCAGAGCTGAAAAGTTTGCAGTAGTAGCAAAATATTATATTTTTCAAGGCTAGGAATAATAGCCATGGATGACGTAGCTTTTTACCATTTGGTGGTAAACTTAGACAACCGTGTCCCATCACTCTCTTTTCTGTGGAAAACTTCTATTGTGATTGCAAGCTATTTTGGCTAAATAGTCCAGGGTAGTCCCTAACATTCCCACTCGTGACACCTGGCTAAGCAGCAGGATCATTTGTTTATCCCAATTTTGAATTTTCTTGCTCGCATGCCTTAACAGATGCAAATCCGACGAGGTTCCTTCTTTGTCAGAATCAACACTTTCGAAACGACTTGTATCACGTCTCGTAGATAAACTTCCACTTTGATTATCTGGGGTAACATGACTAGGCTGGCTGCATACTACGTTGTAACCATCTTGAATATGGTGTGGCATTGAGGGTATACCCTCAGTGGTTAAATATCTGTCCAATGCACCTTTTATTATGCTTCGATCTGTTTTCGCCTTAGCTTTAGGCCTCTTTTGGCTGCCACTTAATATTTTCGGCCTATGTCGTCTCTTGGTCTTTGACTCATAATATTTAGCTTAGCTACAGACAAAACCAAATAGTACAAATTCGACTGTTTAAAGGGTTAAAGCCAAAAACAAAACACCTGCCTATCACTATACACTTTGCAAGTGACAAATGGTTACAGTGAAAACCACTTATTAGAGCACCGAGGAGTACAAACCGCTTATTAGAGCAGCTTTTGAATATCCAGGAGAAGGTTAAAAATTCTTTTCCTTATTAACGCTAAAGAAATATATGAAATGATCATAGATCTCTCAATAAGTTTAAACCCACTTTTTAATTTTTCAAAGCATCCAACAACTGTAGTAGCCTCAAACTTCAACGAAAATCATTCCACTTATCAGAATTTTTGCAATTTTTAATATGTTAGGCTATATCTCAGAAATTACGACGCCAATCCGTGAGATTGATCCCATAACCCTTGTTTCAGCAATATATGTTTGATGGTGCAATTTTCACCACAAGAACATCATGAGGCTTACTTCACTTCAACCAAATTGTCACTTCTGTTACTTTGCAAATGGTTTAGCTGTTAGTGATTTTCTGTTACTTTTTAAGTAACCGTTGCTTTTTGCACATTTGAAATAGTCATTCATAATTAAAACTAGGTTTATTTCAAACGTTTTCGCCAATCTCAGATGGTTACCTCCGATGGTTGTTTGCCTCATCAAATCGTTACGAGAGGGAAAATTCGCACTGTTGCAATTACGAACTAAGCGTTACCTTCAGAACACAAGTAGTAGTAACTATACTGAAATATCAACATTCAACAATTATCGAACCGTATTTTTCAGCAACTATTGAAACCTTAGCTGCCAGAAACGCTTTTATAATTGAAACAGGAAACAGCTTCACAATTTAATCCCTCTCTGTCTTAACGAGGTGCTAGTGAAAAATTTGGCTACACACTACTGAAACCAATGACCATTCTTACTGTAGAATTTTGATGAACTGCGTTTAAAAACCAACAGTTCACTAGGATTTTCGTTGGCAACAGATCCCACGCTACAAAATATGAGCCCATGACTGCAAAGACATTTGGAAAGACCGCAACTGTTTCATGTGGATACCGAGATGATTGTACAAGGTTTTGGTGTACTTTGATGGTGGCAGTGAAGCAAGCTTACCGTAAAACCTCTATTTCACCGCCATGGCGCTCTATTTTTCAACCCTTCCTTTATAGTGGCGTTCAATTAGAGGTTGGAGCTCTATTTTCCGACTAGCTGGTCAGAATTTTGAGATTTTATTGACAAGAAAAACTATCTAACACATTGACATAATTAGCATTGCAGTTTCGCGCTATCGACTAGGTCTTATTTTAAAGGTAGGGCTTATATTAAAATCATTCTGGAAATTCAGGCTAGGTCTTATTTTTAGGGTAGGTCTTATTTTTGGAGAAGCACGGTAGAAAGGAGATTTCAGCCGTAACTATTTCCAAAATGGAAGAATTCATCAAAGTGGCGTTCAATTAGAGGGTGGCGTTCAAATAGAGGCCATTGGAAAATTTTGAGAACCGTTTGTTCTCTCAAACCACTTTGAAATACACTGGGCTCCGCGTTGGCACTATACACAAGCAGCTACGATAGAAAGTATAAGTCTGCGTTGCTTAGTAAGCGGAGCGCGGGGCCCCCTTGGCGCGGGGCCCGATTAGAACAAATCGGTTTAAAACCGGCCCTGCTCGTATATTCACATTGTGTTAGCTTTACGTTTGCCTGTGGTTACCGTAGGCTGCTATTTACGTATTTTATGTTCAGTGCTTAACCGTTGCTGAGGTTTCACAGCCAAGGTCTTACGTTGCAAGGACAATCCGAATTACACAAGAGCCTCAAGCTATCAGGTGCTGTTTAGGTAGTCCTAGCAAATGTGGCTCGACCCACCCACATCTAGTGGCGAGCGTTGCTCACCCATTCGTCATAAAGTTGAAGTTGCATTCCTGCTGTTTTTAAGAGTATTTCTGCATTCCTTTTAAGATTATTTCAGTTGGCAGACGAAGTCTCGTATCTACAATTAACACAATAGCATTAGTGATTAAATATATCCTGGCATTCATTTGCGGCTCTTGTATCTGACACAGGCCCGTCGCCAGGATTTCACATCCGGGTGATCCAAAGATCACAAGGGGGGAGCACATTTTTTAAATACAATATTGGATGTATGCAGCAACCGGGAGCCAAAAATGAAATCGGGGAATGTGAGGGGCGGGCACCACTAGTCCCCCGCTGGCGACGGCCCTGATCTGGCAGCTTCACCACTCGCAACATCGTCTGCAGAAATTATCTCACAGCAAATATATTTATCACAAATCTTGATAAACGATTTGATGAAATTGATAAAACAAGACGAAAAGGTAGGCAGGTTTAGTAGTAGCCTATACATCTGCCCCAGTAAAGCCATGACTGCACTAGTTGAATACGGAACCAGGTGTTTGTATTACGCTACTAATATTTACTCCGTCCTGATCGTTCGGTTTGAATCTTGATTAAAACCAGGCCCGTAATCAGTTTGGCACACCAGAGGGGACGAAGAATTTTGTGGGAGGGGCCCAAATTTTTAAACTATGTCCAACACATTTTTCCAAGAGGGGTGAACAAATTTTTAGGGGTCTTTTCCCCTTTGCGCCCCCATAGTTACTGGCCT
>Ga0210059_1014302_pt1 | contig 11753 bp, 8 predicted proteins | sample Ectturendosymbi2_FD_188042 | JGI IMG/M metagenome (GOLD analysis project Ga0210059, IMG submission 188042) | Ecteinascidia turbinata endosymbiont from Florida, USA - Sample 2 (SPAdes) (version 2) | ecosystem: Host-associated > Tunicates > Ascidians > Unclassified | place: Key West, Florida... | reverse complement strand
TTTTCGGTGTCCCAGCGCCTTAGCTTTAATTTGTATGAAATTGTTTAATATTTGCGCCAATAAACTCTCTCTCTCTCTCTCTCTCTCTCTCTCTCTCTTTTGAGTCACTCAAAAAAGATAAAAGCCAAAGTTGTCAATTTCCCTGACCTATATACCTAGAAACACAATAATAATAATAATATAATAATGATATTTTATTGCGGACTCGTGGTCCATATCACAGACACAAGAGCACAAAAAGTAGTTTGCTATACATCAACGTACATTACAGAAACGGTGTTTGCACATGACCAACACTGGCAGGAGCAAAGTTGTCTATCCTCACCACAGCTGCATCGTCATTCGCAAAAGCACAGAAAATGGATAAATTATACAGTAGGGCATTACACAACCGGTGTTAGTACGTGTCCAGCCTTGAGAGGTGCAAGGCACTTTCCCAGCACTTCTTGCTTTTTATGCTTGGTGTGTACACAGTGTCCACATATTTTTGCTACACAAAAGCAATACTGATAAGACCCGAACTCCAAAACAATTCACGGACAACTACTGCATTTGGCCTCCATACAGGAGTGTTGAATAATTGCGGAAAAATGAAGATTTGTAAAAAGCATCAGACATTTGAAGCGATCGAATAAAAAAGTCGGATGAAGATGTGCATCGTATAGAAAATCACACATTGAATAGTAATCAAAAAGCTCTGCATTTTTGACGCGTGATCAACAGCCTAAAAATATGAAAAATTAGTAAAGGAGTGTCTTGATATCCATGCGCGAGGCCTCCAAAAGCGCGAGGCCCCGGGCATTTGCCCGGTTTGCCCAATGGTTAATCCGGCCCTGACAACACCCATATATATGTGGCACGAACAAGCAACAATAATAGAATGAACGCGACGCGTGACCTCTATTGTTGCTTGCTGCAACAATGTGAAACCCTGGTCTCTATTTAATATCTTCATATGCATATGCAAGTAGTTGCAGAACAGATCTATTGGCTGGAAGTCCACCAACTACAAACAAGTTATATTTGGATTAAAGTGAATTGCGATGGTCTCGCCGCAGGATGCCGAAAACTATATTTCTCACCTGCAGGGTGCTGCAAGCCTAAAAGATTGGGAAACACTGGGTTAAGCCATCAGTCTAAACCTCAATGTGTTTTGTCTCTCTGTCAGAGGTGTACAGGATCCGGATTTCAGGACAAGAGTCCGGCTGGATTCAGCACATTTTGAACAAACCGGATCGGATACGGACTACGGTTTTAATCCAGTTTCAGGATCAGGATCAGGATTTTCAAATTTCATTTTTTGGGGGATTTGACGCCAACACAATCATAAAATGAATTTTTGCAAAGATTTAAAGGATGTAATGTAGTTCACATCAATTGCAAATGTGTGAAAAAGGCGCTGTTACACCGGACGTGTCGTGCACTGCAGAGCACCAGTCCACCACCATAACAACCCATCACTCCAATATCAGGCTCAATACAACGTGATGTCAGATTACATTTGTAAGTTGTGAGTTGTCGAGATCATAGATGTGGTGTTGCTCTGCCTATTTTGCTGCAGGCTAATATCTAATTTAGTGTGCATCAATATCAGTTAGTGCTTATTTGCTTAACGGTTAGGTCTTAATCATCAGTTCCTGTTACTGGATGTAGCAAGTCAGAGTCTAGCAAGCTTAAGTTGTTTTGTGATTGTAAGTTTAAGTGGTAATATTGTTTTCAGCGTCATGTTTCATTGCATCAACTTGGTTGACTTCATTTTCTGGATCTGACTTTTAGTGCCAATTTTGGTCTTGTGGTTTCACTTTTCCCAGTCTGTGTTTGGCAAAGCTTTGCATTTCAGAAAGGAAGTAGCCATAGGTCCGCTGAGAGTGATGTGGTTAGAATAAAATGCTGACTTATGTCACTTTAACAGCACCGTTGTAGCAGTGTAGCGAATGCGTCTACGCCTGCTGTGTGAATGGTTTTGTTTCGACTCTCACCTTGGCACCTTTCATATTGGCAGCAGTCTAATGGTTGCAGTTGTCAAGGGACCACTTTTTTACTTTCTTCAAAATTTTCCAAATTTTTAAAATCAGATTTATAGTTTAGGTTTAGGGTTAAGGACATTTATACCAAACCTATTGCACTCTATTACACACTCATAGTGATTTACAGTCACGTTACAGGTGACGGATGAATAACTTTTCAAATATGAAGGTCCACTAACGGACCTGTAGCCACTACTTTTCAAAAACAAAAATTTTTAATAATTGCACATTGATTACGCCAATATGTTAACTGGATTCGGATTTCATAGTTGTGTTGCAAACAGGATTTGGATCAGGAGTCCTACCTCTTCGGTCAGGACTGGAGTCGGACTCGAAAAAACTTGAGTCCGAACACCTCTGCTCTCTACGTGCCCGTCACGTGACCACTTTAACCATCAGTGCTCCATCAAAGGCAAAACAACCATGGCATGTATTTTGCCTCATGAGGCAAAATAGTCATTATCTTTTTGATAATTAATTACTTGGATGTTTTCGCAGTGTTGACACGAGTCGGAGGTGATGTTTCAAAATTTTTCGGAGTCAGCACAGGAGTCTTAAAGCCAGAAGCAGGTGCAGATTCGGAGCCTGAAAATTGTGATTCCGCTCATCTCTGCAGCCGATTGAGCTAGACACGGGTTCAAGCCCTCTAAGTCTTCTAAGTTACTATAAAATATTTTTTTCGTTTTGGGTTTTACAATTTTTCTTTCTTTGGGTTTTTTTCGTTTGGGAGGGGATGTTGTTGCAACCTCTCAGTTGGCGTTACAGTGAAAGTGTGATTTTCCCATACCCAATACATGAAAATGACCAGAGATGAACATGTACCTGGATTTAAATCTTGCGACATTTCAATCTGTTGATGGATTTGAATGTTATCCTTTTTGCTTAAACAGATTTGCATTGGAATTGATGATTTTCTTTTGAACTTCTTCGCAATTTTCGGTTAAGTTTTGCGACTGCAGGTTACTGCAGGGGTGCAGCTGAACACTGGATTGCAGCCACCGACACATTGGGAGACATTTGTTGCAGGCACAATGCTGCGTTGCCCTGAGCCAACCAAAGAAAGAGTCGAACCGACAATCCTCAGCATATTAGCAATTGAGGTCACACATTTGACCAGGTTCGCTCTTCTATTACTGCTACGAATTCTACGTTATATGTTGTGTAAAGACGTCGTTACATGGGCTTAGGTCAAGAACAATGGCAGGAAATTGGATTTAAACAAGATTCGGTTTTCGCATTTGCATCATAATTAGAATATAGTTTTTGGTTTGGATTTGAATCTGACGAACTTGAATCACTTTACTGGTATCTGGAAAAGACTCAAGGGCACGGTATGAAACCCACTGCCATGATCACGATAGGCAAATACTACAATAAACCACAGTGAAAGCAAAGTTTTGGGTCTCCCTCTATGCAAGTTGTGGACTTGATCCTTAAAATGCAGCATCGCCCGACTAGACAGGCAAAACAGAAAATTTCCGCCAATTTTGATGATCACTGAAGCAAAAACTGCTAATTTTTTTGTGTGCAAACTGTAGCAGTCACGCTAGCGCGACCGCTACATGTGAGCAAAGACGGCCAAAGCAAGGAGAAGGGAAAGACCAAGCAAGCAACACTTATAAGTGACTTCCATGCCGATGGAAGTAAGAGCACTCTTTGGCCGATTCGTCTGGCGAGGATTTACATCACAATCCATCCTTCCCGAGGTTCGAGGATCGATCCCACACTGAAGGTGTGCAAACACAACTGGGTGGCACACGCTTCAATGGCGCCCGATAAGGGACACCTCCTTGAGGGGCTGGGATGGATGACGTGCGTTGCATGGAAAAAGCAACAAAAAGAAGAAAAGAAGAGATAAAGAAGACAAAGGTTCAACGTACCGAAGCCCAATGAAGCATGACACGCACGTCATCAGACCTGGTTGGACTCTTGATATCAATTGGCAAGATAGTTCGAAGACTTCGAGGTAGGAAAGTGATGCAGCAGTCACGCTAGCGCGACCGCTACATGTGAGCAAAGTCGGCCAAAGCAAGGAGAAGGGAAAGACCAAGCAAGCGACACTTATAAGTGACTTCCATGCACATGGAAGTAAGAACACTCTTTGGCCGATTCGTCTGGTGAGGAATTAACATCTCTGACGTCACAATCCATCCTTCCCGAGGTTCGAAGATCAATCCCACACTGAAGGTGTGTGCACACAACCGGGTCGCACACGCTTCAAAACGAACTGGGTTTGTCCATCAGGAACTCAGAGATTTTGTAAAAATGACTCTGAGTCGAGTCTCGAGTCATTGACTGTGACTCAAGTCGAGTGATTCTGTGAAAAACCTGACTCGTGTCGAGTCACCATTTTTCTCAACGTGACTCGAGTCCAGTCTGAGTCATCAAAAACCGTGACTCGATATTGACTCGAGTCACGCTATCATTGACAACCTGGGTTCCATTTGCCCATCTGAAAGAGTACATTTAAAGTTAGCAATAAAAGAGAAACATATATTTGCATACCTTTTATTTCCAAATATTTCTTTATGCATATATCAGTGAATGTTATTGTCAAAACAAAAACCGTTATATGCATATTGTTGAATATTATTATGAATAATGGTAAAATATTTTGTCATAAGAAAATTTAGGGTAGGCTACATGTTCATCTGTCGAATGCTGAAGGAGTACATGCCAACCTTCCGAAATGCTGAAGGAGTACATGCCAACCTTCCGAAATGCTGAAGGGGTAGGTCTACAATGTCAGCATCAGTGAAAGAGTCAATTAAAATGCAAGCTGAGAAAACTTAGATATAAATAACCTGCAATCAAATTTGTTGAAACAACGTTGGGCACAAATTTCTAACTTATTGGGTGCCACTTCATAACATGGTGGGTACCATTGTCAACTTATCTGGCGCCATTTTATCGCACGTTGAGCGCCATTGCATAGCACAAAAATGTCAGGAAAAATGTGAAATTTGATGTGACTGGTCATTGACCCGATTTTGCACACCAATGACTCGAAGTGACTCGATAGTTTTTGTGACTCGATTCAACCAAGTCATGACTTGACTCTGACTCGACTCGAAAGACTGGAAATGTTACTCGACTCGAAAGAAAAATAAAAATCTCTGACTCGAAGGGCTTGTGACTCTGACTCGACAAAAATGACTCAGGCACATCAGAGCAGGTTCGGAAACTCTGAGCTGATCCAACCAATATGCGGACAGTTTTTCTGTCGGTTGCAGATTTAGCTAACCATGCCAAAGTTGTCTTTTCGTGACTACCTGTCTACGGGTTTGCAGCTGCAACCAGAGGATCAAGACCATATAGTCATCAGTCACTGTTGCTAGATACATACCTAGGTGGGGTCTAAAGGCGCCGTCGGCCCTCAAATTTTGGACTGCAAATGTTGAACCGTTGAGCAAAAATTGTTGTGACCATGGAAAACCAGTTATTCATTCCACCAAGCTCTTATTTTTTGTCAAAGTGTTTGTGTTAGAGTTTAGTAGTTTGGTTTGTTGAGGTGAATCCTGCTACCGTGCAGTAATTCAACAATGCTACGCCGCATCGTCCCCGTTGACGGAGCAAGCCCGTAGACAAGAATGGCATTCGGCGGAAGTTCCCCCAAATTTTTTGGGCTCTCTCTAAATTATGTTATGTGTCTAGAAAAATGTGTTTTGAACATATAATAAAAACAAAACTTTGCAACTCTAAAAATTGTTTTTCCTCCCTAATCCTTATAACCTGGCTGCGGGCCTGTGGTGGAGTGAGGTGTTGCACACAGGCATTTTTAGATAATAGTTCCTGGAGCTAATGGAGCACGCTCAACGCATTTTGCAAGATTGCTGCAAGTCTTTTGCTAACGAACATCAATAGCCATTTTGGCGCTGCATCATGGTTAAATCACTCGCATTGGTAAAGTGCTGTCATGAAATTCATCCACTCACCTTGATGTTTCAAAACTTCGCTGCAGACATACTGCAATCCAACGGATTGCACTGGCAACAGTTGCGGGCATCGGAATAATTTTTTGCTGGAGGGCTACTAGGGGATTTTTCCAAAATATTTCTAGGGGGGCCAAAAGTAGTGAAATATGCTTTTGCCCACATGAAACTAAGAAAACAATCTTTTTTGCTAAAATTTTCAAAATCCAGGAGGGGGCAAGGGCCCTCTCCTGCCCCCCTTTCCGACGCTCATGGCAACAGTCCTGGAGTAAAATTAGTGTTGCCTTCGTCTAAATTCTAAAACGATTCATATTGGCTTTTCTTTGTGACAGATAAGGAGTGATTTGTGGCCAGTAAGTGCTGTGATGAAATTTCCTTGAAGTAGTTTGGTGGTAATGGAAAACGCTTTGTTCAAGTGCTAATAATTCAATATCGATGTTAGCGTTATCATACAATACGTTAAACTGAAAACTCCCAAAGAAAAAATCATCTTTTCAGTCTTTATTTGATACACCATGGCAGTGTGACGTCACCACCACACCCTGGTGACGTGTTGGAAATTTTCAAGTCCAAAGATACCTGCTATTTGTTTATCGGAAAGTACACAAAAACGCCCATTTTATGATGTCTTCGTTGACTCTCTAGCGCAGGTGTGGGCAAATAGTGGCCCGCGGGCCAAATGTGGCCCGCCACAGCGTTTGCAGTGGCCCGCGGAAGCATTCACGAAAAATCTTCAAATCTGAAATTTTCTTCCATTTATGGCAGTAAATATTAGTGCCGAAGCTATGACCGAGATTTGCTTCTATTTCCATAAAAAGGTATGACCCCCGCTTGATGCGGCCTTCTCAAAGTTGCCCTCTAGGCAAATTAAATACCCACCCTGCTCTAACGCAACTGGTCGGCAAGTTATGGCCGAAATTGACTCAAAAGACAAAATGTTTTGGATCACGCGGTCCTTGAAAACAATAAGGCTCAAGATATTTTATTGTGCATGCAATTGTCTTGAAACAGAACTACCTCACATAGGAATGGCACGTCCATAAGATAAGACAGCGGAATTGAATATTACCCTTGTCCCATTGTTCGTACTTTTACGTCATGCAAGAGGATTTTCTGAAGTTGAATATTATTATTATATGCTTACAGCACAACGATACAGCAAGTTTTGAAGTAAAGGGTCAGTGCCATGCGCAGTATTGCAATTTGTGAGGTCTCCGAAAATAAGATTGTTGGGCCCTTTTTATGTGACAACTAAAAAAGGGTCACTCATTTTTGATTGGCTCTCCTAATTGGACGTTTTTGGATGTTTTAGCCGCGGTTCTGGAGAGGCTATAAGCATTAGACATGCATGTGGTGTAATGTACCATACGTAAGCGTGTCCAGGATTTTTTAGAGGGAGCTCAGGGACAAATCCATCCGGATGTGTACTGACTGTATGGCAGTGAAGACACAACTGCTCACGTAACTTTTTTTAACAAGCACAGTAAATACCAATAGACGTTTTGGGCAAAGCAAATTCTCACCATTATCCCGGCTTACTGGGACGATTACGGAGCAGAAGCGTCCTTCACAACAATTCAGAAATTATTCTCAAACTTATCTAACCTTAAAAATGTAACTTTTGATTGTCGAAAAAATTTAATATTAGCAAAACAAACACAGGCGCACGCCGGAAAACGCGTGGGGTAGGCATAAAAGTGACAAAAAATACTCGGAAAAAAACGAAATGCTGCCAGTAACCTTTGTTGGCAGTCCGTACAAGATCCATTCCGGATTGTGTTCGAAAATTGCGGATGTGCATGGAATAGAAGTTCTTGACGTTCGTACATGAAAATTTGTTTGTTTTCGGAAAATTTTCGGATTTTTTATTACACATCACGATTGTCTCTAGCCAAAATGGCGAAATTTGTTTACAAAAATCCCTGCCAATCAGTGGCAAACTATCAATCGCAAACTATTTGAAACAAAATGTTATTGTTTATCAAAGCCATTTGACCATAGAAAATAACTTGAAGGTCGAAAAAAGGTAGTTATTTCGAAAACAAGCACAACTCTCTCCCCGAAAAAAGCGCTTGGGATACGCGCATAGGCGTTGTCAGGTGCCAAATTTCTAGCGTTTCTTGTCATTTTGTGCTTTGAGAGGCGGTGCCCAAAACAAAATACTGTTGCTCGCTTAAAGTCAACGTATTCACCCTCCAATTTTGTGGGCTGGCTATGCCAATAAGTACACGTAGAGACAAATATCCCAAAAAACGCAACCAATAATTGCTCGCACTTTGCCCTGCAAGGTGTTTATTACATCACAAGGGCAGCGGAAAATGTGACGTTTGTAGATTGCAGTGAGTCAGTGACCAGCTTCTCATGCTCATCCATTCAATTTTTTGTGCGAAACGTTACTATATGGCGGTAACGAAAGTTTACAAATACTGTAGGTTGAAAAAAAAATATTATAGACAACAGAATATGGGTTTATAAAAAAGTATCTTATTTTGTGCTAAGCTGAACTTTTGTGCAAAAATTGTCCCTGCCAGATCTGACGCTAATCGGTACTCATCTTTAGCATAGCCTACAGCTAACCTAGCGCACTTAATTTTTGCCTACTTGACATGTAGGCTACGTTTTACGGTTAAGTTTGCTCTTATGGAATTTATGCTGTCACTGAGCGCTTTAACTTAGCCTGAAATTAACTGCATTGTAAATTTGTTGTAGCGTAATTTTTTTGTCTTCACTTAGTAATAAAATTAATTGCACTCACTCATAAAAGCTTGTAGGAAAAAAATAGTATAGTCTGCTGCTTATTCAACTTTTGTCCACAAGAAGACCAATCTTACCCAAATGAAACAAGAGTTCAAAATACTTACGTGCGGCGTATGTAACATTGGGACCATATTTTTGTATAAAAACTTGCATATTAGAAATATCATTTTTTTGTGAAATAAACACATTCGAACTGCCCAAGTTCAGCAAAATAAGCTTTGATTCCATATTTTCGTCTCTATCACTGGGCAAGAAATGGTTTATTTAAAGGCTATCCAAAAAATCACTCCAGTGGACATTTACGTGTCGGGAGCCATCGATCAAGAAACGTATCTGAAAAAATTTAGGTAAGGGCTTCAGTCCCCTTAGCCCCCCTGGATCCGTCTATGTATACTTAGTCTTCCTGTAACTGGTGTCGTGGGAATCCCAGGGGATGGGACCAGTGACGATTCTACATTGAAAAAAGTGGGGGTCACTGCGGGGCCAGGGAAAAAGTAGGGGGGGCAACATAAATGTCTATCTTGCATGGTAATTTTTCATTGTTTAGAAGATTAAGTTTCTATGATTAACCCTATCAAACCTAACATAGGCTTGTGAATATCATTAAAGATGAACTAGCGTTATTATTCACTAGAGACACCTACACGCCACTTTAGATGAAATCACACACGTGTACTGCTATGTCGAAAATTCTGTGCTAACCATGCAACTTCACAGTACTGCACATGTAAATCGAAATACCATTTTCCGTACACAGTTGTGCCGGCCTCACACGAACGAAAGCAGCTTTACAAAGTGAACACAATTCACATGAAAGCGAAATGGCTCCAACCACGAATTCCATCATGACACATTGACAGGTAGGCTGTTGATAGCCAACTAGTTTCATCAAAATATTCTTATTACAAAGCACATAAAAATAAACCATCTTCCAACGGTTTGGTAACTACTGACTAATCCATTTTTGTGGTAGCTTATGGACATTTTGTAATTGTTGTGTAACCATAACAATGTTATGCAACTACTATTACGAGTGTGCAGCGTGGCTAGGGTGAGGACTATTCAATGCAGTATGCAGTTAACAGAATCGAGTTTTCGGCACCAGTTGCATCAAAGTAGCATAGCAGCGCCGCAGATGGGTGTGCATCTGCGTGTACGTGATAGCAAGATGCAACAGCAGGCGTAAAACTTATTTTGCAGAATATTCCCAAAGTCGTTCATTTTACTATTCACAGTGAATTCTCCTCTGACTGATTTTCAAAAGCTGACTTTTCAACCCTGCGCTGATTTATGACTGTCTTGCCATACGCGAAACAAGCACTACCTCTAAACCAAAAAAGATTCAGACAAATAGACAATGAACAACATAATTCTCACTCAGATCCCCGCACAGGCTACTTTAGAAATTTATATCATTATCAACTCAAAATAGCATTATCAACTCCAGCAACTCAATGTAAAATCCTCGTTTGTCAATGCAATGTCTATGGAAAGAAGTCCTTTCTCAGGGAAGAATCAGACACGTTAAGATCTTACAGAGTATATATTTCGCCTACGATGTACGCATCATCAGCTCTTATTGAAATAGAATCAATTTGTCATGTCGACTGTCAAATTCATCAACGAAATCATCTTAATCTACTTTTTCAGCTCGTACCCTTTCAAATGAAAGCAGATCAACGTTACCCAATCTTTCACTGGTCATGGAATTTCTGGGAAATTTTTTCAGTAATTTTGTTTTTGAAAAACTTCTCTCGCATGAAGCGCTGGTGATGGGAAGAGTTACAGCTGCCAGTAACAACCTTTGACGCCGTCTGAAGCAAATTCTTTGCCAAAGTTATTTGATATTTTAAATCATTTTCACTAAATGAATATGATTTGCGAATTGTTTTAAGTGTTTTTCTGATAGAAATACTTGACCTCCTGTCAAGAGCTGAAATTCGCGAAAAATTGTTTCTGAATCATTACAGAAAATCCGTACAAAATTCTGAGGTTGCAGGACATGTGTGGGTAGAGTTGAAACTGTAGTTACGAAACACTACTTAAGATGTTTTCGAAGTCATACACAAAGCAGCAGAACGCAATATTGCAGCCAGGACAAATTCGGATAAATTAACTGAAACCAATTCTTAATGCTTTCACAAACATTTACTACTGGGACAAGCAACAATCTGCTGGCAGTTATATAATTCAGTTCCATCTCACACTGAAATGCATGAAAGATCAATCTTCCCATTTCTGCACCTGTTTCTTAGTTTCGCAATGAATTTTTCCACACCACGACCGCGGTCTGACTAAATTTCACGCAGGATGCGAGTATCTACTACAGTACTGGTGTGTGTTGTCATAAACAACGCTAGCCACCCGACCGGCAAAAACAACAATACAGCTTATCACGCATTTGGGAAATATTGAATGCAGGCTAGAGGGTTTCTAAATTATCGTTTAAAATATTGCTGGCCGAAAGTTATCTACTGCATATATCTACGGTTATCAGATGGCTGGTATTTCACCGACTTTGCCGGTATTTTACTGCTAATTTAGCAGATGCCGGTATTTTGAAAATCAGTGTCTGAAGCCGGTATGTAGAAAATAAAATAATTTGCCATAACGTCAAAAGGAACTAACGCAGAATTTCTCAAATCATAATGACTCTTGCAGTGAATCTTGTCAGGACAGTTTCTTCAGTGAAGTTTATTTGCTGCTGTTGACGCAATCCTTGGTGCGATTGCCAGGTCACACACACACCGAAATGTAACGAATCAGGCAAAACAAGGCAAATTATTAATAGTGGCTTAACAATACTGATTGTCTCTGTTTTCCCTGTGCTCTTTACGAATTACGACACAGCTCAGATCTGGCGCTGTTGACAAAATGGCCGGTATTTTTGCAAAACGCATTTGGCAACCGTGCATATGTCAACCAAACGAACTTAACGGGAAATTAAGAAAAAAACTGGGGGGGCAAACGGGGGACCAATCAAAAATCTGGGGAGGCCATGGCCCACCCAGGATCCCCTTTAGAATCGTCACTGGAG